>Ga0114966_10002412_pt1 | contig 16703 bp, 17 predicted proteins | sample M_130207_XF_Meta_FD_87029 | JGI IMG/M metagenome (GOLD analysis project Ga0114966, IMG submission 87029) | Freshwater microbial communities from Lake Montjoie, Canada to study carbon cycling - M_130207_XF_MetaG | ecosystem: Environmental > Aquatic > Freshwater > Lake | place: Lake Montjoie...
GCATAAACGTCGTAGGCGGACGCGGTAAACACTTTGACCTTGTATTAAAATGGACGTCAAATGAATGTCCTGACGAAACGGTTGAGGCTAAATTGTGCCGGGATAAAAAGCCAATCAACCCAGAAAAACCTCCTTGGTATTACGGCGTTCAGTATGCCAATATGCATGCGAATAAGTTCACAATTGGCTATACGTATCTAAAAGAGTTTTACGATACTATGCTGGACGAGATTCAGCTTCATTACAATATTAATTCGGCCAAACCTACATATGAGGAGTGGGTGAAGGACGCATTTGCTAGTGGCAAACCGACAACTCCGTTTGTAATAGAACTCCGTGAGAAAGGCTATTGTTCAGAATATTTGTCCAATACGCGAAAAAAATTCAATAAAAGTTTTATGGCAGACGAAAATTCGCTTCAAATATTAAAATCAGAAATGTTGGCGTTTTCGAATGAAGTGTTGCGTGAAAAAGACAACTGGCTCCAAATTCACGGGAATATGGAAAATCCAGATGATTTCGAAGTGCGGTGGACCGGCAAGATAGAAATGAGCGAAATAGTCACTGTAACTCAGACCAAGTGTAAGAACGGTTGCGATATCAACTTTAAATTTACATGTGTTGATGGAGCCGTATATGAAGCGAAGATGCGATGGGGCTACGGGCAGTGTATTACGAATTTAAGAATAGATTTAAAATAAATTTTGTAAAAAATAAAAAAAGTGAATAACAATTTTTTATTTTTTTATCCATACATCTCTCGCATCTCGCCATACGTCATTTTACGTCCCATTTGTTTCTCAAATTCGTCGCCCCCTTTTTGTAATAAATCCATTAAAGTTTGTTGTGGCGGAATAAGAGCATTATATGCCGTTTGCAGTTTCTTCACATCTGCTTCGCCTTGCTTTTCTAGGGTATTCATCACCTCTTGTAGTTTGGTTTGGTCTTCTCCACTTGCGATTGCCGTTTCACTTGCGATTGCCGTTTCACTTGCGATTGCCGTTTCACTTGCGATTGCCGTTGTTGTAGACATTTTTATAATACTCTTTCTCTCCAAGATATATTTATATTCAATTTTTTTCATAACAGTTTGTCAATGTAAACCGTTTTGGCTATCCGTTTTATGATTTTGTTTTCGTTTTCTTCCAGATCGCCACGTCCACCCATCGCCTGTCCCACCATCCCGATATAGGTATCATTTAATGAATGATGAATGTCTTTGGCTTGTGGATACTCTTCGGTCCATAAAGGCAACAATTTAATGTTCTTATGCGTCACTTGTCGCACGAGTAAGCGGACGCGATCATGACCATTGGTTTCTTTCTCCCATACATTATCTGCACGGACGTACATAATATCCCGTTTCGTGTCACTACAGTGTATTGGTCTTTTGTAAACGTCCATTTCATTCAGTTTCTTAATAATAATATCCGAAATGCCATCCACATAGCCGAGTTCACCGACCCGTTCTAGATCCGAGAGTTGGAGCTGAAATGAATCAATGAAATCTTTAATATTCATTGCATCTTTACACTGTTCATTTAAGAAAAATTGGAGATTAAATGTTTTGTTATTATTGTTATTATGTGATTGGATCGTATTATTGCCGGTTTTACAGACTTCTAGCATTTGTTTTTGTAAATCCTGATTTTGTTTTTGTAATTCCGTATTATTTTTCAGAATCTCCATAATTAAATTTTTAAAATCGGCATTTTCTTTTATAAAAAGACCAACTACATTTTCGTTTATTGTCGTCGTAGCCACTTCTGCTTCTGCTTCTGCTTCTGCTTGTGCTTGTGCTTGTGCTTGTGCTTCTTCTGTTTCTGCTTCTGGACATTTTTTTTTATGTGTATGTAATCCCTGTCTAAATTTATATTTTTTACCACACTTTTCACAAGAAAAAATGTCGGCGTTTTTTTTGTCATTATTGTCATCTTTTTTGTGTTTTCTAGTAATTAAATGTCGCTCCCAATCACTTTTTTTAAAGCATTTATAGTCACACTTTTCGCAAAAAAAATGTTCGGCGTTTTTCGGCGGAAAATTTGTCATCATTGTCATTATATAAATGATGACAAAAAAAACGCCTAAATAGTTTTTTTTAAAAATAAAAAAAGAGGAAAAAATTATCGTCACAAATTAAAATTTCTTAAAATCAAAACGAGAGCATAATGGTCACAACACGTTTTTTCACTTTTTTTCAAAGGCCGGACGGCCCTTTTGACTTTTGGACATTTATAAATGTCCAAAAACGATTTGCGAATTTCAAACCTAAATTTTTCATTTTTTTCATTTTTTTTATCAATGTCTATTTTTCCTTGTTCGTCTATTTTTCCTTGTTCGTCTATTTTTCCTTGTTCGTCTATTTTTTTTATGGTATTTATATCTAGTACCACCAACTGATATTTCTGATGGTAGTGGTGTATTAAAGAATAATTTACTTTTTTTACTTTTACTTTTCTTTCGTCCTAAGGAGGACGGCAACTTATCGCTGAGGGAAGGCTGCAATTCCGCATCTAAGGAAGGCTGCAATTCCGCATCTAAGGAAGGCTGCAATTCCGCATCTAAGGAAGGCGGCAATTTCGTAGCAAAAGAAGGCTCTATTTCGGCCACAAATTCTTGTTCGGGTATTTTTATTGAATTTAATAAATCATTTATAGTATATGTATTTTCATCATTTATAGTTTTAATAAAATTATCATATACAAATTTGATATCAGCATAATTTAATGAATCCGGATAAAAAATTAAAGTGCCTCCTACGGCATCATCCATATAATCGCTAATGGATAAATATGGTAATATTTCATCATAATTTTCATCAAAATAATCTTTTGCATTAATATTTCCAGATGTTTCATTTTCTTCTAGAATCGGCGAAAGCTTTTTATTTTTTCTTATACTCTTTGAATTAGATTTGATTGAACGGGATGAAAAGGGTTTATTTGAATGAACAAAATTATTTGAATGTAATAAAAATCTATGTACTTTTTTTATATCCTCTGCGTTGCTCTCTGTTATTTTTTCTCTAATGTTTTTCAAAAATTTATAATGAACCACAAATTCGGCAGGTAAAGGACTATTTAATATATCCACTGTAGAGGATTTTTTAGAGGAGGATTTTTTATTTTTTCTAGTAAATAGTTTTCCACCTTGTTTATTATTAGATGCTCCGCCACTAAAAGAATATATGAATAATGCTACTGCTGCTACTGCCATGATAATTATCGTATATGTATTTAGGTTTAATATATTAGTCATTTTATACGATGCTGCAACAACCTGTTTATCTTTATCTTTCTCTTTCTTTTTCTTTTTTTTTTCCTCTTTATTTTTCTCTCCCTCTTCCTCTAAATCTTCCATTTTTTTTTCTTTTGCTGTTGTCCAAAGTTCTGTTAATTCTTCAACATTTACACACGTATTAACTAATAAAGGATAAAAATTTATTTCTACTTCTTTTTCAAACTCATATATTAAATCAATAAGGTTTGAAAATGTATTAGTTCTCTCTAATAACCTTATATTTCTGAATATTTTTTCTTTAAATTTTGTCTGTAAAAATGATATAAAGTTTTGTACTAATGGTAAGGTTTCTTGTATATATCCATTTATTTCTTCTTTTTTTTTATCAGGGTTTTTTACATCTCTTGTTTTTGATTCAGTTTGTTTTTCAATTTTTGTTAATGCGTATGCATTAAAAATATAAAATAAGATTGGATCACCAAAACCATAAATTTGTATTAATAAATCAAAGATAGTTAAATTATTAAATTGAGTAAACGTTTTAATAATATCTATCAAACCAGTTATCTTATTAAAATCAGTATAATTATCAGGAGTACTAAAAAAATCTAATAAAAATATATATTTTTCATTTATATCAGAAAAAAATTCTTTTTTTTCAGGGTTAGACATTTCAGTATTATTAATATCAATATTACTAATTTCTAATGCTTTAGTTATTCTACCCAATCTAGAATTTGTATTATTTAATAAATATAAATAAAAAATCACTTTTGCGAGTGGTGGGGGGTCGGAAGGGTTATCATATAATTTATTCATTTTGGTCAAAAAAGGGGTAAAAATATTTTTTTTGTCAGTGCTTTCTGGTTCATTATTTTTAATTTGGGTTATAATGGTAAGTAACTGACGATGGGGTTCGTTTGTAAATGGATCATTATTACCCCCCTGCATAATATTATAATCTCCTCCACCCACACTCACAATGTCTGAGTAAATACTTCGTGTTTCTCTATTTTGAAATAAAAATATGTACTCTTTCGCTAAGGATGTACTCAATAGTGATTGTTTTTCATATAATGAAGGTGGTCCAAAAAAAATAACATTTGCTCCTAATGACAAAGCGTAAGCACACGCAATTTGGTCATGTGTAACAAAATAAACATTATGTGTGTTTTTATTGAATGTTATTTTGTCTCCACTAAGCTGTTTTTGAATAAATTTCTTAAAATTACGATTATAAATATCAAAACAACATAATGCTTGTAACCAATCTCCTGCTCTTTTTCGGTGTAATCCGCCATTTATTTCAAAAAGGTCATTTGGTGTTTTTTTACCGAAAAATTTTCTTATTCTAGCAAGTATTTCTGTCGGAGAATGTTCATTACGTGAAATTGTATTTTCAAATGTTAATGTTTTATTACCAGGCTCAGTTACACTTATTTCCCCTGAAATTTTTTCATAAGTCATTGTTGGATTAGTTTTAAACTTAATGGGTGATAATTCAAATGTAAATTTTGAAAAAAACATTTGTTTTTTCATAATACTCGGTGTGTCATTGTCATTAATAGTTGGAGGATATTGATGTTTTTTTTCTATTTCCAAACATGGAATAAAATTAACACCGTTAGTTTTGGAATATTGAGTTGAAACTAATTTGGGTTTTGAAGCTGGATCATTTAATACTTCTGGTGTCATTGCATAATAAACAATTCGATTAGGATAATATGGGCCTGTTTTTATTTTTTCAATAAATTTATGCATTGCGAAATCTATAATTAAAACTGAATTATTTTCAACACGTCCTGTTGGCTCAGATAAAGGATTATAAGCAACATCTGAAAATAAGTTAGCATCAACTCTTACCATAGTACGCTTGTACGCATATGTACTACCATTTGGTCTACTAATTGTTATGTTCTCCGGTTTGTCTACATCAGATTGTTTAAAAATGTCTGATGATTGAAATGCTCTTATTGTGGTTAAACAATCTTTTTCGTCATAAGTAGAGTTAATACCCAATTTTGTATCATCAATCGGCAATGAACTATTATATTCACTAATGGTTTTATTTATATTTTGATTCCATTCAGCACCAAAATCATGTTTACCATCAGATCTTGCTCTTATTGCAAGAAAATCTTTATACGCCATATTAATATATATCTATAAATTAATATGGCGTTATTTTTTTATAGATTTTTTTTTTATATAAAAAATATTATTTTATATAAAAATGGTGAATAAACTCTTGGACTGCTATGAATGTCCTATAGATATTTATATATTCAAACTTATTGACGGACAGCTAGAGACCTTTTATAATCTTGGTTTTACGCCTAATATGGTAACAACCCTTAGTATAGTGTTTGGCATAATGTCCGCTTATGCGATAATGCAAGACCAACTCGGAATAGCGGCTTTTTGTTGGTTCATCGCTTATTATTTAGATTGCGTGGATGGCAAACTTGCCCGAAAATACCAAATGGTCTCTAAATTCGGGGATTTATATGATCATATCGGCGATTTATTAAAATTCATAGCGGTGCTTTATGCCCTCTTTTATAGCAAAGAAGAAAAAACCACGGATAAACAATGGGGTTTTCTAGTCCTTATCTTAATTTTAGGGATAGTCCAAGTAGTCCATATGGGTTATCAAGAATGTATTTATAATAAAAAAGAAGAATCGGCGTATTTAAATATCGTTCGTCTCTTGTGTGTAGATGAAGAAAATGCCGAAACCATTATTCATTATACGAAACATTTTGGTTGCGGAACGTGGTATTTATGTTTTACACTGCTTATTCTTTTCTGGCGTAAATAAAATGGCACCAGCACCAGCGCCCTTAGTCGGGGTCGTAGGGGCATACGGGGTCGTAGGGGCAGCGCCCCTAGCAGAGCCCCTAGCAGAGCCCCTAGCAGAGCCCCTAGCAGAGCCCCTATGGTCATTCTATATCATTCAAAATAAAGGAGCTACTTATGCCGGTGTCTCCCCCGACCCCGTGAAACGCCTCCGCAAACATAATGGCGAACTAAGCGGCGGCGCTAAATATACGCAAAGCCGAGGACCTGGTTGGACGCACGTCTGTCTCGTCCACGGTTTTCAGACCAAAAATCAAGCGCTCCAATTTGAATGGGCCGTCAAACACGTGCCACCGAGAGATGCCGGCGGTCTCCCAAACCGCCTGAAAAAACTGTTCACGGTCTTAAATAAAGCCCATTGGACGAGCAAAGCCCCTGAATCCGCCGGCATCCCGTTGATACTCGAATGGAAAATCGCCCGTCCCCCCGAGTTACTATTGCTCACGCTCCCACCCTACATCCAAGAAAAACAATTAGTTTAATCTCTCTTCTACAATCAAAGAAAACGACCAATCATTATCATACAAGTTTACCAAGTTGCCTTTATCGTCAGACAAACGCACCGTAAAACGCTGTAAAACGGTTGGAGATAAATAGTTGCGTTTATTCAGAGCCAAATCATAGCCGAATTTCACATAAGGGTCTGGGCGAATTCTTTTAATGTCTTGTAGCGGGATAAGAGCAAACGCAGATCCAGAGCTAGGTCCTGTAATTTTATTATTAAAACCGTAAATATTATTATTAGCTCTGCTGGATTCTAGCACGGCATTTTTTGTATATATTTCGGTATTTTTCCACGAGCCTTCGCGAAATCTACACGCAAACCGCGTCGTTTTATAAAAATCAGTCACACTAATCGTGGAAATATTTTTTGTATTCGTTATATTGTAAAGCCCGCTGGTTAACCGTTGGTCGCTATAATCTTCGAGGGATAAAATAAAATATTTCGGTCCATATGTGTCGGGTTGTACTTGGGCTATTTGGGTTTGCCCAGGATTTATAGTGAGAATAACATCCCCCGTTGTGCTATCAGGCTCAATACGAAACCCTAATAACCAGCCTAACGTACTATTTATACCTAACGTCTGAAATTGGGATAAAACAAAAGAACCACAATTATTATAATTTATGACGTTGGCTTGAATGAAAAAAATGACGGTAACCGCATCAGAGAGCAAATCATTATTGGTAAATGAAATTCGGTTTGCGCTCTGATTATAAGAAACAACTAATCCACTGGTGGCTATATTGGTAGCGGCAATGGCATTTATAGTGGTCACCAAGGTTTCCGGTGTATAATTTCCATCGGGTATATTAATAACAATACCATTATACATAAAAAAAGTGTTACCATTTCGGGCGTTAAAAGCATACCACGTCGTTGGTAATTGATATGAATACAACGTTAAATTAATCGCTTTTGAAATCGGATTCGCCAAATTAAAAGTAAAATTCGTATTATATGTGTTGGATAAAGGGTTATCACTATAAGGTAATATATTGGTACGATATTGACTATCAATGTTTACAATATGAGTGGCTATAATCGGTTCGGAGGATTTTTCTTTATCAGCCTCATATTTTTGTTCTAAAACAACATGAGACTGATCTATAAATGTTTTAATTTCACTCGTGTTTTTATTATTATTTTCCCATAATTTTTGAATATTTTCAAACACATCATTTTCTACCGGTTCAGCTTCATCCGGATTTTCCAAATAAGTTAAAACTTTCTCTTTTGCTTCAGTAAAAAAATCGTGTAAATCTTTGTTTGGTTCACTCCCGCTGGGAGAATACCTAGCGATTAATTCATTCGCTCGGTCGGTGACATTGTTTTGGTTGGGGTCAATGATGTTTAAAATAGATAAAATGTCTTCAATAGAATAATTGTCAATATCCGTATTTACACTAGTCATAAGGTATATTATTATTATACCGTATTATTATTTTAAATAGAAACAATAGGAAAACAATATACGGTGCTTTTTTTACGGTGCTTTTTTTAAGGTGGGATTTTTTTTTTGCAAAAAATTGAAAACTTTTTTCTAATACTTTTATATGATATCTTTCGAAGAACAAACAGTTATCGACGATATGAGTGCTACTAATATGACTAATGCTACTGCGGCGGCTGCGGCGGCGACGGCGACGGCCGAGTGCGTGATTTGTTATGAGCCGTTTAATAAGAGCAACCACTTGTGTGTGGAGTGCGAACACGGGGGGTGTAAGAGTAAGGCTTGTACGACGTGCGTACGCTCCTATCTCCTCACGAGCACTAACGAACCGCATTGTATGGAGTGCAAGCAACCGTGGTCGCCTAAATTTTCGCTCATCCTCACCAAGAAGTGGTTGATGGAGACGTACCGGCCACACCGCGAAAAAATGATATTCGAAGTAGAGCTCAGTAAAATGCCCGCTACGATGGAGGCGGCCGAGCGCTACAAGGGACGCGACAAGGAGAAAGTCGTGCGACAAGGCCTTACGGTAAAAATGCGGGAACTGGAAAGGCAGATGAGAGAGTTGCGCGGTGAAATGAACGCCTCGTATGTGCGGGAACGCGCACCACCAGGTGCTGCTGCTACCGCGGCGGCGGCTGCCCCCGCCGAAAAAAAAGTCTTCTTTATGCCCTGTCCGGCGATCGAGTGTAAAGGGATGCTCTCCACCCAGTATAAGTGCGGCATCTGTGATAATTTTACCTGTCACGACTGCCACGAGATTATTGGACCCCAGAAAACCGCCGGACACACGTGTGACCCCAACAACGTGGCGAGTGCCCAGGCTATTAAGAAGGAAACAAAGCAATGCCCGGGTTGTAATAACCGCATTTTCCGTAGCGAAGGGTGCTCACAAATGTGGTGTACGGGCTGTCATACGGCGTTTGACTGGAACACCGGAAAAAAGGTGGTCAATGAGCGGCTACATAATCCGCACTGGGTAGAGTACCAGCGCAGCCAGAATAAAGACGGGGCAGTACAACGAGCTCCAGGTGATGTGCCTTGTGGAGGCCTCTGCGAGAATCGGGAAAAAATCCGTATTATGAATAAACTGGGACTTGCCCATAATACCCCGCTACACTCTGCTGTAGAAGCTTTGTACCGCCTGGTGACGGACATCACGAACAATCGGGTGCGGTACCTGCGCGACTTTTGCCAGGCGATGCAGGACTACGAATCATTCCGCATCCGCTATATTGTCGGCGAATTAACTAAGGAAGAGCTCTCCCAAAATATCTTTCGGCAGTATAAAACCCGCCAAAAAAACACTGAGCTCGTCCACGTGTATGAATTGCTGGGTGCGGTAGGTATAGACATGTTTCGACGTCTCGCAATGAGAATGACACAGGTAAATGAGGCGGAACTGGAATGGAAAAACGCCAATAAGAAGACCATGGGCTCGGAATGGAAGAATTATGTAACCGCGCAAGAAGCCGATTTCAAGGGTTTTGTGGAACACCAAATTGCCGAATACAACGCGCTACGACTCCACTCTAATGCGCTGTTTGCGGCGATTAGCAACACCTACACTATGGCGGTGCCACAGATTAACGAAAGGTGGATAATCGATAGTGCCAAGTTCAGTGGTGTCGGGATGCGACGAGCAGAAAAGGAAGCGGAAGAAGCGGCGGGAGCAACAATGGCTACGGCTAATGGCACGCAAGAATCACCTATTACCGTAGAATAAAAAAATAGATAGGAAAAATAGATAGGAAAAATAGATAGGAAAAAAAAATAAACATTTTTTTATTTTTTTTATTATATTATTTATTTTATATTTCTCGTTTATAATACCTTGTTAAAATGTCTCTAAAAGATTTCAAAAAATCTACGCGTTTATTCCGCATAATCCACGCCGGCATTTCGGTAATGCCTTGTGCGCGCTTGGAATGGCACGCACCCTTAAATAATAGCTGGGTTAATATAGCTATTATTTTTTTTTCCATTTCTGTAAGTTCAATTTCATCAATGAGTAAACGATATGGGCTTTTGTAAATGTAGCGGTTATAATTACGGTCCTGATAGATTTGGTGGGTTTTATCAGAGAGAACAGCCCGATTTTTTATCAAACTAATTGCCATAAGTTTATTTTCATCATTATGCATTTCCAAGACAATCAGCGTATCCGCAATCGTCTCTTTAGTTTTAATTGGTGTACCATAAATACAACCCGTGTGCAAATGATTTCGTTGCATCCAGTGTTGGCGTTCCTGCCACGTTTTAGTATTAAAGCGCGTCGTAGCCAAGGCAGGCATAAATGAAGGAAGGTTAATTATAAGAAGGAAGAGAGAATAAAGATCAATTTTATTATGTTCATCACGATTTTATGCTCATCACGATTTTATGCTCATCACGATTTTATGCTCATCACGATTTTATGTTGTTGACGATTTTATGTTGTTGACGATTTTATGTTGTTGACGATTTTACAGTTACAATTAAAAATATAATATGTGGAATGATCGCCGCCGTCCAAGCAATTGCTTTATACCCCAGCTTACACATCTGTTGTAATAAAAAGGTCCACACAATAAACAAGATTGCTTTCACTATTAACCAAAATGTTTCATCATTTATAATAACAAAATAGAGCAAGGTTAAAAAAGCCATCATAACATATATTTTCGCAGGTGAACAAAAATCCGTTAGTAAATAGAACATTATATATATAAATTATATATATAAATTAAAAAGACCTGTAGTTTTTTTTATGTAGTGCCTGAATATGTAACCGATCTAGGGCATCCAAACCGAAAAAGTCTGCCACTGTTGTCTCATTTATCTCCTTGGCTTTTGGAAATCCAGGGAGACACGTGATATCGGGAATAAACTGAAAGGCATATTTTTCCAAATACTTCATCCGGTAACGGGTGGCTTCGTATAAATAAAGCACCAACTTCGTGGAAAGAAAGGCTTTCAATTGGCAAAATTCTTCATCCGTTTTGCCCGTAATCACATAATTATCCCGGTTAGAAATGCCGTAGCTACCGGTTTCGTCAAAATACGGAAAGCCGTACATTTTATGAGCCAAGACCAATTTTTTCTTGCCATAAAATGCCTGTGGTATATTACTAAAATTCATTAATAAAACTGGTTGCAGATTTTCCAGAATACACGTCGTAATATTTCGGTAAGGATGCTCGGGGGAATACAAGTTCTCGGTGAATTTGCTCTTTATGGAGGGCATATTGGTTTTTATCACGGTTAAGTTGCTAGTCAATGAAAGCCACGGAGCGAGTTTCTTTATAATGGCTACGCCAAAAAGGGGCAGCGGTTGTCCCATCTGATATGGCAAGGCGATGTAAGCTTGGCGGTTAAGGTCATATAAGGTGATTTCGGCAGCGCCAGCGCCCATAGCATTGGTCTTGGTCAAAAGAAAATAACAAGTCGGGGTTTGGGCTGCCCCTTTAAATAGTTTATTGGTTTGATTGCCCGAGAGACAATGAATTTTCTGGATTTGATAAGCCGTTAAAATAGAATGCATATTGGCTTTGTCCGGTTTTAACCAAAGCGAAGGGATAATAACACATAGTTGTCCCGTCTCGGCTTTTAAAAGGGCGAGAGATTTAATTATAAATTTAATCCAAACCGTTTCGCCGTCCTCTTTTTTTTTCTGGTTTTGGTTCGTGGGCACTTTTTTCATTCCGTGGGAATTGTAAGGCGGATTACCAATAATATAGTCCATTTCTGGTAGCAATGTAGTAGCACTACAAAAATCGGCGTGGAGAATATTGGCCGTAAGACCGAACAGTTCTCGCAAAAACACAATATTGGCGTCTTTAAGTTCCACCAGAAAAAGCATCTCAGCAAGGATATGCTCTTGGCGGGACGCAGTGTCGGGTAAGACGTGCGCGAGTCCTTTATTTAACCGATCAAATAAGACCAGCGAAAAATAGCCCCGACCGGCCCCGATATCTAACCAGCGTTTGTTAGGTTGCGTAAATACGACGGGGTCAAATAAATCTAGCATTTGGTGAATTAAAACAAAAGGCGTGTAAATCTCTCCATATTCTAATTTATCTTGAGGGCTTACTTGAAAAGTTTGTTGAAAGGTAGTTAAATCAAGCTGGGAAATAGACATCTTGAATTAATTAAAGACTATATTATAGTTCTTATATCGCATCTTGAAATTGCATTAACAAAAAAGATTCGTGTTCGGGTAACAAGTCTAAGAGAGGCGTATAATAATGGCGAAAATGCGAGCGTTTCTGTTTAATATCTGCTAGGGTCATCCATCTGATTTGGCGTTTTTCAAACAGCCCCTTGCGACAAATTAAATTCGGGATATGACTTTCAATGAATTTATGGTGATTATTAAAATAGACGGGTAAATTCGGATCATATGGCATTTTCACCAGAAAAGAAGTATAAGTCGGTAATTTTAATTTTAGTAAGAGCTGGGTTCGGATCAATTGCCTAATTTCATTTGGGGTGCCGAAAAATCCATCCATTTCTTCACAGCATTCCCGCACGACGTTTTGTAAAAGGGTTTCACCGGGTTTCGCGCCGCCCCCAAAATCAATCCATTTACGTTCTTCGGCTTCTTCGCCAAATAAAAAATAAAGTTGTCCGTCGTGAAATGCTACGGGTAAAACACCGCCACCGACCATTATATATATATACACACATTATATAAAATAATGAAACCTATTCAAAAACGGTTCCTATTATTTTTAGGCGGGTGTATACCTGTACGTTTATTTTTAGTCTGGCTAGCGAAAAATACGCCACTTACTTATTTACCTTATCTAGGTGCCCTCGCCTTATTCCCTGCTATCGGTTTTCTTTATTTGTATTTCACGGGCCAACGACAAACTGGATTAGAAACGCAAGGGGCGCGCATTTGGTGGGCACCTTTTCGGCTAGTTCACGGCCTCATTTATTTCGGGTTCGCCTATGCGGCTTTCCGGCAGGTTGCGATGGCTTACCAATTTTTACTTGCGGATGTGTGTTTAGGTTTAGTATTATTTTTATGGCATCATTACACGGCTGGCAGTTTTGCCCAACTCAAATAAAAGAAAAAAATATAAAAGAAAAAAAAATAGCCGAAGCTATTTTTTTTCTATCTATTTTTTTCTGGTGTGTTTTTTCTGGTGATTTTTCTCTTTTTTTCAGGGGGTTTTTTATATCTATTTTTTTTTAGTCAAACCAAGAAGAACCCGCGGGTCCAATCCGTCTACTGTAGTCGTCAGCCTCGGCGGGCTTGAGGATAACAGCCGGCACCGGCACGGGTGCTGGTGCAGGTGCTGGCTTGACGGCCATCACCGCCGCCTTGAAGTTCATCGGTTCGGGCATTTTTTGCTTTATTTTTGTCGGTAACAAGTTCGGGAATTTATAGGCATATTGGTGTGCGGCTTCTTTTGTAGCCGCTTCTTTGGCCACTGCTGTTGCTTCTTCGCTCTCCATTTCCGCCGTTAAAGCAGCATACCGATTTTTAGTTGCTGCAACTGGAGCTGGTGCCGGTTTCTGCTGTTGTTCGCGCGGCCGCTCGTTTCGGTGTTGCTTACGCGCAAGTTCGGGGCAATATCTAGAGGTATGACCGGCACGTTCCTTTTTACAATAGCCGCACGACTGCGACAACAAGGTCGGGCACACGACTTTACCTCCTTTGCCGGGCACGTCATTAATATAATGCGAAGTATAGAAAGACTCTGGTTTCCCAGCATCTTTACACACTTTACAAAAGGCGCGAACGTTATTATTGATCTTGGGTTGAGAACTCATTTTAATTGTCTGGTAGCACGGGGAATACCTTCGTTATCATCTTTTAAATACTTTTCAATTTTTTGCAAATAGTATATCTACCTAATATAATAATGGCACAACGCTGTTTTGATTCCTTTAATCAGATTTTATCGGCTAGTGAACGGTCTAGCAAAAAACGGAATACAACGATTTATACGGAAATACAAAAAAACATCCAAAATTTACAGACGGCAAATCCAGTAAAAAATAACGGCTATTACTATAATAAAAATACTAGTGTGAATCCGACGTGTGATATATCTAGTGGGAGTGTAGAATTTGCCCAAACTTATGAAATGAAGGCAGATATTAAAGAAGGTGCCAGCAATATTTATCCCGTACAAGTGTCTACGCCCAAATATGAAAGTTGGTGTGGCAATTTATATTCGGTGGATTATGTGAAATATGGTGTAGGAAATCCAGTGCAAATGGATTCGTCGACGAATATTGTCGTTGACCCGAGTTATGTGATCTTTTATGATAGCTGTCGTCTAGATTATGATGCGCCAGAAGCTTGGACGCAAATTGTGGATCTGAGTTTTCAGGCGACGTATTTTGCGCAAGCGGCGAACGATACATTAAACCATTGTTAAAACAATAAATAGTGTTAATTATATATATATAATAGAATGCCGACGTCCTGTAATTGTAATTATAGTGGTGCCACCAATCAGCCTTGTAAATCTTGTTTAAATCTGGCGAATCCGGTCATAACCGCGCAACAAACACAACGTCGCATTTGGCGACAAGTGCGTGTACCGGCTTCACAATATCTGCTGAATTTAGGTGCTTTTACGAGCTCGGCGCAACGGGTTGCCAGTGGAGCCAATATCAATTGGAATCAAATGAGCGACCGAGTTTTAGCTGCGAATCAAGCGGTAGTGAACCCTAGCCACGGCAATTCCACGCGCAATACTTTAACGAGTGGCCGACCTGGCGCAGGTTCGCCCGGCGGTCGTGGCGTAGATGTAAAACACGATTCTTATGCCCGCTTTTTAAATCGGAAGAAAGCGGCACATTTGAAAACGCAAACGCAAACGCAAACGACCATTGCAGTGATGGGAAATAAAACGAACGCGATTGGGTTTAATAACTGTTGTAATTAAATATAAATATTATTTCTTATATTTAATATATATGCCACCTCGGACATTAGTATTTACTTCTAATAAAAAAAAGCTTATATCCGTGCCTGTGCCTGCGCCACAAGCGCCCGTACCCTTGCCCGTACCACAAGCGCCCAAGCCCCTGTCCCAGCCTGCGCCTGCGCCTGCGCCTGCGCCTGCGCCTGCGCCTGCGCCTGCGCCTGCCCGTTCTCGCACACTAATCAATATTCGTCCAACCTTGATGACCTCTATGCGCACCACGATGTATAAACCAGGAGGAAGTTGTTCGCCTTGTGGTCACTAATGCTTTTTGTGGTGACTAATGCTTTTTTGTGGTCACTAATGCTTTTTGTGGTGACTAATGCTTTTTTGTGGTAAACTATATATGATATTTATATATTTTATAACATAAAATTAAACTACTCAAATATATATATTATGGACAATATCAATCTAAATACTGATTCATATAATGATAAAGAAATTGAAAAAATATTACGCTTGTCTTCTTCTAATTATACGGTCCAAGATATTGACAAAGCAACCTATTTGTTAAAAACAAATCTAGGTAATCTAAATAATTTAGGAAACGAAAAGCAAAGAGAATTTTCATTTTTTATTGACACAATTTCAATGAGACTAAAAAATAAATTAAGTTCCTTAAATGAAAATCATTCGGTAATTCAACAAGGCAGTAATTTTATTATTGAAAATCCGGATCGGCTGATTGGCAAAAAGTCTCTAATAGAAAATGGACGCATTACCTTAGAATCCAAAAGTGCACCGCCAGGTTATTTAAATCCGATTAATGTCCGCACCATCACGCAAGCCATTAGTATTGATTCCCGTTTTCGTCCTAATTATTATGCCTCCAAATCCACGAATTTTTCTATTGTCTTACCAGCCATTCAAAAAAATGTGGTGAGTTTGCGCGTGGCGTCCATTGAATTGCCCACCACCTATTATGCCATTTCGCGTAATAACGGCAATGCCACCTGCCTGATTATTGATTTAAGTAATAACGGTTCTGGCTGGCTTTTAACCTTACCGGATGGAAATTACGAACAATCGTGGGCCCGCAATAGTCACGCCGCTTATATTGAAAACGCTATGAACGATGCGATCCTGAATGCTGTTCCCGTCACCATTGACAGTTCCGGCAAAACCACTCCTGACCCAGCGGGCCCCGAATTAACCGCCGCAGATTTAACTTATAATTTAGACCGCATTAGTGGCAAATCATTTTTCACCGCAGTGTCAGGTGGTATCTTGGGCACGGAAGGATTTCTTTTACGCTTTAATGTCGATAATGACGGCAATTTAAATCTGGACACCAATCTCCAAATGAAATTAGGGTGGCAATTAGGGTTTCGTGCCGCCGAATATGTGACCAAAAACAAGTGCGTCTCAGAAGGCATTTGTTTAATCTGCGGGCCACGTTATGGTTTTATTTCAATTGACGACCACCAAAAAAATACGGGTCCATCTTTCGTGGTGGCATATGCCAATTCCATTCTACAGGACAATATCATTACGCGTATTAATTTAGCCGAATTACAGGCGGATGTAGGGGTCTATCAGAGCAGTAGTGACCCAGGTTTAAGCACTCAGCTGAACCGCACGCGCGAATATTTTGGACCCGTAGATATTCAGCGGTTACACATTTCGCTTTATGATGAATTTGGCCGTATTATTGATTTGAATAATATGGATTGGTCGGTTACGTTGGCTTTTGAGGTCTTGTACAACTAATACTGAA
>Ga0114966_10002414_pt1 | contig 16702 bp, 15 predicted proteins | sample M_130207_XF_Meta_FD_87029 | JGI IMG/M metagenome (GOLD analysis project Ga0114966, IMG submission 87029) | Freshwater microbial communities from Lake Montjoie, Canada to study carbon cycling - M_130207_XF_MetaG | ecosystem: Environmental > Aquatic > Freshwater > Lake | place: Lake Montjoie...
CAAGGGAGCGACTCGCCGGACGCCGCCGAGCACGAGCGGCCCGTCACTCCGGTGACCCTGCGTTGCTTCCACATGGCGCGGCATCCGGTCACGAACGCGCAGTATGAGCAGTTCGATCCGAACCACCGCAACAAGCGCGCGCCATGGGCCGACGACCGGCATCCAGTGGTCTATGTGAACAGCCGCGAGGCCGAAAAATTTTGCCAGTGGCTCTCCGCAAGAGAAGGAAAACACTATCGTCTGCCGAACGAAGCCGAGTGGGAGTACGCGGCGCGCGGCGTGGAAAATTTCGAGTTTCCGTGGGGCGGCCAGCTCGACGGAGGGCACTATGCCAACTTCGCAGACATCCGGACGACCTTCGCCTGGCGCGATCCCGTGATCGACGATGGTTTTTCCGAAACATCACCGGTCGGCAGCTATCCGCGCGGCAAGAGTCCGTTCGGCATCGAAGACCTCTCAGGCAACGTCTTCGAGTGGTGCGCGGAGTTTTTCGAGGCCTACAAAGGCAAGGAGCGCACGAACCCGCGCGGCCCGGCGGCTGGAATGAGGCGGATCTATCGCGGTGGCAGTTGGAAATCGCGCCCCGGCAACCTCCGGACGAGCGCGCGCAATTTCAACCTGCCCGACTACTCATCGAATGATGTGGGTTTCCGCGTGATCTGCGAGTGCGCGCAGTAGTGAGCGGCGGTCACTACAAAACAAAACAGCCAGCCCGGTGCGGGCTGGCTGTTTGAAAAATCGCGGACGCGGAGTCCGGCGGGTGCCTAGGTCGGGCTGAAGCGGAATTTCGCTTTCGCGCGCTTGGCGTTGGCCTTGGCTTTGCGCTTGGTGCGCTGGGTCGGCGTCTCGAAAGCCCGGAGGCGGCGGATTTCGTCCATGATTCCTTCGGTGTCGAGTTTGCTCTTGAGGCGTTTGAGAGCGCGGTCGATCGGCTCTCCTTTGCGAACGATAACTTCTGGCATGGTGGTGTTTCTTGGTTGGTTGAAGTTGAAAGGTCTTGGTCTAGCGGACTGCAACGCTAGGGGGACTCGGTCGGCTCGTCAATGCCGGGTTTCTGGGAAAAGATAGGCCTTTTTTGCCGGGGTCACCGCAGGCTCGCCGGTCGGCTTCCGCCACCCGGCTTTGGTGCAATATTCCGCTATAAATCACTGTCAATCAGTTTGATCTTCCGCAAATCACACCACCAAATCTGCGCCTTTCTGACCCATTCCCTGACCAGCGGGCAGAAACCAACCGACAAAAACTCACGATTGGAAATCCGGAAGAAGACCGCGGAACCCTTCCCCAGCACCCGCCCTCAACTCGCCGAGGCCCAAGCGAGCGCTTCCTTCAGGAGCGCCTCTTTTTGCTCTTTCATGGCCTTGGTCTGCGCTGCGTAATTTTTCTGCGCGCTGGCCTGCACTTTTGGACAAGTCGCACATGCAGCGCTGGACCGGGCGTCCGCAATTTTCTTTTTGGCGTCACGCTGAGCGTCGGGTTTCAAAGCGTTGAATTTCGCCTGAGCCTGGCTCAACTCCGCCGCCGTGCAGTCGCGGACACGCACCGTGCCGGGAGGCGCCACGGCAACACGCGTGGCATCAATCTTCAATTCGACAGGCGCGCCGTCTTTGCTGGTTACTTCGTAAACGACGCCGGGCACGAGGCTCTCCCGGCCGACTGAGCGGACCGGACTCACCGTCCGCATTTCCGCGCTGGTGGATTGCATGACCACGGCGGCGCGGATTCCTCCCTCTGCGGCGCGCACGGCCGCGGGGCTGAAAAGGGCGATGAGAACGGCGAGGGAGGTGAGTTTTTTCATCGGTGGAAAAGCGCTTTTACGGTAATCATGGCGCGGAGTGCAGCAAGACGGAAATCATCGGCAGCGCGCGCGGCGGGCGTGTAGCGTGTCGGCCACTTTTTCACCACGCATGTCCACCATCCTCTACCCGGAAGACCTCCCGATCAGCGCCCGGCGCGCGGAGATCATCGCGGCGTTGCGGGCGAGTCAGGTGGTCGTCGTCGCAGGAGAGACGGGGTCGGGAAAGACGACGCAGCTCCCGAAAATGTGCCTCGATGCGGGACTGGCCGAGCGCGGGAAAATCGGCTGCACCCAGCCCCGGCGGGTCGCGGCGCTCAGTGTGTCGCGGCGCGTCGCCGAGGAGCTGGGTGTGACGTGGGGCCGCGAGGTCGGCTGCAAGATGCGCTTCAACGACGACACCGGGCGCGACACGCGGATCAAGTTCATGACCGACGGCATTCTGCTCGCCGAGATCCAGTCCGATCCCCTGCTCCGCGCCTACTCCGCGCTCATTCTCGATGAAGCCCACGAGCGTTCGCTGAACATCGACTTCCTCCTCGGCTACCTCCAGGGACTGCTGCGGAAACGTGGCGACCTGAAGCTCATCATCACGTCGGCGACCATCGACACGGCGGCGTTTTCCAAAGCGTTTGGCGGTGCGCCGATCATCGAGGTCTCGGGGCGGCTCTGGCCGGTGGAAATCCGCTACGCGCCCGTGGAGTCGTTTTCCACGGACGAGGAATTCACGCACATCGAGGCCGCGGTGCGGGCGACGGAGGAGGCGCTGATTGAGTCGGACGCCGGCGACGTGCTCGTCTTCATGCCGACCGAGCGCGACATTCGCGACACCCGCGACTTGCTCGAAGGCAGCCTCGGCTCCGGCATCGAGGTGATCGGGCTTTTCGGGCGCATGCCCGCCGCCGAGCAGCAGCGCATCTTCGCGCCGGGGCCGCGTCGGCGGGTGATCGTGGCCACGAATATCGCGGAGACTTCCATCACGCTGCCGCGCGTCCGCTACGTGATCGACGCCGGGCTTTCGCGCCTGAGCCGCTACAATCCGCGCACGCGCACCAAGCGCCTGCCGGTCGAGGACGTTGCGCAAAGCAGCGCCAATCAGCGCGCCGGTCGCGCGGGCCGCGTGCAGGACGGGACGTGCATCCGGCTTTACGCGCAGGATGATTTTGAAAAGCGCCCGCGTTTCACCCAGCCGGAAATCCAGCGCGCGAATCTCGCGGAAGTCATCCTGCGGATGAAGGCCTTCCAGCTCGGCGACATCGAGACGTTTCCATTCATCGATCCGCCGGTCTCCGCCGCCGTCCGCGCCGGCTACCAGCTCCTGCACGAACTCGGCGCGCTCAACGACGCCAATGAACTCACCCCGCTCGGCCACGAACTCGCGCGCCTGCCCATCGACCCGACGCTCGGCCGCATGCTGCTCCAGGCTCGCGTGGAAAAGGCGCTGCCCGAGATGCTCATCATCGCCGCCGGACTGAGCGTGCCCGATCCGCGCGAGCGGCCGGAGGACCAAAAGGAAGCCGCCGCCGCCGCGCATCGCGCGTTCGCCGATCCCGATTCGGATTTCCTGACGCTGCTCAATATCTGGCGCGCGTCGCCGGAGGCGGAAACAAAGGGCAGCGGCAACGCGCTCCGCCGTTTCTGCAAAGCGAACTTTCTCTCCGCGTCGCGCATGCGCGAATGGCGCGACATTTTCCGCCAGCTCGCCGACGCCGTGGAAGACGAAGCGCCTGCTGCGGGCAAGCGCGCGGACGCCAGCTACCCCGCGATCCACCGCGCCATCCTCACCGGCCTACTCGGGCAGATCGCGCTGCGGCAGGAGCGCAATGCCTACAAGGCTTCGGGCGACCGGCTGACCACGCTTTTTCCCGGCTCGAATCTCTACGAACGCCGCGAAAAGCCGCGCAAGAACAGCCCCGCGGCGAAGCCCGACGACAAGAGCAAGCAGCCACTGTGGATCGTCGCGGGTGAGGTCGTGGAGACGTCGCAGCTTTTCGCGCGCACCGTCGCGGGAATCAACCCGGAGTGGGTCATCGAACTGGGCGCGCACCTTTGCAATTTCCGCTACACCGAGCCGCACTGGAGCGCGAAAGCCGGGCGCGTGCTGGTGCTGGAGCGCGTGCTGGTGAGCGGCTTGGAGGTCGTGCGGCGGCTGGTGGACTTCGGGCGCATCGATCCGGTGAAGGCGACGGAGCTATTCATCCGCGGCGCGCTGGTGGCCGAGGAGGCGCGGCTGCCGCACCGGTTCTTTGTGGAGAATGGGAAAGTGCGCGACAAGATCGAGACGGCGCTGACGCGCGTGCGCAGCCGGCGGGCGCATGATCTGGAGGAATCTCTCTACCAGTTTTACGCCGCGCGGATCACCGGCGTCTCGTCGGTCCACGATCTCAACCGCCTCGTCCGCGAGCACCTCACCCGCGAGCCGGATTTCCTTTGCGCCACCGAGGCCGACCTCATCGGCGACGACGACGCCACCTACGACCGCGCGCTTTTTCCCGACGCCGTCGCGCTCGGCCACACCGCCCTGCCCGTGACCTACGCCTACACGCCCGGCGACGACACCGACGGCGTGACCGTGCGCGTGCCGCTGCCCGTCGCCAGCCAGCTCACCACCGGGCAGCTCCAATGGATGGTGCCCGGCCTGCGCGAGGAGCAGATCGCCGTGCTCCTCCGCGCGCTCCCAAAAACCGTGCGCAAGCCCCTCATGCCGCTGGAGCCGAAAATCCGCGAGATCGCCGCCGAGTTTCAGCCGGGCCGATCCGATTTTCTGACCGCGCTCGCAGAGTTCCTCACGCGGAAATATCGCGTGCCCGTGCGCGCCTCGGACTGGCCGGCGCAAAGTCTGCCCGCGCACTTGCAGCCGCGCGTGGAGGTCGTGGATCGCGGCAACAAAACCGTGGCCTCGGGACGCGATCTCGCCGCGATTCACGCCCAGGTGGAGGCGCACGATGTGCGCTCCGACGGCTGGGAGAAAGCGGCCCGGCACTGGGAGCGGCGGGCGGTCAGCGCGTGGTCGTTCGGCGATCTGCCGGAGTCGGTGGTCGTGGAGGAAGTCGGCGGCGCACCGCTGCTCGCGTATCCCGGCCTCGTGCTGCGTGAAGCCGAGGTGGACGTGCGCCTTTTCCGCAAACGCGACGAAGCCGAAACCGCCGCGCCCGCCGCCGTGCGGCGGCTCGGCGAACTCGTCTTCGCCCGCGATCTCGCCCGGCTGTGGAAAGAACTCGCCAGCCTCGCGCGCCACCTCCCCGGCACTCCGAAGCAGGCCGCCAGTTTCCACTCCGCGCTCCAGCAGATGAGCGCAAAACTTCAGTCGCCCGCCGCCGCCCACACCACGCCCGAAGTGCTCCAGCAGTCCGCGTATCAGCACCTGCTCGATCACGTCCTCCAGCTCCGCCCCGTCTTCCCGCTCACCGAAGCGCGCTTCGTGACGATGCTCGACTCTGCCCGGCGCGAACTCCCCGCGCTGACTTATCAACTCGGCGAAACCACCAAGCAGCTCCTCGACCTCCGGCAGAAAATCCTCGCCTCGGCGAAACGCTACGCCGCTCTCGATCACGATCTCCAGCGGCTCCTCCCCGCCGACTTCCTCGCCCGCACGCCGCACGCGCAACTGCCCCATCTCCACCGCTACCTCCGCGCCATCCAGGTCCGCGCCGAGCGCGCCGACGTCAGTCCCGCGAAGGACGCCGAGAAAGCGAAGCAGCTCACCCCTTTCGCCCAATGGGAAACCCGCGTGCCCGCCGCCAACCGCGAGGCCTTTCGCTGGATGCTCGAAGAGTTCCGCGTCTCGCTCTTCGCCCAGGAACTCGGCACCGCCCAACCCGCCTCCGCCCAGCGGCTGCGCACCCTCGGCGGATTTTAGATAACGTCTAAATCGGCTGCGGCCTGTCTCTTCCTCTTCCTCTTCCGCTTAAATCTTCCTCCATTCCCCCGCTGAAAGATTAAGAGGAAGAGGAAGAAATTGCGGCCATCGACTTTTTAGATGCCCTCTCAGGAAATGCGCACCCGTCCCCTCCCCCGCGCCAGCCTTGAGCCGGCGGCGAGAAGCGGCTTTACCAACCCGCGGCGCTTCCGCTTTTCTCCCGCGATGCAATTGCTCCCTGGCTTCCGCGACTTCTATCCCGACGACTGCGCGCGCCGAAACTACATCCTCGAAACCTGGCGCAGCGTCGCCCGCCGCTACGGCTTTGTGGAATTCGACGGACCGGTGCTGGAGCCGATCGAACTCTACAAAAAAAAGAGTGGCGGCGAACTCGTCGGCCAGCTCTTCGATTTCACCGACAAAGGCGAGCGCCACGTCGCCCTGCGCCCGGAGATGACGCCCACCCTTGCCCGCATGGTCGCGGCGCGGGAGCGCGATTTCAAAAAGCCGCTGAAGTGGTTCTGCGTGCCGCAGTTTTTCCGCTACGAAAAGCAGCAGCGCGGGCGGCTGCGCGAGTTCTACCAGCTCAACTGCGACATCCTCGGCGAACCGTCGCCCGCGGCCGACGCCGAGCTGGTCGCGGTGGTCATCGACCTGCTGCGCGGCTTCGGTCTGGGGGAGAAAGATTTCGTCGTCCGGCTGAGCAGCCGCACTGCGTGGCAGGAGTTCTTCGCGCGGGCGGGCGGCCAGCCGGAGGATGAATACGAGTTCTTCCAAATCGTGGACAAGGCCGAGCGCAACCCGCCGGAGAAAACCGACGCAGCGCTGGCGAAATTCGGACTGACCGCGCAGCACGTCCTCGACTTCATGCGGAGCAAGACCGCCACGGTGGAACTCGCGCCGATCCTCGCCGACCTCACCGCGCGCGGGCTCGGCGGGTTCGTCGAAATCGACTACGCGATCGTGCGCGGACTGGCCTACTACACCGGGGTGGTCTTCGAGGTTTTCGACCGCAGCAAAAACGAACGCGCGCTCGCCGGCGGCGGCCGCTACGACAAGCTGCTCAGCCTGATGAGCGACGGCAAAACCGACCTGCCCGCGCTCGGTTTCGGCATGGGCGACGTGGTGCTGGCGAACCTCATCAACGACACGCCCGCCGCGAAAGCGCAGCTCGATGCCTGGCTGGCGCGCGAGCGGGCGGCGGATGTCTATGTGGTCATCGCGAAAGAAGAGCGCCGACCCGAGGCGCTCGCGCTGGTCCAGCGCCTACGCGACGCCGGGCAGCGCACCGACTTCCCGCTCACGGCGGCCAAGATCGGGAAGCAGTTCCAAACCGCCGAGCAACTCGGTGCACGGATCGCCGTGCTCGTCGGCGACGAATGGCCGCAGGTGAAAGTGAAGACGCTGGCGACCCGCGAGGAGCAGCTCATCGCCGCCGACGCCGTCCTCGCCTGCCTCCAGCCGTCAACCTGAGCAACCCGGCCCGCGCGCGAGTTTTTGGGGCGGGCTAAAATGGAGGGCGTCAAGGAGCGGCGACATTCCCGTCGCCGACTTCACCCGCTGCGGAGGCGCCCATTATTTGGCCAAGCGGCAGGGAGTTGGCGCAACCGGGAAGCGGATGATCCGATTGAAAGCAACGCGGTAGAACGGCCGCAGGATGGCCGCTGACCTGACACCCATGGGCGGGGCAAATTTCTCCTCCGCGGTTCAGTGACGGCGGAGGAGGCCGCGGAGAAGGCAGTGCGGCGAAGAGGGCGGCGGTGGCGAGGATCAGTAACGTGCGGAGCATAATAATGCAGCGATTGCCGACTGGAACGCCGGATGTCGCGGGCGGTTTCGCGAGAAAATGGGCGCTCCGCCCCTGGCGGGCAAAGGCTGGAAAAATTTCTTGCTGATCGAAGAATCCTTTGGCAAAAACGAGGTCAAATTCCGCCTCTCTAAAGTGAACAGCGCCATCGCCCAGCCTTGTCACAATTGGCGTTATTGACCTGACGATTGCGGGGAATTCATTCACTCACTTATGTCGTTTTTCGATCGTCTTCTCGCCTTCAACTCGTCTCATTACCGCCTGTTGGAGGAAAACAGTGCCTTCGCCAAGTCCTTACCCAATGGTGCGATGGTCCTGGATGCCGGAGCAGGCGAGTGTCCTTACTGGAACTTGTTTACCCACGCCAAGTACGCGTCCGCGGATATCCAGGCGGGGGGGTCGATGCACGGCAAGCAGCACACCTACGCTTGCGACTTGAATAACCTCCCCGTGGAGGACGGCAGGTTCGAAGCCGTGATCTTTAACCAAGTCATGATCTACATGGAACCGATGCCAGTGCTCAAGGAACTCAACCGGGTGATGAAAACCGGTGGCAGGGTCTTGTATACCGGCCCGCTGTTTTATGAGGATTTGGGAGAGAACGATATGTTCCGTTTCACCCCGTTTGCCCTGCGGAAATTCTTCGCCGCTGCCGGATTCGAAATCGAACGCCTCGACTGGCTGGAAGGCTATTTTGGCACGGTCGGTTACCAATTTAATTGCATGGCTCGGTATCTCCCCTGGAAGCCGGAGGCGTTTGGCAACCCGCTCGGTGGGTTGATCCTGATGCCGGCGATGCTCTTGCTCAAGCTGGCTAGCGCCGTGGGTTCGTTGCTTTTTCACAAACTGGAGACGCACTGCAAATTCAAAGCCTCGGGCTATCCGAAGAACTATGTCGTGGTGGCCAGAAAGATTCGGTAGGGCCACACAGTGCCCGCCTCGTGGGCGGGCGGGCGGCTCCACAAAATCGCGAGAGAGAGCGACCAACGGGGAAGTGGGTTGGCCGGGACTTGAACCCGGAACCAACGCCTTAAAAGGGCGCAGTCCATCAGAGAGAAGTTGACGCTACTGCCAATATGCTGCCAATTAGGCGGCATGAGCACACCAACCCGCAAGACCGCATCGGACAATCAATGGCCTTTCATCCGCTACGCTGAGAAGGAGCAAAAGTGGATGGTGGATAGCAGAACCAAGGACGGCGGGAGTCGCCGCTTTTTCGGCACAAAGATCGAGGCGCAAACCTTCGCGCAGCAATGCCGGGTTGCGCGGGAGAACTCGGGCACGTCCATTTTCGGCAACGCCGACCTCGCCCGCTACGGCAAGACCGTGGGCGATGCCATCGCGTTCTACCTTGCGTATCTTCGCCAGCAGGAAAAGAGCGTGAGCGTTTCCGCCGCCGTCGCCGAGTTGATCGAGATGAAACGCGCCGCGAAGAAATCCGCCCGCTACTGCAAAGACCTTGGCTTGCGCCTTGGCCGATTCTCCAAGACGCACGGCGAGCGCAGCGTTGCCAGCATCAGCGGGAAGGAACTCGACGCTTGGCTCGCCGGGTTGGCCCTCGCACCGGGCACGCAAAACACTTTCCGCCGCGACCTCCGCACGCTCTTTTCGTTCTGCACGAAGCGCGAGTATTGCGCCACCGACCCGGCCAAGCGCACCGAGCGCGCAGCGGACTTGGACAAGCCGCCCGGCATCCTCACGCCGCCGCAATGCAGCGCGCTTTTGACCGCCGCAGGAAATGACGTGCTCCCGTATATCGCCATCGGACTTTTCGCCGGGTTGCGCGCCGCCGAGTTGGAAAAACTCGACTGGCAGGAAGTCAAATTGCAGACCGGCTTTATCGAAGTCACCGCCGCAAAGTCCAAGACGAAGAAACGCCGTCTCGTCCCGATTTCCGAAAACCTCGCCGCATGGATTCGCCCGCTGGCCGCGACTGCCGGGCCGGTGGCACCCGTAGGACTCCGCAAACGGTTTGACGCCGTGAAGGAGCGCGCCGGGCTTGCCGATTGGCCGCAGAACGCATTGCGCCACTCCTACGGCTCATATCGGCTCGCCGCGACCGCCGACGCCGCCCGCGTGAGTCTCGAAATGGGCAACAGTCCGCAGATGGTTTTCGCCCACTACCGCGAACTCGTCACACCCGACACCGCCGCGACATACTGGACGCTCGCGCCGACCGCCGCCGCCAACGTGGTGCCGATCGGGAAAGCCGCCTAGCCTTTCCGCTTCGCCGACCGAGGCCGCGCCTTAGCTGGCGCGGCCTTTTTCGTGGGCTCATCCTCCGGCATCACGAAGCTGGACGGCTTGGTCTGCGCCACCGAAGCCGTCACGAAATCCTGACCACCCGGCCCTCTCGCGCTTAATTCCGCAAACCACGCATCCGCCTCCCCGATGTCGGTCAGCATCGCCTCGCGCACCGCAGGCCAGTCCGACGCAGGCGCACCGCCCTTGCTCTCCATGCCGTCTAGGAAGCGTCCGACCTTGTAGGCGGGCACAGAGTATCCGCCTGCGCGATTGGCCGCGCTGAGGATGTCATGCAGCCGCCCGGCAAAATTCACAAAGTCCACGGCTAATCGCGCAGGCGGCAGCTTGTCGGAACGCTGCTTTTTGGACTGGTTAACCTCGAATGTTTCGATGGTGAATAACGAACCATCCGCGGCCAGCGCAGGCGCGTTCACATTGCCATCGAGCAGCCACGCGAGGCTCGCTCCGGTTTCTACCGCGATGCGCTGGCCCATCGCATCCGACAGTTTTAGCCGCCCGGTTTCGAGCGAGTTGACCGTTGCTTCTGAGCAGCCGAGGGCGTCGGCGAAATGCTTGGCTTTCAGTCCGGTAAATAGGCGAAGGGCAGCGACGGTGGTTTTCTTCGTGGTGCGAGTCATGAGGTGAACTTGTATTATACAATATAAAGATACAAGCAGTTTGTTACTTGTATCTCTCGCTTGTAGTTTAATCGGCCCCAATGACTACTCAAAAACTCGTTTCGGGCTTTCCAGCCCTTTCACATCAAATCGGCGTCCCAGCCCGCACGTTAAAATCCTTATGGGGCCAGCGGAAGTTTTCCGGCATCCGCGCAGGCCATAGGACGCTCCTATTCCATCCCGACAAGGTTCTCGCCGAGTTGGAGCGGCTCACCATTAAGGCCGTCCAGTAACATGAACCGCTACCCCGAAACCTCACTAGTGGCGAGAGCCGTCGCCAAAATCAAAGCCGAGGCCAATGCTGTGCAACGTCGCGAGGACAGCGCAGCGGAAAAGGACGCCATCAGACAGATTTTCTCGAAAGACGACTCCGACCTTCAACCCATCTCAATAAGCGAATCCCGCGACCTGATCGCGCTGGAGAAGATCGTCGCCAAGGGACTGCAAACCTTTGTCGAGGTAGGCAAGGCACTGGCGGAAATCCGCGACCGCAAGCTCTACAAAATCGAGCACGCTACCTTTGCCGACTACTGCAAAGAAAAATGGAAAATGTCCGACCGGCGAGCGCGGCAGCTAATGGACTCCGCCGAGGTGGTCGGTGGTCTTGCTAAAAGTGGAACCGCGGTTCCACTTTCTGAGCGGCAGGCGCGACCATTGACCCAGCTCCCACAGGTGCAACGTGCGGAAGCATTTAGGGAAGCGGCAAAGACATCCGCCACAGGCACACCGACCGCTAAGGAGGTGGAGGCGGTTGTGAAAAAGCTGAAGCCAAAGAAGGCGAAGCAGACACCAACAGAGGAGACACCAGCCAAGACAACCACCGAAGAGCGCATAGGATACTTGCAAGTCACCTATGTGATCCACTCTGGAGACAACAAACTCCGAGGAGGTGTCTGTGAGGTTAAAAGGCTAGGCGCGGCGGTGTATGGGTTCGCAAACCCAGTATCGCTTTCGGTGAAGTCAATGGAGGCTGTTTTCATTAACCGAAACGGTCAACCGGTAACAATTTCAGACGAAGAGGAGGAGGCACAATGACCACTCCCGACGAAGCAGCCGCGCGCGGCTTTAACGCACTGACCACAGGTTTCCACGATTCCGAGGCCGCGCTAATGGAGGCCGTTTGCGGCAACCTTCGCCGAGGCGGCATTCCCTTCGTCCTTGTGACGGTCGGACATGGCGTCCGTGAGGTCTGGCGCAAGGGCTGGGTGGAGCTACCCGACCAGACCCGAAGCCTCGCAAAGGGCATCCGAGGAGTCCGCGACTAACCTCTAAAAACCAAAGGCGCTCCCCGACCGGAAAATCGAGAGCGCCAATGGAAAACGAACATGGAAAACCTAAATCAGATTCAGTCCGACGCAAACGCACCGCAGGCGGCAGTGAGCAGGGAGGGCGACCAATGAGCGTCACCGCTTACGACATCGGCGCGGAGACGGCATTACTCGGCGGCATGATGATGGCCCCCGCAGTCATCGCCGCCTGCGAGGAGTTAAACCCGACCCACTTCAGCCAACCGCACGACCTCATCTTTTCCGCCATCGCGGAATTGCACCGCACCGGGAAACCCGTGCTCCCGCGAACCGTCACCACCGAGTTGCAAGAGCGCGGAAAACTGGAAGCCGCAGGCGGGGCAGTTTATGTCAGCGGGTTGCCTTACGATGGCACAACCGGCGCGGCGTCGGCAGCCTACTTCGTGAGCGTGGTGCGCGCGAAATGGGAGCATCGGCGAGCACGGGACATCGCCTCGCACCTGCACCGCGACATGGAGAACGGCGGCACCCTGGCATCGTTTGACGAAGCGATGGAAGCACTGGGAAAGCTCAGGGCGCAAAGCAGCGGGCCGCATGACATCCTAGCTGTCAGGCGCTTCAACCTTGCGTCCCCGCCGCCAAAGCCGCGTCCCATCTACACCTTGGCCGGCGCCACCGTTGCCACGCAGGGAAATATCCAAGCCATCACTGGTCAGGCCAAGTCTGGAAAATCGGCGCTCCTCAGTGGATTCATGGCCTCCACGATGACACCGACGGGGGACACGCTAGGAGTTAGTTCATCGAACCCAGACGGCGCGGCAGTGCTCCACATCGACACCGAGCAAAGCCGCTACGATCACCACCACGCGATCTTGCAGGCGCTACGTCGCGCAGGCCGTCAGGCACCGCCCGAATGGCTTTATTCGTATTCTCTGGCCGATGTCACCATTGGCGAGCGGCTGAGACTGTTACGGCACCAACTCGACGCAGCACGGAAAGTGCACGGCGCGATTCACTCTGCGATCATCGATGGCATCGGCGACCTTTGCTACGACCCGAATGATTCTAAGGAGGCGTTTGCGCTCGTCGCCGAACTGCACAAGCTGGCGATTGATTTCGACACGACGATCCTTTGTGTGCTCCATGAAAATCCTGGCAGCGAAACCGGCAAGACACGCGGGCACCTCGGTAGTCAGCTCGAACGAAAGGCGGAAAGCAATCTGCGGATGACCAAGGACGCCGACGGCATCACCACCGTCTATACATCCAACTCCCGCCACGCCAGTATCAGCAAGCCGCAAGGCCCGCGCTTCGCATGGAATGACGAGGCCGCGATGCACCTGACGGCAGAGGACGCCGCCACGGTCAAGGACAGCGCAAGGCGCGAGGAACTGATGGATGTGGCGGTTGAGGTTTTCCGCGATACTCCTGCCACCTTGGGGTTGACGTGGGAGCAACTACATCAGCGGATCGAGGCGGCTGAGGGACTCAAAAGAGGCGGTTCGCGCAAGCGGTTCGCAGCCATGAAAAAGACGGGAGTGATCCGCCAAATCGGGGAAAAATACCGCCTCGCATGAACCGAAATCGCGTCGGCTTTTTCAAAAGTTACGTCCCTGCCGTTTTTGGGGGTAAAAAGGACGCTTTACGTCCCTCCCCGCTTTCTCTGCGCAGGGACGTGACTTTCCTCTGTAAAACGTCCATTTACGTCCCTACGTCCCTCAACGTTCTTTTTACGTCCCTGGAACGTGAGTTACGTCCCTACGTCCCTCTCCTATATATAGGAGGGGATCGGAGGGACGTAACATTCGCAGCACGCACCGCACCGATCACGGAGCGGCAGGCGCGCACGGCAGCGGAGACATTGGCAGCGGCTCCGAAGGAAGTGGGGCCGGGACAGGGGACAAGGACGGACATGGAACCTCGTGTCAATGGCACGAAGTTGACAAGGGGAAGCAACAACAAGACATACCTTGCCGCCCGCCTCAACCGCGACCATCCCGAAATAGCCGAGCGCGTGAAAGCTGGTGACCCACAGAACCGCTCCACACTCATTTGGCTGGCGATGGGTTGGTTGATGCCTCCGACGCGATACAGGGCAACGTCGCGCAATGGCGATGGCACTGGGTCGGGACTTGTTATACGGGAAACAGAACGCAACAAGGTTATATCTACAAAACCGAGTATGGGTCCTGACTGCCTGCTCCGAGTATGGGCAGGTTCCGCAGTCGCTGGAGCATGTAGTCCAGCACCTACAAAAACAAGTCACCATACCTTTATGTCTCAAAAACCACACACCGACCAACACACACAAAGGGAGAGACTGACCCTTGAAACCATCCGACTCAAAGCTGCCAAGTTTGAGCACGGCCTGTTAAAAGCCGCAGTGCGCGCTGGCAAGCTGCCGACGAGTAAAACCCTCATCGCGCGCATGATTGCCGTAACCTTCAAACGCTCCTTCCAATGAGAAAGCCAAAACCTAAACCACCCGAAAAGCTCTGGACGCCAAACGCGCTGGCAACGCTTACCAAGCAGTGCCGACGAACTGTCACGAAGCGGCTGGCGCGAGTAATTCCAATAAAGCATGGAGCGAATGGATGCCACCACTACACGCTAGAAAGTGCCATCCCGGCACTTGTGACACCCGAGCGCCTCGGTGAGACGCATCGCGCACGGAAGGAGCGTTTGCAGGCTGACCTGCTACAAACCGAGGTTGACCTCGCCGCAGAGAACGCGTGGCCGGCCGAATTGGTGATCGGTGTCTGGAGATTCACATCCTCAACCATCCTGTCCAGCATCGAGAACGCGCAGGGCATACCGCAGGCGGAGCGCGAAAAATTGCGGATCGACATTCACTCGCGTCTGACATCCCTCGACTCGCCTATCGCCGACCCTGCATTTTTCGCCAAGGGGACAAGCAAATGAAGACCACCTTTGAACACGGAAAACCCTGTGCAGTCGCCTTCGACAATTACGAACCTGAGGTTGAGCAGGCTATCGAGGACGCACTACGGGAGGGTGAGCGGGTCGGCTTTAGGACGGCAATGATGTTATTCAGTGCAACACCCAAGCACGACCGCGACCTCAGCCTGACCGCCGCCGCGCTGCGTCACTTAACGCACCCAGGAGCCGAGACAGTCACATCAGCCTCCCACCGCTTAGGAGTCTCTCGAAAGACTGTTTATGCGCGCATTAACAAGGTGAAGGCGATGCTTCCGAACCTTTACCAGCGGTAACACCGAACACCTACACAAAGCACAGAAGTACGTAACAGTATCCCGCCGCCTTCCGTAGTAGTATATGCACCTTTCGCCGTCCGACCTCGCCGCCGCCGCCCGCGCACTTGCCGCGCTTATGGGACCACCCGCAGCCATCAACCGCAGCACGTTCAACAAACTGACCGCGCGGCAGCAGGCCGAGCATTGCCAGCGCGGTGGACGCATCACGAACGACCCGGCGCCGCACCGCCGCCTCGTCCAGCCTCAAGCCGTTTACAAAATGACCCGCGCCGATTTTCTGCGCGCCGAGGCCGCCGACCGCATCCGCTCCACGAAATGAAAACATCATCCTCGAAAACCGATCCACGCACCGCGCTCTCCGGCGTGCTCGAGCACTTCCGCCTCGTCTACCTAAACTGCGAGGCCGTGCGCGAAGCTGTTCTCGCTCAGGAAGGCAAATTCATGATCCGCGCACAGGCGGCATCCTACGGCGGCGGCGCAACGAGCTATCCCGAAGGCTGGCAAGTCTCGCGGCAGCGCCCTTTCGTGAATGACATCGACCCGCAGATCGCCAACCTGCGCGGCGTGCTGACCATCATGGAGACCTCGCCGGAATATCTGGAGGCCGCGCAGATCATCGAGCCGCTCCTCGAAGCCGTCGCCGAGCTGGAAAAGCGCGAGGCCATCGCCGCTCAGGAAGTCGCCGCCGCCGAGAATATCCGCCGCGAGAAACTGGACGCCGCCAAGGCCGCCGCCTTCGCGCAGATCGAGCGGCAGTTCGCCGCCGCCTGACCAATTTCGCGGGCCCTCATCGGACATTAGCCGCCAGTTGGAGCGAACCGCGAAGATCCAGCACTGCCGTTCGTGTCGCCTTTAGTCGGGTCCGACGCGAGCGGCTTTTTCGTGCCTACTCACGCCGCCACCAGGACGGCACGAGGATGTCGCTAGAATCCCCGCAGGGCATCGGCAGCAGGCACCGCGACAAAGCTACTTCGCCGCCTTCGCCTCAATTATCGTGCGGAGTTCCTTCGTCCGCTTTTGGGCGTCAGCGACTTGCTGTGGCGACATCGTTTTTTCCACATCATCACGAAACTTTCCCGCATCTTTGTTCGTCGCGGACGCTAGATTACACCACGCATACGCCTCCACGTAATTCTTCTCCACGCCGTAGCCGTTGTAGTAGCTGAGTCCGAGATTGTATTGAGCAAAGGCGTTTCCCTGCTCAGCAGCCTTGCGATACCACTTCACGGCTTCCACGTAGTCCTTCTCCACGCCGTAGCCGTTGGCGTAGCTGAGTCCGAGACTGTATTGAGCACGGGCGTTTCCCTGCTCAGCAGCCTTGCGGAACCACTTCACGGCTTCCGCGTAGTCCTTTGCCACGGCGTAGCCGTTGGCGTAGCTGAGTCCGAGATTGTATTGAGCACTGGCGTTTCCCTGCGCACCAGCCTTGCGATACCACTTCACGGCTTCCGCGTAGTCCTTCGCCACGCCTTCGCCGTCGTGGTAGCAGACTCCGAGATTGTATTGAGCAGCGGCGTTTCCCTGCTCAGCAGCCTTGCGATACCACTTCACGGCTTCCACGTAGTCCTTTGCCACGCCGTTGCCGCTCTCGTAGCAGACTCCGAGGTTGAATTGAGCATCGGCGTCTCCCTGCTCAGCAGCCTTGCGGAACCACTTCACGGCTTCCGCGTAGTCCTTTGCCACGCCGTAGCCGTTGGCGTAGGCGGCTCCGAGATTGAGTTGAGCACGGGCGTTTCCCTGCTCAGCAGCCTTGCGATACCACTTCACGGCTTCCACGTAGTCCTTTGCCACGCCGTTGCCGCTCTCGTAGCAGACTCCGAGGTTGAATTGAGCATCG
>Ga0114966_10002416_pt1 | contig 16696 bp, 15 predicted proteins | sample M_130207_XF_Meta_FD_87029 | JGI IMG/M metagenome (GOLD analysis project Ga0114966, IMG submission 87029) | Freshwater microbial communities from Lake Montjoie, Canada to study carbon cycling - M_130207_XF_MetaG | ecosystem: Environmental > Aquatic > Freshwater > Lake | place: Lake Montjoie...
CACGCTCTCGCAGCTCGGCTACATGATCATGGCCATCGGCCTCGCCGCGCCCGGCCCGGCGATGTTCCACCTTTTCACCCACGCCTTTTTCAAAGCGCTGCTCTTTCTCGGCGCGGGCGCGATCATCCACGCGCTGCACCACGAGCAGGATATTTGGAAAATGGGCGGCCTCAGCGCAAAAATGAAGTGGACCTTCCGCTCGTTCGCCGCCGGCTATCTTGCGCTCATTGGCGCGCCGCTGCTCAGTGGCTTTTTCTCGAAAGACGCGATCCTCGCCGCAGCCTGGCAGAAGGACGGCTTCGTCTTCCTGCTCGCACTGCTCACCGCGCTGCTCACTGCTTTTTACATGACGCGCCTGTTCGTGGTCGTCTTCCTCGGCCAGCCGCGCAGCTACGCGGCGAAGTATGTCCACGACGGCCCGCCGGCCATGACCGTGCCGCTGATCATTCTCGCCGTGCTTTCAGTGGTCGCCGGCTACGGCTTCATCGGCGAGATCGCACTCGGCGCGCAGCTCTGGGAGAACGTCCACCAGATTCACCAGGGCGAGGGCGTGGGCGCGGTCATGGCGCTGGCCATCGGCGCGTTTGTCATCGGCACGGCAGGCGGCTGGGTGCTTTACAAAGGGCAGTCGAAAGACCCGATCCTCATCCCGCTTTTCAAAAACAAGTTCTACCTGGACGAACTCTACGCCGCGCTCATCGCCGGCACGCAGGACCTCCTCGCCACGATGTCCGCTTGGTTCGACAAATGGATCCTCGACGGCCTCTTCGTCCGCGGCCTGAGCGGCGCGACGTGGGGCAGCGGCTTCGTCCTGCGCTTCCTCCAGATCGGCAACCTCCAGGCCTACGCCTTCCTCTTCGGCCTCGGCGTCGTCGGGCTGATCTACTTCCTCGTCTTCGCCTAGACCTCAATCTTCCTGCCCGTGCTTAGCCTCATCATCTTCATCCCACTGCTCGCCGCGCTCGGCATCCTGCTCGGCGCGCCGGCGCGCAAGACCGCGCTCGGGGCGGCGGCCGCGGAGTTCCTGCTCACGCTTTTCACGTTCCTGTCCTACGACAAAGCGAAGGCTGGCTTTCAGTTTCTCTCCTCCACACCCATCGCGCCGGAATGGAACCTGAACTACCTCGTCGGCGTGGACGGCCTCAGCGTGCTCATGCTGCTGCTCACTGGCATCGTCACGCTCGCCGCGATCTGGGTCACGCCGAAGATCGAAAAGCGTGAGCCGCTCTACTACGCGTGCCTGCTCTTCATCACCGCCGGAGCCGCGGGCGCGTTTGCCTCGGTCGATCTCTTCTTCCTCTACGCCTTCCACGAACTCGCGCTCATCCCGACCTTCCTGCTCATCGGTATTTGGGGCAGCGGCGAGCGGCACACGGCGGCGTGGAAAATCACGATCTATCTCGGGCTCGGCAGCTTCATCCTGCTCATCGGCCTGCTCGATCTCTACCTCGCCGTGCCGGAAGCGCTGCGCACTTTCAACCTCATCGACCTCCAGAAACTCGCGACCAGCGGAGCCATCCCCGCTGCTGCGCAGACCCGTCCGTATATCTTTCTGCTCATCGGGTTCGGCATCCTGATTTCCCTCTTCCCATTCCACACCTGGGCACCTGCGGCCTACGCCTCCGCGCCCACGCCGGCGGCGATGCTCCACGCCGGTGTGCTGAAAAAGTTCGGCCTCTACGGTCTGATGCGCGTCGCCATTCCGCTGCTGCCCGAGGGCGCGAAACACTGGGCCAACCTGCTCCTCATCCTGCTCGTCGGGAACATCATCTACGTCGGCTTTGCCACCATCGCGCAGAAGAAACTCGACCTCCTGCTCGGCTATTCGAGCGTGATGCACATGGGCTACATCTTCCTCGGCGTCGCCGCGATGAACACCATCGGCCTCAGTGGCGCGGCGCTGCTCATGTTCGCGCACGGCCTGTCCATCGCCGCGCTCTTCGCCATGGCCGGGATGCTGCGCGCAAACCGCCCGCAGCTTGCGCTCGACTCGTTTGGTGGCTTGGCGAAATCCATGCCCGCGCTCGCCTTCGCCTTCGGGCTCGCGGCCTTCGCCTCCATCGGCCTGCCGGGCTTCGCGAACTTCGCCAGCGAGATGACCGTCTTCTTCGGCGCCTACAAGCCCGCCGCCGGCCTCGACGCCTCGCACTTCCACCTCGCCGTCATCTTCGCGCTCTGGGGCGTGGTCATCTCCGCCGTCTATATGCTGCGCGCCTACCGCGCCATCTTCATGGGCGAGCCCAGCAAAGAGGCCGCGGCCTGGCCCGACCCGTTTAAAGCCCTGCGCTGGCCCGTCATCCTGCTTCTCGCCGTGCTGCTCATCGCCGGCTTCGCGCCCGGCAAATTCCTCAGCCTCGTCCAGCCCACCTTCGACGCGGTCCTTCCGAAATAGAGCATGATCCCCTCGCTTTGCCTCGAAATCACCGTCCTGCTCCTCGGCATCCTCATGCTGCTCGTCGAGTCGTTCAGCCGGAGCGACGACAAGCGCGGGCTCGCGAAGATGGCCATCGGCATCCTCAGCGCCCTCGTCGGCTTCTCCTTCTTCGTCGATCCCGCCAGCGGCAACGCCTTCTACGCTGTCGATGCCACCGCGCACTTCTTCAAAGTGCTCGCCCTGCTCACCACCATCGTCGTCCTCATCATGGCGCTGGAATACAGCAGCGTCCTCGCGAAGTATCTCCCCGGCGTCACCCCCGGCGCGGGCCTCGGCGAGTTTTACAGCCTGCCCGTCTTCACCTGCGCCGGCCTCATGTTCATGGCCAGCGCCGTCGATTTCCTCCTCATCTTCGTCTCGCTGGAACTCGTCACCATCAGCTTCTACATCCTCGTCGCCTACATGCGCCGGCACACCGCCTCGCTCGAGGCCGGCGTGAAGTATCTCATCCTCGGCGCGCTCAGCACCGGCTTCCTGGTGTATGGCATCACCTGGATCTTCGGCCTGACCGGCGAAACCAACCTCGCTGCCATCCAGCACGCGCTCGCCACCAAAGCCGTCGCCACCACGCCGCTCCTCTTCGGCCTCATGCTCCTCCTCACCGGGCTCGGCTTCAAAGTCGCCGCCGTCCCGTTCCAGCTCTGGGTGCCCGATGTCTATCAGGGCGCGCCCACGCCCATCACCGCCTTCCTCAGCGTCGGGTCCAAGGCCGCCGGCTTCGTCGTCCTCCTGCGCGTCCTCCAGCCCTTCCTCGGCGTGCCCGGAGTCGGGGTGAAAGTGCTCGCCGTCCTCGCCCTCATGGCCGCGCTCACCATGCTCTACGGCAACCTCGCCGCCCTCCCGCAGGACAACTTCAAACGCCTCCTCGCCTACTCCAGCATCGGCCACGCCGGCTACCTTCTCGTCGCCGTCGCCAGCGTCAGTGACACCAAAGCCACCTTCGGCAGCGCGGGCGTCGCCGTCGCCTTCTACCTCGCCGGCTACCTGCTGATGACCCTCCTCAGCTTCCTCGTCCTCATCGTCGTCGCCCGCCACAGCCGCGGCGACGACATCCTGCACTTCAACGGCCTCGCCAAACGCTCCCCCTTCCTCGCCTTTGCCCTGCTCACCGCCATGCTCTCGCTGGCCGGCGTGCCGTTCACCGCCGGGTTCATCGGGAAATTCCTCGTCTTCGCCGCCGCCGTCCAGGCCGGCAAATTCTGGCTCGTCGCCATCGGCATCCTCACCGTCGCCGCCGGCTTCTACTACTACCTGCGCATCGTCGCCGCCATGTATTGGCAGGAACCCGGCGACACCACGCCCATCAAGATCGCCCCGCTCACCCGCACCGCCATCGGCGCGCTCACCTTCGCCGTCTTCGTCTTCGGCATCTTTCCCCAGCCCATCCTTCGGCAGTTGAAAGACCCTGCGTTCCTCCCGTCCACGCCCGTCCACGCCGCGCATCAGTCTGAACACGGCGACTGAGGATGAGCTGGCGGCGCTCCCCGGTTTCGGCCCGAAGCGGATCGCGGCGGCGCGGGAGCTGGTGAGTTTTTAGCCTGGAAGCGGGATGGGGATTTTTAACGCGGAGGCGCAGAGGACGCAGAGTTACGGAGCCATGGCGGACCTGAAAATGTTCACCTGCTGGGTGCACCTGTGGAGCCGCGGACTTTCCCCCAATCCTCTGCGTCTCTGCGTTTTCCATCCCATCGCCGCAGCCGTGAACGCGCACCAAGCCGCCGTCGTCCCCGGCCCGCCGCAACTGCGATGACGGCATCATGACCGCGACGGATTGGGACTCGGGCGAAGCCATTCGCGGCGCGGACAATCATTCCCTGCGCGGCCAACCGGGCAGCGGCCTCGTGCGGGGCTGCGGCGCCGCTTTCCAGGGACGCGTGCAGCCGGACCGGGTGGTGACGGACTGCCGGGCGTCGCCCCAAAAGACGAAGGAGGAGCGCGCGCCGGGGATGCGGTATCCTGGGGTGTGCCGCTTCGTTACCGCTGGGCGGGGCTGATGAGAAAGACGATCTCGCCTTTGACCGCTTTGGCGGAGTAGTGGGCGAGGAGTTCGGGGGCGGTGCCGATGCGGTATTCCTCGAATTGTTTGGTCAGCTCGCGGGCGACGCAGAGCGGGCGGGTGGGGAAGTGCTGGGCGCAAACGGCAAGGGTTTTGAGCAGGCGGTGCGGGGACTCGAAGAAGATGCTGGTGAGGTCGCGCGCGGCGGCGGCGAGGAGGTCGCGTTCGCGCCCGCCGCTTTTCACGGGGAGGAAGCCGCCATAGAAAAATTCCCCGGCGGGAAAGCCGCTGCCGACGAGGGCGGTAAGCACGGCGCTGGGTCCGGGGAGAATGGTGTAGGGCAGGCCGCGCTCGATGCAGGCGCGGAGCAACCGGTGGCCGGGGTCGCTGATGCCGGGCAGTCCGGCATCGGTGATGAGCGCGATGTTTTTGCCGGCGGCGAGATCCTCGATGAGTTCGGCGGTGCGACGGGCCTCGTTGTGCTCGTGGTAGCTCACGAGCGGCTTGGCGATTTGAAAATGGCGCAGGAGATTTCCCGAATGGCGGGTGTCCTCGCAGGCGATGAGGTCCGCGCTTTTCAGCACCTCCAGCGCGCGGAGGGTGATGTCGCCGAGATTCCCGATGGGCGTGGGGATGAGGGTGAGCATGGGAATTTAGAATTCAGGATTGAGGATTGAGGATTTTGAAATGCGCGCGCGGCCGGGCGCGGGTGGGCCAATCCTGATTCCTTAATCCTCGATCCTAAATTTCTCACCAGCCTTCCGAGAGGTGGCTCACGATGTCTTTCGCGAGGTTTTCGGCGGCGATGGGGATGGCTTGGCGCTCGTCTTGGGTGAGGTCGGCGGCGATGGCGTCGGTGCCGCTGACAAAGAAGGTGGTCTGCCCGAGGGCGGCGCGGCGGTCGAGGATGGCGCCGGTGACGCGGTCGGTGACTTCGTAGGTGCAGCGCAGGGTGAGGAGGTATTCGCGGGTCAGGAGGACGTTGCCGCGAACGGAGCGGGCGGGGCGGCGGACGACCTGTTCGAGGTGACCCCGAAAGATGGCGTCGGCTTCGTTTTCGCGGACGATCCGGTAGGTGCCGTCCTGCTGGAGTTGTTTGATGACGGCGTTGGCGAGGAGGACCTCGACGCGCGGGAGCAGGGTGTCGTTCTTAAAGCTCGGCACGGCGATGGTGGTGACCTTGGCCATGCGGGTCGGTTTGATCGGCCCGACGTGGTAGCCGGCGCAACTGCCGAAGAGCAGGGCGGCGAGAGGCAGGAAGAGGGCGAGCCTCATTGCGGGGGCTTCGGCAGGTCGGGGTCGGGCGTGGAGGGGAGGGACTCAGGCAGCGGCGGTTCGACGGAGGGGTCGATATTACTCGGCGAGGTGCGGAGCTTGGGTTTGCCGGGCGCGCCCGTGGAGATGACTTTTTCCTCGGGCAGGACGACGGGCGGCCCGACGTAATCCGGGCGGGAGGCGGTGGCGAGTTTCGCCTGGAGCTTCCGGCGCTGGGCGGCGCGGGCCCCGGTCTCGGTGCGCTCGGGGCCGGCGCGCAGGGCGTCTTCGCCGAATTGCTGCTTCAACTCTTCGATGCGCGCTTTGGCGATCTCGCTCTCCGGGGAGCCGGGCTGGGTCTTGATCACGTCGTTGTAGTAGATGACGGCGGCGCGGTGCTGCTTGGTCTTGTCGTAGAATCGGGCGATGTCGAGGGAGCCTTTGGCGTTGCCGCCTTCCAGCGCTTTGAGGTTTTCCCGGGCCTGCGGCACCTTCTCGCTTTCGGGGTAGCGGTTGATGAAATCCTCGAAGGATTCGCGCGCCTTGGAGACGGTCGTCCGGTCGTAGGAACCTTCCCGCGTTTCGCGCAGCCGCACGTAGCCGACCTGGTAGAGCGCGTCGTCGGCGATGGCGTCGCCGGCGTATTTGTTCACGACGACCTGATAGGCCTTGATCGCCTCGGGATACTTGCCCTGCTTTTCCAGCGCCTGGCCGACGTTGAACTGCGCGAGCGACGCGAACTTACTGAACGGCGCGTTTTTCACGATGGTCTCGAACATGGTCTGTGCGCGACCCATCGAGCTGGTGGTGGGCACGCCCATGATTTTCCGTTTCTGTCCTTCGAGAAAAAGTTTGGCGATGGTGAAGGCCTGCTCGACCACCGAGTCGAAATCGACGCCTTGGGGATACTTCGTGAGGTAGGTGTTGTAAGCCTCGAAAGCCTTGTCGTAGTCGGCGTGTTTCTGGAGGAGGAGGCCGACTTTGCGCTGCGCTTTGGGGGCGAGAACGGACTGGCCGTAGCGTTTGACGAGCGCCTTGTAGGCTTTGTAAGCACCCGCCTCGTCGCCCTTTTGTTCGAGTTCCTCGGCGTAACGCATCTGCGCGGCGGCGGAGCCCGCGTCCGCCGAGTTGTCGCCTTCCACGGACCAGCCTTCGGCGGAGCGGTAAACCACCGCCGCTTCGCTCTGGCGCAGCGGAACGACGCAGCCGAGGAGCGTCAGCGAGAGGACGAGCGCATTTTTGGACATAGGGTGTGGAGGCTAAGCGTGCGCTGCGGGGGGCGTCAAGCGGTCGGACGCCGGGATGCGTGGGGCTGGTAGCTGTCGAGGGTTGCCAAGTTGCCACAGGCGAGGCATCGTGCGCGCCTATGTCACTCCGCCACCTTCTCTCCGCCCTCACTGTCACCCTCGCGCTCCCGGCTTTCGCCGCCGATCCCACTTTCCTCGAACCCGCCGACGCGGGGCCGGACTTTGCGGTGCAGGGCGAGTACGTGGGCGAAAACTGTGCGGCGCAGGTCATCGCGCTGGGCGATGGAAAATTTCGGGTCGTCGGCTGGGACAAGGGGCTGCCGGGCGCGGTGGCGGATTTCGCGAAGAAGGTGGAGCTGGACGCGAAGCGCGAGGGCGAGAAGGTGACCTTCGACGGCAATGGCTGGAAGGGCGAGATCGTCGGCGGGCAGATCAAGGGCACGAATGACGAAGGCAAAGCCTGGATGCTGCAGCACACGGTGCGTCAGTCGCCGACGCTCGGGGTGAAACCGCCGGCGGGGGCGACGGTGCTTTTCGACGGTACGAACACCGACGCGTGGGAGGGCGGGAAAATGGACGAGCGCAAGCTGCTCGCGGGCGGGACGAAATCGAAGGGGAAGTTCGGCGACTGCACGCTGCACGTGGAGTTTCGCACGCCTTTCAAGCCCTTCGCGCGCGGGCAGGGCCGGGGCAACAGCGGCATCTATGTGCAGGACCGCTACGAGACCCAGGTGCTGGATTCCTTCGGCCTGAAAGGCGCGAAGAATGAGACGGGCGGGATCTACAACATCGCCGAGCCGAAGCTGAACATGTGCTTCCCTCCGCTTTCGTGGCAGACCTACGACATCGAATTCGAAGCCGCGAAATTCGAGGGCGACAAGAAAGTGAAAAACGCCGTGATGACCGTGAAGCTCAACGGCGTGGTCGTGCAAGACCGCACCGAGGTGCCGAATTCCACCCAAGCCTCCGGCCTCAGGGAAGGCCCCGAGCCCGGCGCGATCCAACTCCAGGCGCACGGTAATCCGGTGTTCTATCGGAACATTTGGATTGTGGAGAAGAAGTAACGGCGAGGAACGGCGCGGTGCTGCCGGCATTTGGATGCCAGCTTGCCAGATCAGGAATTAGTGGTGGCGCTTGGCCACGCGCTTTGATTCTTTGGCCCGCCCGCATTTTCCAACTCATCGTCTGCTCCATCCATGATCAAGCGCACCTTCTTCACCCTCGCCTTCTCCGCCCTCGCGCTCTCGCTGCACGCCGAGATTCCGTGGGACAAGACCGATCTCGGCCCGTTCCACGTCGGCTCTTTCAATGTCAACGGGCAGGTCACGGCCAAGGGCATCGCCATCAAGGTCGGCGATAAGGAGAATCCGGCGACGGTGCTGTTCGATCCCGAACTGCTCCGCGTGAGCGCGGCGTGGACGGGCGGGTTCGTGAAGTTTCCCGGCGGACGCGGCGGACTCGAGGGGACGATCGCGCCGGGCGGTGACGTGAAATTTTCCACGCCCTATCTCCCCGGCTGGAGCACTGGTGAGATCGGCGACGACCCCCGCGACCGGCATCAGGGCAATCTCCCGGCTGCCGCGGCGGTGAAATATCGTGGCATCTATCTGCATGGCGACCAGGTGATCCTGAGCTACTCGGTCGGCACGGCTGCGGTGCTGGAGATGCCGGGCGCAGAGGTGAAGGATGGCGCGCTGACGCTCACGCGGACTCTCACGATGGGCGCGGGGCCGGCGGTGACGCTGCTGCTCGGTTCGGGCGCGGAAGTGCCGGCGACCGTCGCTGGTCTGGCCGCGGCGAAGGTCGAAAAAACGGCGGACGGCAAGACCGTGGTGCGGGTGCCGGCGCGGACGGCGGCGGCGACTTTCCGCGTGACGATCGCCCCCGGCGCGGCGCAAGCGCCCGATGCCTCGAAAGCCGCGCTCCCTGATCTCGTGGCGCTCTGCAAAGGCGGGCCCGCCCGGTGGGGCGCGGCGCTGGAGACCAAAGGCGAAGTCGGCACCGGCGACGGCGCTTACGTGGTCGACAACCTCACGCCGCCGGACCCCAATCCCTACGCCTCCTGGCTCCGTTTCGGCGGGCACGACTTCTTTCCCAATGGTGCCGCCGCCATCGTGAGCGTCGGCGGCGATGTGTGGATGGTCGGCGGGCTCGACGCCAAGCTGGAGAAGATCACCTGGAAGCGCGTGGCCACCGGCCTTTTCCAGCCCCTCGGCTGCAAAGTCGTGGACGGCAAAATCTACGTGCTCGGCCGCGACCAGATCACCCGCCTGCACGATCTCAATGGCGACGGTGAGATGGATTTCTACGAGAACTTCAACAACGACTGCGTGGTCACCGATAACTACCACGAGTTTGCGCTCGACCTGCAAACCGACAGCGCGGGCAATTTCTACTACGCCAAAGGATCCCCGTGGACGCCGACCAACACGAGCCCGCACCAAGGCACCATGCTCCGCGTCTCGAAGGACGGCGCGAAAATGGACATCATCGCCACCGGCCTGCGCGCGCCGAATGGCCTCGGCATGGGGCCGAAAGACCTCCTTTCGTGCAGCGACAACCAGGGCCACTGGATGCCCGCAAACCGCCTGAACATCGTCAAGCAGGGCGGCTTTTACGGCATGACGCCCGCGGCGCATAAAACGATCAAGTTCAAGGCCGCGGACGGCACGATCTTCGAGGCCAACCCGAGCCGCGAAGAGGACCGCAAGAAATTCAAAACCGAGTTTTGGAACAACTCACCCATCCCGGTGGACGGCTACGATCTCCCGCTCGTCTGGATGCCGCAAAGCGTGGACAACTCGCCCGGCGGTGAGGTCTGGGTGAGCGGCGGAAAATGGGGCCCGTGGGAGGGTCGCATGCTCCACATGAGCTACGGCCACTGCCTGCTCTACGGCGTGACCATGGAGACGGTCGATGGCGTGACCCAGGGCGCGGTGGTGAAGTTCCCGTTCAAGTTCCCCAGCGGCATCATGCGCGGGCGCTTTCATCCGAAAGACGGCCAGCTCTACCTCAGCGGGCTGAATGTCTGGCAGAGCGACGCGACGAAATTCGGCTGCTTCTCCCGCGTCCGCTACACCGGCGGCACCGTCACCATGCCGGTCGAGGTGCGCGCGCGCAAAGACGGCATCGCCCTGCAATTCACCGCCCCGCTCGACGAGGCCAGCGCCACCGACGTGCAGAACTACGACATTTCCCGCTGGAACTACCAATGGACCGGCAACTACGGCTCCGCGGACTTCAAGGTCAGCGACGGGAGCAAGGGGAAAGACAAAATGGCCGTGGAAAAAGCCACCCTTTCGTCCGACAAAAAAACCCTGATCCTCACGCTCCCAAACATGGCCCCGGCGATGCAGATGCGGATCAAATTCAAGATCCAGGGCGCCGACGGAAAACCCTGCGAGCAGGAGATTCACAACACCATCCACCGACTGCCCGGTGGCGTGGCGGCGAAGTAGCCCGCGTCATGGCGCGGCGACCAGGTGGCGTCCGGCGGGACGGAAAATCTTTGCGCGCAACCCGGCGCGCCGACGCGATCGCCCCAGTATGACCATCACGGATCACGAGTTCGCCGACCTCGCCACGCCCACCGGCCCGATGCGCACGCACGTCTTCCGACCTGGGGCGGAAGGCCGCTACCCCGGCATCCTGCTCTACTCGGAAATCTTTCAGGTCACCGGCCCTGTCCGCCGCACTGCCGCGTTGCTCGCCGGACACGGTTTCCTCGTCGCCGTGCCCGAGATTTACCACGAATACGAACCTGCCGGCACCGTCCTCGCCTACGCCGCCGCCGGGGCCAACCGCGGCAACGCCCTCAAGACCACCAAGTCGCTCGACGCCTACGACGCCGACGCCCGCGCGGCGCTCGACTTTCTCCGCACGCACCCCGCCTCCACCGGGCGGCTCGGCTGCATGGGCATCTGCATCGGCGGGCACCTCGCGTTCCGCGCCGCCATGAACCCCGGCGTCCTCGCCACCACTTGCTTTTACGCCACCGACATCCACCAGCGCAGCCTCGGCGCGGGGATGGCGGACAACACCCTCGACCGCATCCCCGAGATCACCGGCGAGCTGCTCATGATCTGGGGCCGCCAGGACCCGCACGTCCCGCTCGAGGGTCGGTTGAAAATCCACGCCGCGCTGGAAGCCGCCGGCACCTTTTTCCAATGGCACGAAGTCAATGGCGCACACGCTTTCATCCGCGATGAAGGCCCGCGCTATAACCCCGTCCTCGCCCGGCAGTGCTACGGCCTCGCGCTGGAGATGTATCAGCGCCGCCTGAGCGACGGCGCGCTCCCGGTGGTGAAGCCCGCCGGTGGAGCGGTCGAGACGCGGCACTGATTGGCTTTCCGCACGACCGGCGGAGAAGTCCGCTCAGCCCGGAGGCCCTGCCCTTGGGACTAAAGTTCCAGCTACTTTCTGGCGCGTCGCCGCGCGCGCCGGGTGGAGCACTCGACCTGCGTGCCCTCGGCGGTGACTCCCCGCCAAGCTGGGCAGCGCGCGGCTGTCAGCGCCCGCTCCGGGGCTCGCCCTCCGGTTCATCCTGCCCCAAAAAATCAGCCCCGCGTGTGATGATGCAGCGCGCGGTCGTCGGCCCAATAGACTTGGAGCATCACCCCGCCCCAATAGAGTGGGAGCAACAGCAGCCCCCAGCCGGCGCTGGCGAAACCCGCGAGCAGCGCGGCGAAGACCGCGAAGCCGCTGCCGAGCATGAGCAGCGCGCCGAGCAGGCGGTGGCCTTTGTAGATATGCCCGAAGCCCGGCAGCACGCTGAGGCAGACGGCCGTCAGGTCACGGCCGGTCCCGTGGTGCGCCGGGGTGCCGCGCGTCCAGTCGCAGTGGCTACACTCGTCGGGTTTTTCGGGGGAAAGCGCGGTGCCGCAGAGCGGGCAGGCGCAGGTTTCGGTGACGGGAGGATTGGCGTCGATGGTTGGCATAGATAGGTTCGGTCGAATTCGTTGAACTGCACTGCCTTGGCCCTGCGGAAAAAGTAGTCATGCTCATCGAGTCGCGCAATCGTCAACTTTTTGCTTATGCCATCGCTCGCTCCCATCGTCGCCCACCTCGACAAGTATCTCCGCACCGCGGAGGTGACGGACTACTCCGGCGCGTGGAACGGCCTGCAGATCGAAAACTCCGGCGCGGTGACGAAGATCGGCGCGGCGGTGGATGCGTGCGAGTGGACCATCGGGCGCGCGGTGGAGCAGGGGATCACGCTGCTGCTCGTGCATCACGGATTATTCTGGGGCGGGGTGCAGCCGCTGACCGGCGCGGTGCGGCGAAAAGTGAAGGCGGCGCTCGACGGTGACCTCGCGATTTGCAGCTCGCACCTCCCGCTCGATTTGCATCCCGTCGTGGGCAACAACGCGCTGCTGGCCAAAGCGCTGGGTTTCAAAAAATGCGCGCCGTTTTTCGTCTCGAAAGGCCAGGCGATCGGACTCCAGACGCGGGCTGTGCTTTCACTCCACGAACTCGCCCGGCGGCTCGAACGCGTGCTCGAGAGCGCGCCGCACATCGCTCCCGGCGGTCCGGCAAAAACCGCGCGCATCGGCATCGTCACGGGTGGCGCCGGTGCCGAGGTCGCGCAGGCGGCGGCGGAAGGCGTGGACACCTTCATCACCGGCGAGGGCCCGCACCACAGCTACACGCTCGCCGAGGAACTGGGCGTGAACCTGTTCTACGCCGGCCACTACGCCACCGAGACCTTCGGCGTGCAGGCGCTCGCGGCGCAGGTGGCGAAAAAATTCCGCGTGCCGTGGGAATTCATCGACCACCCGACCGGGCTGTGAGTCCGAGGATGCGTTCGCGGTAAACGGTCGGCGATTCGCCGGTGAGCTTGCGGAACATCCGGTTGAAGTGGGTCAGCGAATTGAACCCGACTTCGTAGGCGATCTCCGAGATGCGGAGCTGGGGGTTGGCGAGCTGCTGCTTCGCCTTGGCCACGCGCACCAGCGAGAGGTAGTGCGTGAAGGTCATCCCGGTCGCCTTCTTGAACATTTTGCAGAAATGAAAAGTGCTCGCGGGCATCGCGACAAGGGATTTTGCCCGCGCAGTCAGGTGCTCCGGCTCCATGACGATCCACAGCAAAGCGCACGTATCGAGGAGGATCATCGCTGCGATTCCGGCCAGTCCTCCGCAGCTAGCGGCTCCGTCGGATCGGCAAGGATGCGGCCTTTGCTCAGCACCGGGTGAGGCGCGAGCGGGTCGCAGGCGGATGTCTTTTCCGGGAGGATGGTGAGCAGGCCGCGACCGGGTTCGGGCAGCGTCCCGCGGCCATGATCGATGGAAACTTCGATGGTCCGCAGGCTCATGACATCTGCTCAGTAGACGCGGAATGGTCGCGCGAGGGGCAAAACAGAAAAAGCCGCCGTGGCCTTGCGACCACGGCGGCTGAATGATTCACGAACTCAGGACGGCGCTTACTTCTTCTTCGCCGCCGCGCGCTTTTCCTCGATCGCGGCCTGGGCGGCGGCGAGGCGGGCGACGGGGACGCGGAAGGGCGAGCAGCTCACGTAGTTCAGGCCGAGCTTGTGGCAGAACTTCACGCTGTCCGGATCTCCGCCGTGTTCGCCGCAGATGCCGAGCTTGATGTTCGGACGGCTCTTGCGGCCTTTTTCCACCGCGATGCGCATGAGTTGGCCGACGCCGACGGTGTCGAGGGTGGCGAAGGGGTTCTTCTTGAACACTTCGTTCTCGATGTAGGGCATCATGAAGTTGCCCATGTCGTCGCGGCTGATGCCGAGCGCGGTCTGCGTGAGGTCGTTCGTGCCGAAGCTGAAGAACTCGGCGCTCTGCGCGATTTCGTCGGCGGTGAGGGCCCCGCGCGGGACTTCGATCATGGTGCCGACGAGGTAGTCGAACTTCACCTTCTTCTCGGCCATGACCTGCTTCGCCACGCGGTGGACGATCTCGGCCTGGAGGTCGAATTCCTTCTTGAATCCGACGAGCGGGATCATGATCTCGGGCTTCACTTTGATCTTCAGTTTCACCACATCGGCAGCGGCCTCGAAGACGGCGCGGGCCTGCATCTCGGTGATCTCGGGATAGGCGATGCCGAGGCGGCAGCCGCGGTGGCCGAGCATCGGGTTGAACTCGTGCAGGTCCTTGACGCGCTGGGCGATTTTCTCGGAGCTGATGCCGATCTTTTCCGCGAGCGCCTGCTGCGACGCGTGGTCATGCGGCAGGAACTCGTGGAGCGGCGGATCGAGGAAGCGGATGGTCGCCGGGTAGCCCTTGAGCGCCTTGAAGATGCCGGTGAAATCCTTGCGCTGGTAGGGCAGGAGTTTCTTGAGTGCGGCGATGCGGTCCTCGGTCTTTTCGGCGAGGATCATCTCGCGCATGGCGTCGATGCGGTCGCCCTCGAAGAACATGTGCTCGGTGCGGGTGAGGCCGATGCCGACGGCGCCGAAAGCGAGCGCGTTCCGCGTTTGCTCGGGGTTGTCGGCGTTGGTGCGGACATCCATGCGGGTGGCCTGCGCGCACCATTTCATGAGCTGGTTGAAGGCGGCGAATTGCTCCGTCTTCTGCGCGCGCTTATCGCCGTGGATGGTGCCGGTAATGATCTCGCTCGGCTGGGTGGCGAGCTGGCCGCCATAGACGATGCCGCTGGTGCCGTCGATCGAGAGGAAGTCCCCTTCCTTAAAGGTCTGGCCGGCGACCTTCACGGTCTTGGCCTTGTAGTCGATCTGCAACGCGGCGGCACCGCAGATGCACACCTTGCCCATCTGCCGGGCGACGAGCGCCGCGTGCGAGGAGACGCCGCCTTTCGCCGTGAGGATGCCCTCGGCGGCGATCATGCCGCGCAGATCTTCGGGCGACGTTTCGTTGCGAACGAGCAGGACTTTCTCACCCTTCTCAGCGGCCGCGGCGGCGCGGTCGGCGTTGAGGTAGATCTTGCCACTCGCCGCGCCGGGGCCGGCGGGGAGACCGCTGGCGAGCGCCTTGGCCTTCTTCACGTCGGCCACGTCGAAGATCGGCGCGAGGAGCTGGTCGAGCTGGTCGGCGGGATTGCGGAGGACCGCCGTTTCCCAGTCGATGAGCTTCTCCTTGTACATATCCATGGAGAACTTCAGCGCCGCCGCCGCGGTGCGCTTGCCGTTGCGCGTCTGGAGCATGAAGAGCTTCCCTTCCTGCACCGTGAACTCGATGTCCTGCACGTCCTTGAAATGCTTCTCCAGCGTCTGCCGGACCTTCATCAGTTCGGCATACGACTTCGGCATCTCCTTTTTGAGCTGCGACACCGGCTCGGGCGTGCGCACGCCGGCGACGACATCCTCGCCCTGCGCGTTGATCAAAAATTCGCCGTAGAATTCATTCACGCCATTCGCCGGGTTGCGGGTGAAAGCCACGCCGCTGCCGGAGGTCTCGCCGGTGTTGCCATAGACCATCGCCTGCACGTTCACGGCGGTGCCCCACTCCTGCGGGATGTTGTATTTCCGGCGGTAAACGATCGCGCGATCATTCATCCACGAGCCAAAGACGGCCCCCGCCGCCCCGCGGAGCTGGTCCCACGGATTGTTCGGGAACGCCTTGCCCGTGCGGTCCTTCACGAGCTTCTTGAAGCGCGCGACGAGTTCTTTGTAGTCGGCGGCATCGAGCTTCGAATCGTCGATGTCGTGCTGGCCGTGCTTCTCGTCCTTGTAGTGCTCGATCACGGATTCAAACGGATCGTGATCTTCGCCTTCGCGCTTCTGCACGCCCATCACCACGTCGCCATACATCTGGATGAACCGGCGGTAGCAGTCCCACGCGAACCGCTCGTTCTTCGTCGCCTTGACCAGCGCGAGCACGGTCTCGTCGTTGAGCCCGAGGTTCAGGATCGTGTCCATCATGCCCGGCATCGAGTCCCGCGCGCCGGAGCGCACCGCGACGAGGAGCGGGAAGCCCTTCGCGTCGCCGAACTTGTAGCCCATGATCTTCTCCATGTTCGCCACGCCCTTTTCCATCTCGCCCTGCAAGGTCGGTGGATAGGTCTTCTTGTGCTCGTAGAAGTACGTGCAGACTTCCGTGGTGATCGTGAAACCGGGAGGCACCGGCAGGCCGATGCGGGTCATCTCCGCGAGGTTCGCGCCTTTGCCGCCGAGCAGCGGCTTCATCGAGCCGTCGCCGTCGGCCTTGTTCGCGCCCCAAGTATAGACGTACTTTTGAGCTTTGGTGGATTTGGTGGATTTGGATTTGGTAGCCATGAGTGGGTTGGTGGATTGGTGAACAAACTGCGGTGGTTCGCGGCGCAGCGTCCCGCGGGGGAGGGGATCGCGGACGGCTCCGGGAAAAAGAGCCGCGCTGTATGACACAGCCCCGCCCGGCACGCCAAGGGATTTTTCGCGCGCGCGCGGAAATGGACTCGGGCGATCTTTGCGAGCACCGCGGGTGCGGGGGAAACTGGGCCGCGAAAACTCCGCCCACGGAGAGAAAAGAAGAACGCGAGCTTCCCGCCCGTAGCCGACGACATCCTGCCGGACGGAGCGGCTCACTCCAGGGTGCCGTTCGCCCGACCGCGCCGGAGGCACCCATTCTCCCTCGCCCCTCGGAAAAAAGCCGCGCACGGAGTTCACCAAGGCTCCCAAAACCTCCCCTTTGTGTCCTCCGTCCTCGTTCCCAAACTCCGTTTGGAAACGCCCTTGGCCCCGCAACTCTGTTGCCCCGTGTTGCCTCAAGTCAAAATGACACCGGGGAGTGAAAAATGGGGCGATACGTTGACTCATAACTCGTGACACCGGTGGAGGCGGGGGTTTGGCGCGAAAATGGCCCTCTGGAAGGAGCCCG
>Ga0114966_10002417_pt1 | contig 16694 bp, 20 predicted proteins | sample M_130207_XF_Meta_FD_87029 | JGI IMG/M metagenome (GOLD analysis project Ga0114966, IMG submission 87029) | Freshwater microbial communities from Lake Montjoie, Canada to study carbon cycling - M_130207_XF_MetaG | ecosystem: Environmental > Aquatic > Freshwater > Lake | place: Lake Montjoie...
AAAAAAACTACTTCTTTGTGGGATGTCGTCTTATTTGCCGGCAATAATATGCCACCTTACGAGACAGTCGACGATACATGCGTAAAAGTGTCAAAATGTCAGACTACAACCGGCTACCTAGTAAATGGTCATTATATTGAAAAACTTATGAATAATATAAAGATGGGACTAACAAATTTGTTAAGAGAGCCAAAAAACCACACACAATATGCGATAGACAAGCATTGGTTTGCGTTACAGGCAGTCGACAATTGGTTCCTAATAACGCCGCTAACGGTAGTTCAAAGAGAGGATTATAGCGATATTGAAAAGAAGGTAATTAATTATCAAGAAGCAATGACTGATTTGGATAAGAAAGAATTATTCGAGAAAATAAAAGATTATCGGGAACAGCAAAGAAAACGCGATGAATATAATTCAATGATGTCTAAATTTAGAGGTCGAATGAATTTGTTTTAGTCTAAGCTAACAAAAGTCTATAAAATATTTGTTAGTATCGAGGGGCAACATATTAACCTTGTAAAGGTTGGATAAATGATACCCGACAGCATAGTCTTCCAAAAACTCAGAGTCTATCGGTTCCTTCTTTTTTTCGAGTAGAAACTGGATTGCCTCTTCCGATAAAAAATAAAAGCGACCACTACAATATTTAGTCGCTTTTACTAACAGATCTTTTGGTAGTTCTTCATGTATTCGATAATATTGGCTCTGATATGTCTGTTTTACGTTAACAATGTGACCGCCGTAATGAATCTTTTGGTCTGGATCCTCCCATTTTTTGTTTAAAAGGGAGATTACCGTATCAAAGAATTTAATGTTAGTTACTTGTTGATCATCATCTGTTTTAAAAATGTATTTGAATTCGTATGTATTAAAGACTGCTTGAAAAGCTCGTATTACTTTTTTTGGCAATGAATTGTAGTCATCTTCGACTCTAACTAACAAAATATTGTCTTCTATTAAAAAGTGATAATCGGTTTCTAAATTTGGATCTCCTAGAACGTGGAAATATATAAGGGTGGAAGGCAGTTTTAAAAGCCAACTATCTTTCTGTTGCTGCGCTTTGTCTCGATATCGGTGACAATTGAATATCAATAGAATGTAATTTTGTAAAGACATTTTCTGATTTTGACAATATATTAAATATCGATAGTAGTCTTTAAGTTCAAAATCATTAATATATATTATTTGGCGAATATATTAATGATTTCATTATCGCTTTCATTATCGCTTTCATTACCGCTTCTAACTCTTTCTACATGCTACTACAATATAAAGTCCAAATTCCCTTCAAGTAAATATCTAATATGGGCTAACAATTTGATATCCTTGGTCAATCACCATAAAAATGGTTTCAATTTAGTCATTTATACAGATAAAGACAGTTTTACTCTTTTAAAATCATTGTTTTTGGGCAAGAAGATAGGAAGAAAAATCAAGATCATTATAAAACCATTAGAAGACTTTGTCGGTTACAAATATAAAAACCAGTGGATCAAAAATCAGGAAACTAGTGGGCTTGATTTACATCAAAAGGTAGATTGGACTCTGATCATGTTATGGTGCGAAAAGGTTCATTTTGTTAATGAAACCGTTCAAAACCAATATTTTGTTACACCTTTTTACGGGTGGTGTGATATTGGCTATTTTAGAAATGAAAATAAAGATACCAATACAAATAATTTGTTAGGAAAATGGCCGAACCCCATGAAAATATTATCTCTTAAAAAGGGGATACATTATGCCTGCGTAGAAAACAATCAGTTAGCTTTTGACGGGTTGAAAGAAGATATACAAAATCATTATAAAAATAAAGAAATAAACCCCTTACCAACTAACAAAATATTGAATACCTGTTTTGCCGGTGGATTTTTCATTACTATACCTAGACTGATATGCGCCTTTTCATTAATATTCGACGCTAAACTGAAATACTATTTTGACAATGATTACATTGTTAAGGACGATCAGTCTATTTTGTTAGATTGTATTTTTACCAATCCAGCCCTTTTCTGCCTACACTGGGAACAGGATGCGCGATACAATAATTGGTTTATGTTTCAGCGGCTACTATAGCGGTCCTCCTTCTTTGACCCCCACAAGTAGGCGACCTTAGATTTTAATCCAATCTGTTAAATATAAATCTTTTAAATCATGACTGTGCTGAAGACTGGGTCCAAACCAGACAGAAGGACCTACCACTGTTTTGTATCTACTAGTATTTAAATAGGCACCCCACCAGCTAAATGTGCTATTTGCTATTATATTGTGTCTACATAAGCTCATCAGGATCAATTGTTCCCAATCTTCTAGCAAAGGGTCTGCTCTTTCAAAAAGAATGGTGGGAAATTCACTTTTAATATTTTGAATCATGTTATTGACATCTTCTATATCATGTTCTTCACAAAAATACAGAACTTTATTTAGTGAGTCTGGTTTATCAGCATTTATATCCAAAATATGTCTTAGACCTGTTTTATAATAATCTGTATTTAATAGGATGTAAAAGTTGGGCAATTTTTTGTAATCTCCTCTCCTAAAGTGCATGGAAATTGGCTTATCTTCATTGATTAGCTTCAAATATTTGTTAGTTAGTCTAACTTTATGATCATCTATTCTTAGCATTCTATTAATAGTATAAAAATACTCATTAAAATATTTATAACTTTGGAAATAACCGCTTAGCATTTGAATCTTTTTTGCTGGAATACAAGGCAACGCATTATAAGAAAATCCTTTTTCTTTTATTATTTTTATTTCGTTTTGGTTTATTATTGCGGGATTTACTAAAAAAGGTTGTAACCTCGATAAAAATGTGTCCCAATAAGTATGTCTATCGGTAACCGAGCTTTTCAGTTCAACTGTATTAAAAAAAAATAGTCTAGAATTAATTAGATCCGCGTGAGCAATCGTCGTATAAATTTGAAACAATTGGTTGCCGAGTCCGCCTAGTAAATTACAGGTTAACATGTTATTGCTATCTTAAATATAATATATAAGATTATATTTAAATTGTTATTCGGTTAATATTCTATTTTATTGATAGTGGGTTTGAAATACTAAATATGAATTATAATATTTCAATTTTATTATCTATTTATAAAGATAATGATTTATTTCAAAAATCTTCCTCTTAACTCCTCGTGTTTATTCAGATCTTTCATCGGATGAAAAATATGCGTGTCAACTCTGTCCAAATCTCCGTAAAATGTGTCGCTTAATTCATCGAAGAATATATCCCGATAAGTAACAGTTTCGAGTTCAATTGGATTCGCGTATGATAAAGAAAAATGGCTTGTAATAGTAGGAAATAGCGCTTCTAAAAAGAAGAGTGTTTTGAATGTTGTCGCATACCATCGAATGCTTTGTAACAGCGATCTTGACATTCTAGCAATACACATCATGCCAGCATAATAAGGCTTTTCTATTTGAATATCGATGTTAGGCCAGAGCCAATCGTTACTATGATTATTGTCATTTTTTGTAACTTTGGTCTTGTCGAAGTCGCAATTGGCTACTAAATCTTGATTTGGATATTTGACGTCCAAATTTTTAAGCAGTTGCTCCTTAAGAAAAAACACATCATCTTCAATAAACCACACATGGTCATATTTTAAAGGTATAATGACAGAAAATAGCAGCAATGCTTTATCCCAACCACTGACTACTTTTTTAACTCCAATATAATTCACATTTTGGAAACCATTATTTATACATTGTTGCTCAAATAACTGGACAAAATTCAGCGTTTTATATTTTTCTTTGGTCGTAATAGCAGTTTGATTCTTTTTTGAGTCAATCATAATATAAATATCATAACTAGAAAATTTTGTCAAAAAGTCTAGGTAAACCTCGTTGGGTTCTAAAACGATGAGACAAATCGCACAGGACATTTATATAAATTCTGAGAAATTTCTTTAAGTTAAAATCTTTTATAAATAATTCTTTATAAATAATTCTTTAAAAATCCTCGTTTAAATCAAACGCAATATCCGCATTACTTTTATTTGCCAAGGCATATTCACCAACCCTCTTCTCAAAGAAATTCGTTTTGCTTTCTAAGCTTATGGTCTCCATATAGTCACAGCTATTGGTCACGTTGTATATTTTATCATACCCTAATTGGACGCATAAACGGTCGGCAACAAACTGAATATATTGCGTCATCATCGGACTATTCATGCCAATTAATCGACACGGTAATGCTTCACAAATAAACTCAGTTTCTATTTCTACTGCTTCCTTAATTAGCTCGTGGATTTTTGCCTTGCTTAGCTTCTTGACCAATTTACTGTAAAGCAATATCGCAAACTCACAATGAAGCGCTTCATCTCGCGAAATTAGCTCATTAGAAAATGTCAGTCCAGGCATTAGACCTCGCTTCTTTAGCCAGAAAATACTACAAAATGCACCGCTGAAAAAGATACCCTCTACGCACGCAAAGGCAACTAGACGAGTCGCAAAACTACTGCGATTATCATGTATCCATTTTTGCGCCCAATCCGACTTCTTTTTGATACACGGGAAATTATTTATCGCATTGAATAGCTTGTCTTTTTCTACATTATCTTTAATATATGTTTCTATTAATAGACTATAACTTTCGCTATGAATATTTTCCATCGCTATCTGAAATCCGTAAAACGCACGTGCCTCTGACACCTGGACATCGCTCATAAACCGTTGCGCCAAATTCTCCAAAACAATACCATCCGATGCCGCAAAAAATGCCAAGATCATCGAAATGTAATATTGCTCATCTTTACTGAGAGCATCCCAATGCGCCAAATCTTTTGTTAGATCAATTTCTTCAGGGCGCCAAAAACAGTCGACTTGTTTTTTATACATTTGCCATATATCATCGTAACGAATTGGAAACATGACAAACCTGTTATCGTCTGGTGCTAGTAAAGGCTCAGTAATTATTTTAGACATCCTAAATAATATATATCAAAGATTTTAATATTTTTTAATATTATATATTAAAAATTTTAATGTTTTAATAAAATAAGAATAATGGTTTCACATAAAACAAATAACCATAATAAGAGTTCAAAAAATAAGTTAGCTGAACGAGATCTTAAACTTATGCAGTTAAAAGAAGAGATAAAGAAGAAAAAAGAGTTTCTTCTAGAAAAAAGACTAGAACTAGAGGGGAAAAAGGGGTTAAATCAATATTTAGAAATAGTAAAAAAAGACTACTCCAATTTTTATGAAGAAGAAGTTAATAAAAAGAAAAAAGAATTACATGCTATGACAATTTTAAAAGATTATATTCATTTTTTAGAGGACGAAAATCATTTAGTAAATAGTCAAATGATCACCGCAAAACACGATAAAAAAGAGATATTAAATGAAATTAATAAAATCAAATATGAACTAGAGAAAATATCTGATTCATAAATTTACAAAGCCATAAATTTACAAAGCCATAAATTTACAAAGCCATAAATTTACAAAGCCATAAATTTACAAAATATAAATTATCATGTTATTATAACATGAACGCATTCAAAAAAATGTTTGGAGGTTGGATATATGATTCTAAATCAGATCTAGATAAAGAAAGCACTCTAATTACGTCCTCATCTTCGTCTTCACCAAGAAACAGATCAAGTTCCAGATATAAAACTACTTCCAATTCATATCGAAAAAAAACTAAATCAAAAAGAAAAAGAGGACAAGGTAAAAGCAAAAGTGTTAATAAAAAACGAAGAAATAAAGTATGAGATCCAAAACAAAGATTAAGACATTTTAAGTTATAATTTAGATAACATGCCGGTTAACCCAGGAAGAACCAAACAATGTCTTGGCCATTTTCCAGTTAGCGCCCTTGTAGAAAGCGATGATGGACAACCCCTACATTTTATTATGTGTTGTCTAGCGGCGTAAACTTTTTTCCATTTCCGCTGAATAAATTTAATCCACATTGTTTTAATTATGACTATATTTTCACCTGTAGGCAAAATAATACATTCCGCAATCTCCGGTTTAATATAATGAGGACTCCTGATTATATTATGATAATTTCTAATCAATTTATGCGGCCTTTGTCTATTGGGAGTATTGAAATCTTCCATGTAAGATTGCGTAGTCAGCTCCTGTATTTGATATAAGTGTGTTATGCTAACAGTATCCGAATCGTCATCTTCGGAGTCACTTGAATTTTCTTGATCTGTATCATATTCATGATATTCTTCCAAATCATCCATTATGATTCCTGTTAGACCATCAAAGATGTCGATTAAAAGATAATGACCTTCAATTGTTGGACAGCTGCTTCGGGATTTTCCATGAATTGGTGTATAATGTAGCTCACATAATACTAAATTGAATCTTCGAGTTAATTGATTTAATAAAGGCATTTTTAAATATAATTAGCAAGTATTAATTAATTATTAATTCAATTTTTTTTAAAGATAATATATATAATGAACTTTGCCAATGAAGCATCCAAATTAGTAACTAACAAGTATTTCCTGTATTTCATTGTATTTTTAGCTGCCAGCAATGTTTTAGGATATATCGTAACTAATAAGATAAATGCTGTAATATTTTTTGCTTTGGTCGCCTTTTTGATGAGCAACTTTAGTAAAAATATGGCAGTTATTTTATTAATTGCTATTATCGCAACTAATCTATTAATGGCTAACAAGTCCATGAGAGAAGGTATGGAAAATGCGTCAATGTCTACTTCTTTAACAGAGGAACAAAAAGCGACCGCAAAAGATAAGGCGGCCGCAAAAGCTGATTCTGTAGATACAGATAAATTATCTAGTGTGGATCATCAATTAGGAGCTGGGTTAAGTCAGCTTAAAAAATCAGGCAATTCGGAAGAAGCAAAGGCCAAATTAGAAGCAAGAAAAAATACGGCTATGGAAGAAAATACCGAAGGAGATTTTGAAGATATGGAAAGTAAAAACATTGTAGACCCTAGTAACCGAGATTTAAATAAAAGAAAAATCGAGACTGAAACATTCAAAGCAAATTCATCTTCAAAGAAAAATGTAAACGGGTTTCACAATAAAAAAGGAAATTCTTCTTTAAGTAATGCGGCCCCTGTTAATGGTAGTTCTCGAATCGACTACGCCACTACTTTAGAAAACGCATACACTAATTTAGATAATATATTAGGAAGCGATAGTATTGGTAAACTAACAAATGACACGCAAAGATTAATGACGCAACAACAGAAATTATTCGATACTATGAATAATATGATGCCATTAATAGATACCGCTAAAGGTATGATGGAATCACTCGACATGAGTCAATTAAATGGGCTAGCTAACATGGCAAAGGATTTAAAATAGATTGTTTATAATCTATAATCTATAATCTATAATCTATAATCTATAATCTATATTATATATTATATATTATATTATTGAACAGTAAATAATATAATAATATATTAATGAAGAAGTGTCCACCTGGTGTTATTTGTATTGAAAATTTTACCATATTTATTTTTATAATTATTTTAGTTGCTATAGGTTATTTCTTTTTACAAAATCAACGATTACAAGACAGTAACGGTAACGGTAACAGTAACAGTAACGGTCTTAAACAAAATATTAATATTTATGATAACGAACAACGGTCTAATCCTGGGTTTGGATTTAATTTTTTACCTAGCTATCCTTATTACAATGATCCTTTAACACCTCCTCTAAGAGATGAGCGATATCTAGTCCCTATAAATGTATCTACTACCGCAGTAGATACTAATTATAGACAAATCGGCATTTTAACGCCACTTAATGGATCGAGTAAAGATAATATATTGCCTTTAATGGGACGTCCTTTGTTTACTAGACGCAGTCTATGGCAATACTATACCATATCCAATCAGCATAATAATGTGAAACTTCCAGTTTCTGTCAAAGGCAAATCGGGATTAAATGATAACGGTGTTGATGAAATATATTCCGATGATACCGTCTATGTAGAAGGCTATAATGAACCCTTTAAAGTGACTAAATATGAGAATGATACGATAAAATATTTGCCATTTTGAAGCAATAAGTGAAACGACTATAAGGAACGACTATAAGGAACGACTATAAAACAGTTAAGTATTAAAATTCTTTATTGTATTATTTCTTAAATTGAATTGTTTATTGTGATTTTTGATCGAATTGGTATGTAATAACTTTTTCTTGTTTATCGCCTGTTGTTCTTTATCGTTTCTTGTTGCTTTAAACTTTTTTCTCGTCTGATTATTGGTTTTTAAAGCTTTATATAGACGAGCTTTAGTCATATTCATATTCATGTTATGTTTTATATCTTTCATATATCTTATTAAATGTAAGGCAAAGTGATTTTGTATAATAACGCATTTTAAATTTTTTATTTTAAATATATATTATAAATGAGTTGCCCAGATGCCACCGCACCTATAGATATTGGTAGAGATAATATAGCAGGAAAATGTGATCTTAAATGCGAATTTAGTTTTCATTATAATAATAGTTCATGTATCGCAACCAATAGAGGTGATTATATTTCATTAGCATACGACTCTTCTTCTTCACCTCCAGTAACATATAATTCGACTTCTTATGATGTCAAAGAAGTCCGAATATATTCTCCTTCACTCCACTCTTTCAATGGATCAAAAGTAGACGGCGAATTTATCATTATTCATAATACATCTTCTGGAGCTAAACCGTTATTTGTGTGTATTCCTATTAAATCTAGCAATTCAGGCGAAGAAAGCGGTAAAAATTTAACCACAATTGTCCAAACTGTCGCATCTAATGCGCCTGCGGAATATGAAAAAACCACTGTTCAGATTTCTAGATTTAATTTGAATGCGTTTGTCCCTAGAAAACCATTTTTTTCTTACACTGCGAGCGAGCCTTATCAACCTTGTTCTACGAATTTGATAGAATATATTGTATATCCCGCCGATTCCGCTATTGGTGTAGCAGAAAGAGTATTAAATGCGCTTCAAAAAGTAATCAAGGAAAATTCATATGATATCAAGCCGAGTCCTGGTTTATTTTTTAATCAAAAAGGTCCTAGTAGTGGTGCTGGTTCTGGTGAAATCTATATTGATTGTCAGCCTGTTGGCGAATCGGAAGAAGAAACAATCATTGTTACTGATAGCGGTTCATCTGCTGATAGCATAACTCTAGATGACTTGAAGCAAAACAAAATTTTTCAAATGGTTTTAGGATGTTTAATCTTTTTAGTGATAGTTTATGTTATTAATTTGTTTATTGGCGCATATAACCCTCCTAAAAGGGGATTTGGATCTGTAATGGGGAATGTGTAAATAATATATTATATTCGGTTATAACTACTTAAAGAATATATAATATATTATATTTGGGTTAATTGTTGTCACTTATAGAGCAGAAGCATCATGAGTATCATCCAACATCGGTCTATAAGGCGCCTTAATATAGTTCGCATTGAACTTTTGTGATGCCATTTGCTTCACAACTTCCTGCTCTAATGTGTAAGGAAATTGATGGATCGGTGTAAATGGACTCCACTTCTTTTCCTCTGTAGGATAATATTTCTCCAAGGCAGCCATGCCTGTTTTTTCTGAAGATGCTTTTATCAACTGAAACGCAACCATTATACCTAAAACACCTAAAATCGGATTGGAATATCCGAAAAGCAAAAGGGCGACAAGGGCAACCACGATCTTTCCTGCTGGACTATCGATTATATTCGCAATCGGATCCGGCATTTTTAAACCCATCACTAAATAAATGATAAATAGAATCACAAGAATCAATTGCGACATGTTCCTTTTTTCAAGCAAGTTATCAATATATTGCATCTTATATATAATATACTTAAAAAAAAACAATATAAACATATCGCTCTAAATACTATAGATGCGACCTTTTAAAAATAAAACAGAATCTGTCATTAAAATAGTAGAAGAGATGCCTAAAAATCTAAATACCTATCTCGGACAAAAGGGCTACACTGTCCTTAAATCTGAACTAACAATTAAACAACAAGCTCAAATCAAAGAACAATTAACTGTAAAACCATACGTCCCTGGTTCTCCAGTTCAACTAGAAAAATCTTTTGCCGCTTATCGTGAATCCGACAAGAAGCTCTATATCCCTCGATATTATGGTGACGAAATCTTTGGCCCTGTAAAAAATTATAAATTGACTGAAGGTGTCGATATTGATCTACAATTTAATGGTTCATTACGTCCCGAACAAGAGCCAGTTGTTTCCACTTTTTTACAGCATGTAAAAGGCGGTGGCGGCGGATTATTAGAATTACCATGTGGCTTTGGTAAAACTAGCATTTCCCTTTATATATGGTCTCAACTTAAAAAAAAAGGAATTGTTATTGTCCATAAGGAATTCTTAATGAATCAATGGATTGAACGCATTCAACAATTTCTTCCTGGTGCTAAAATTGGAAAGATTCAAGGGCAAATTATAGACATTGAAGGTAAAGATATAGTTTTATGTATGTTACAGTCATTATCTATGAAAGACTATCCAGCATCTCTTTTTGACAGCTTCGGACTAACAATTATCGATGAAGTTCATCATATTTCTAGCGAAGTTTTTTCTAATGCGTTGTTTAAATTAGTAACAAAATACACACTTGGTCTGTCAGCCACAATGAATCGATCTGATGGCACTACCAAGGTATTTAAAATGTTTTTAGGACCAATTGTTTATAAGCAAGAACGTAGTAAAGATGAAAAAGTCATCGTTAGAGGTATCACATTTCAAACCAATGATGAAGAATATAATGAGTTGCTACTCGATTTTCGCGGGAAACCGGCTAGCAGCAAAATGCTAAGCAAAATATGTGCTTATAATAGACGCACTGAATTCATTTTATCCGTCTTAAAAGACATGCTTGTAGAAAATTCAAAACAACAAATCATGATTATTGCTTCTTATAAAAACATATTAGAATACATTTTTGACGCAATTAATCACAGAAATATTGCTACAGTTGGCTATTATGTTGGTGGAATGAAAGAAAAAGCGCTTAAAACATCCGAGTCTAAACAAATTGTGTTGGCAACTTTTGCAATGGCTAGCGAGGGATTAGACATTAAATCATTATCTACGCTTTTTATGGTAACACCTATGACCAAAATCGAACAATCGGTTGGAAGAATTTTGAGACAGAAGCATGAATTTAATCCAGTTGTTGTTGATATTATCGATGCGCATGCTAATTTTCAAAGACAATGGCTTAAGCGCAAAACCTTCTATAAGTCGCAAAACTACAAAATAATACAAACTACTAGCTCTGCTTATACTCCAGATGCTACGAAATGGAAAGTCGCTTATGAACCAACTGATCAAACACCGAAAAAAATAGATAGCAAACCATGCGACATCTCTGATCCTTCGGATGAATCAGACGATGACAATGAAGAAGAAGAATCTAACAAAAATGTCGGCAAATGCCTTTTAAAATTCAAGAAATAATTTATTTTTTAAGAAGCAAACATACTCCTGTCTTAACTGTAACTGGTTGCTTTGATATCCAACAAGGCACACAATCAATGTTTTTCTTGGGTTTAGTTTTTTCAATATTTAATTTACCACAGGTAAGACAGTATCTGTGTGTTTTTTTTCGATCAGAATATTCCCTTCCAATTTTGATCATCGTGTGAATCATTTTCCAGAAAACATATCTATATGCCCATTCTGCTAGTTTTTGCTGTGCTTCTTTTCGTAATTTCGCTCTTTTTTTCTGTGTAATGTAAGATGAATGATTTTGTTTCGCTTTTTTTTTAAATTCATACTTTGAAATAATTCCTGTTTTTGTAATACAATCGCATGCCACTAATAAGTGTAATCCTGTAGAAGGGTTCTTTATTAATGCTAGATTTTCATTTTTACAACAATGACCACACAAGCATTTGTATTGAAATTCTTTGTTTTCGTCAAAATCGCTCAAATCCAAAAAGGACATTGTTTGACTTAAATTGGCACTATTATTTTTAATGGCCTCATCTATTTGGTTATAAACATCTTCCCAGCTTTCGCATTGGTCTAGATCGGCTGCCAACGCATTTAACAATGCGTAATAATCAGGATGTTGAAATGATTTTATCTCGCATGATAAATAAGAATTCATATCGATGCGCCACTGATTGCGAACAAGCCATTCTCTTATGTCTATTTGCGCTTTATGTATCATTTCAACATTTTCATCACTGGTAGAACCGTTGCGTAACATTGAAATAGCACCATTAGGATTCTCTTCCCGCAATAATTTTATACATTCTTTTAATTTATTATTGAAACATATGTTAGTTTGATTAACATATATTCCGAGTTCTTCTCGTTGGACTGCTTGATCAGCTAATGATGTCATTTTTAAATTAATATTTATAATTACTTATATTGCGATAATTCATTTCAATTTTATTTAATTTTATTTAATTTATAAAAAGGATATAAAATCTTTCTTATAAATATATAAAATGGCAGCAATACAACCAGTTGCGACAATTGAACTTATAGCAAATTTATGTAATATGAATTTTGGAGAAAAGCATAATGATTTTTTAGATTATTGTGATTGGAAAATGTGGGGTGATGAGCCATCATTTGAGCCAGTATCAATAATTAATGATGAAGAATGGAGAACATGGAGACAATATTATGGTCTGATCGAAATGTATTATTCAGAGGCGTTAACTGAGCTACATCACAAAAAAATCATTAATCATAATGATGAAATTATTAGAGCAATAAGGCGACATATTATACATTTGAATCCTCAATATTCAGAACCAACTGAATGCGGATGCGACAACTGTTTTTTAGAACCTCCTCATCCAGAACAAACTAATTATTCTGAATAGGAATTTTCTCAGGAATTTTCTCAGAATTTTCTCAGGAATTTTCCCAGAATTTTCTCAGAATTTTCCCAGAATTTTCCCAGAATTTTCCCAGAATTTTCCGTCGAGGATCGCTGGCGCCAAGTTTACAACCAAGTTTTCTCAAAATTATGCTCTAAATTAGAATTTCTGTGGTCTTACCATATTACATCTCATTTTTTATTGTGTTTTTTACTGTCTTTTTTTCAATAACAAAGAAAATCCATATTGTACTTTTGGTTTTTCATTTTGGACATTTATAAATGTCCAAAATCGAAAACCGTTCGGAGGATTTGAAAATCGATGAAAAAAAACAGGGTCTGAGCATAATGCTCTAAATTTCAAAAAAAGTCAAAATATTTTGTGAGCATATTTTTTTCACTTTTTTGAAAAAAAACTCTGAAACTTTTTTCTCTCTCTACTCTATGGATACATTTAGCACAAAAAACGAGCAAAACGAGCAATCAAATTTTTACTGCGAATCTTGTGACTATAAATGCTCATCGAAATATAATTTTAACAGACACTTGTTAACCGATAAACACAAAATGATACATAGTGAAAAAGAGCAAATAAACAACTTTGTCTGTCTTTGTGGCAATAAATATAAATATAGTCAAGGATTATCAAAACATAAACTTAAATGTCTCAAATATGCTCCATTACAAACGCAAATACAGAATCAGAATCACACACAGAATCAGACGCAGAATCAGCAACCAATAATAGATACAAACTTTGTTATTGAACTTCTTAAACAAAATCAAGAACTTCAAAAATCACTACTAGAACTTTCTAAGGAAAAACATGTAACTAATAACAGTATCAATAATAGTATCAATAATAGTAATAATAAAACATTCAATGTTCAAGTCTATTTAAATGAAGATTGTAAAAACGCATTAAATCTCAGTGACTTTGTTAGTTCCATTCAGTTACAGTTACATGATTTAGAAGAAACCGGAAGATTAGGATATGTCGATGGTGTCTCACAGATAATCAATACAAAATTAAATGACCTAGACGCAACCATGAGACCAATTCAATGCTCAGATGTAAAAAGAGAAACACTGTATATCAAAGAGGAAAACAAATGGTTCAAAGAAGATGATAAAAAGGAAAAAATCAAACACGCGATAAAACAAATCACTAGAAAAAATATTCAACAAATTCCAACGTGGGTAAAAGCAAATCCAGGATGCACAGATCCGCAATCAAAAGATAATGATACATACTTACAGATTGTTTTTAACGCCATGTCAGGCGATTCTACGGAAGAACAATTTAACAATGTGAATAAAATAGTGACAAAGGTATCGAAAGGCGCGGCTATTGACAAATGAAATACAAATAAAATACAATATATTATATTTTATAACATAATATATTATAGTTCCTTTGATGCCTTATACAATTACAAATTATACTTATAGACAGGCCAAAAAATTAGGAGTCACTGTGAAGCCATCCACTAACAAAACCAAGAAGATCGATGTCTACAAGAAAGGCATAAAGGTCGCAAGCGTCGGCGCCGCAGGCATGAATGATTTCCCCACTTTTATGAAAAAAAATGGTAGGAAATACGCGCAAACAAGACGGCGACTATATAAAATGAGACATGAGAAGGATCGACATGTAAAAGGATCTAATGGATTTTATGCGGACAAACTTTTGTGGTAAAGTTCCGGACTTTAATAAAAACATAAGAAATCCAATTTAAAATATAATTCTAATATATAAGATGTATTACGAGGATCCAGATTCAAATAAAGATATGCCAGAACTAATTAATTTTCTTAAAACAAATGGATATGAATTGGAAGATGTTGAATATAATCCAAGATTTGGAGGTAGCGCAAGAGCAATATTTGAGAAAATGACACACATCGCTGAAATTAACGGAAATGATGTAAATGATGCTACAATTAATATAACCATAGATTTTGATACAAGATTTGATTATAAAAATGGTGTAGAGGATGAAGAAGAAGGTATTGTTTATGACTTTAGTTTAGAAAAAGCGAAAGATTTTATAAATAAATTAATGGATGAAACATACGAAGATGTCAGAAGTAGAGGTGTAGCCAAGGGCAAAAACAAAAACAAAAGTAAAAGTAAAAGAATAAGGAGAAAAACACGAAAAAATAGAAAGCACTAATATTCTATAAATTTATAAGTATTTCAAATACTTATAAATACTTATAAATACTTAAAAAAATTGAAATCTATTTCTATAAATATACAAGAACTATATTTATAAATAAGTAAAATGAGCAAAAGCGATAAAAAAAGTAATATAATGGATGAATACGAAGGAGAAAAATATATCGCGACTCCCGATAATGCGATGGAAATAGTAGCGAAATATGGTGTAGCAATTATTCCAAGCCTATTGGACGACCAAGAATGCGATAAAATGGTGTCAGGGATGTGGGACACTCTAGAAGACATCAGTCAGACATGGGACTTGCCTATCACTCGAGATAATCCGCAATCCTGGCGCAACATCAAGGAGCTCTTTCCGCTACATTCGATGTTAATCCAGCATTGGTCGATAGGGCATGCGCAGTTTATCTGGGACTTACGACAGAACCCGAAGTGCGTCGATGTGTTTTCGAAGATATGGGACACAGCACCGGAAGACTTATTATCGAGCTTTGATGCGGCATCGTTCCACATGCCATCCGAGATAACCGGAATAGGTTGGCATAGATCGACCTGGTATCATTCGGATCAGAGCTTTGTGACAAGGGGGTTTCAATGTGTCCAGAGCTGGGTCACTGGTCTAGATGTGAATGACGGCGATGCGACGTTAGCCTTCTACGAAGGCAGTAACAATTATCACAGCGAATTTGGCGACGCATTTGGTGTAACAGATACGGGAAATTGGTATCGGATGGATACAGATGATAAAATACAATTTTATAAAGATAAAGGCTGCGTTCCAAAGCGAATTAGGTGTCCGAAAGGGTCGATGGTCTTGTGGGATAGCAGGACGATTCATTGCGGTGTAGAGCCGATAAAAGAAAGAGCTCAGCCGAATTTTAGGTGCGTTGCTTACTTGTGCTATATGCCGAGGCGAATGGCGACAAAGAAGAAGCTGGAGAAGAAGATAAAAGCGTTTGAAGAGATGCGAATGACGACGCATTGGCCTTGTGAAGTGAAGTTGTTTGCGAAGATGCCGAGGACCTATGGACAGCCGGTGCTCGAGATATTGGAATTGGAGCGGCCGGAGATATATGCACTAGGAAGGCGATTAGTAGGATATGAAATATAAATTAGTATTAAGATCGTTTTAACTGAGGATATTTATTAAATATAAAATCGTGATAATATATAATTAAATTATTTTTTTCCCTTTCATTCTCATTCAATCTAAACAATGTTGTAACTAACAAAATAAATGCACCTTGAAAATTTGAATTATCGATTAATTTATCAATTTGAATTGTTTGAAGTTGAACATAAAGATTTTCATCTTCTCTTTTTAGAGCCTTTGAATATGAAAGATCCATTATATTAAACTATTCAAATGCTTTTAAATAGTTTTTTATTAATATTTGTTAGTATAAACCTAGTATATATCTCAATAATGTATTATCATTTAATATTTGTTTTCATTATATACAGTTTGTATGTCCAATTATCGCCAACAATGGGCAACATATGGCTAAGACCAGATTCAGATGGGAATCTAGTTTTTTGTCCATTAGGGATAGTCGATCTAATATTGGCACCATTACAAAGCGATAAATTGTATTTTTGGGAACCATCTTTTTGGCCAATTAATTTTTTTATTTATACGATAAGTTATACGATAAGTTATACGATAAGTTATACGATAGTTTAT
>Ga0114966_10002418_pt1 | contig 16690 bp, 10 predicted proteins | sample M_130207_XF_Meta_FD_87029 | JGI IMG/M metagenome (GOLD analysis project Ga0114966, IMG submission 87029) | Freshwater microbial communities from Lake Montjoie, Canada to study carbon cycling - M_130207_XF_MetaG | ecosystem: Environmental > Aquatic > Freshwater > Lake | place: Lake Montjoie...
ATCCCCAAAGGTCCACCGCGATTTCTTTGGCTCGGCATGCGTTGGCATTCCAGCGAAACCCGCAATGTGGAAGAGCGCACATGCGCCATTCCCTCGGCGCGGGACTCACTGCGCGCGCACGTGACCATCGCCGATCGCCACCGCTCAGCGTGGGAACAATTGCACGCGCAAACCGCGCGCGCCGCCAAGCGCGATGGTGTTTCAGAAACACTCAGCCAAGCGGTTGACGCCGTGATTCCTTTCGGTGGCCTGGCCTTGAAACTTCTCAAGGGCGCAGCTGACTTGGTGCGTGACCGCACCTCAGGTGAGCGCTCGCTCTCACGCGAGCAGGAGAAGCAAATCAATGATGCCGCGGAGGAATTTGTTTCTGAGTTGCGCGAAGTGTTTGGCGGCGTGGGAAGCGCGGGTCGCGTGCTTCCTACCGTGCTCTGGCTAGATGATGCTCAGTGGATTGATCCGTTGACATTAAAGTTTCTCAACATGCTGTGGGCCGAAGCCACCCGTCACAAGTGGCCTTTACTGGTGGTGGTAACGCACTGGGAGCGCGAGTGGCGCGAACTGCAGGCGGAGCAAACTTCACAACAGCGTCTGTCCGATTTCACTGATCAACCCGGCGTGGAGACAAAGTTCCTGACTCTAGGCGCCAACGGCGACCTTAATGCTCTTGCGCAGGATCACTTTCCAGGTCTCACCGCAGCGCAGCGGGACTTGCTTGTCAAAAAAGCCGGCGGCAATTTCTTGACCATGGTTGAAAACCTGGGCGAGTTGTCAAAATGCCCGCCACAGGCATTTGAAGCTGGTGATCGAACCAAGGCGTTCACTACTCAAGGCGAAACCCGTGTTCGCACATTTGAATCTGAAAGGCAAAAACGGGTGGAGCAACGCTTTGGCGATCTTGAAAGCGATGTGAAGACGCTTCTTGGTTGGAGTAGCGTACTTGGAAATCGCTTTCTTTCTGCTGTTGTGATTGATTACGCCAAGGTCGCCGCTGCGAATATAAACGCCCAGCAAGTCCTTGATGCTTGCATTAACCCATACGCCATTCTTGACACACCCAACCCATCAACGCGCGAGTTCCGCGACCGAGCGTTTCATATTGCGTCGCGCAAACACTTTGAAGATTGGGACAAGAACCACTCCGAGAAATTGCACGGCGTGCTTCGCGAACACCTGACTGGCTGGATCAACCGTTCATTTGATGAAAGCGGCGACATTATTCTGCGTGATGAAGAAAACGACTCATGGACCGCGCCGCAAGACGCGGGCATATTCCTTGGTGCAGAGGAACGCCGCGACTTGCTTGGCATGGCGCATTACGCATTGCCACTTCCCGCGCAACCTGATTGGTCCAACCCCGAGCATGTTGCGTCGTTGCGCGCGCGCATACTGTCTTCATGGACGGACGAACAAGACCAGCTTTATGACCTTGTGCGCGCGCATGGCAAATCGCTGGCGTTTGTGCAGTGGTCAAGTGTGCCCGAAAGTGTGGTTTCTATGTGGGTTCGTGACATAGCCGCAACTGATTGGGAAACCGCGGGAGCTTTGTCGGCAGCACTTGGGTTGTATGGCGATCTGCTAGCAAAGTATCAAACGATCAATCAACAGCAGAACACACCAGCGAGCCGCCGCGATGTGAGTTGTTCGCTTGATAATGTTGCGGACATAGAACTTCAATTGGGCAACCATGAATCCGCGCTGGAAAAGTACACAGAAAGCCTGGAGATATGCCGCGCCCTAGAGCAAGAGCTTGGCACGCCAGAGAGCCGCCGCGATGTGAGTTATTCGCTTAACAATGTCGCGGGCATAGAACTTCAATTGGGTAAGCATGAATCCGCCCTTAAGAAGCACACAGAAAGCCTGGACATAATGCGCGCCCTAGAGCAAGAGCTTGGCACACCAGAAAGCCGCCGCGATGTGAGTTATTCGCTAAACAATGTCGCGGGCATAGAACTTCAATTGGGTAAACATGAATCCGCACTGGAAAAGTACACAGAAATCCTAGATGTAATGCGCGGCCTAGAGCAAGAGCTTGCCACACCAAAGAGCCGCCGCGATGTGAGTGTGACGCTAGACAATGTCGCTGGCATAGAACTTAAATTGGGCAACCATGAATCTGCACTGGAAAAGTACAGAGAAAGCTTAGAGATATCGCGCGTCCTAGAGCAAGAGTTTGGCACACCAGCGAGCCGCCGCGATGTGAGTTGTTCGCTTGATAATGTTGCGGACATAGAACTTCAATTGGGCAACCATGAATCCGCGCTTAAGAAGTTCACTGAAAGCTTGGACATAAGGCGCGCCCTAGAGCAAGAGCTTGGCACGCCAGAGAGCCGCCGCGATGTGAGTGTGTCGCTAAACAAGGTCGCGGGCATAGAACTTCAATTGGGTAAGCATGAATCCGCGCTGGAAAAGTACACAGAAAGCCTAGACATAAGGCGCGCCCTAGAGCAAGAGCTTGGCACGCCAGAGGGCCGCCGCGATGTGAGTTTGTCGCTTGATAATGTTGCGGGCATAGAACTTCAATTGGGCAAGCATGAATCCGCGCTGGAAAAGTACAGAGAAAGCCTAGACATAAGGCGCACCCTAGAGCAAGAGCTTGGTGTACCACAGAGCCGCCGCGATGTGAGTTTTTCGCTTGATAATGTCGCGGGCATAGAACTTCAATTGGGCAACCATGAATCCGCGTTGGCGAAGTACACAGAAAGCCTGGACATAAGGCGCGCTCTCGCGGATCAGTTGGGGACCATTGGTGATATCGACGCACTTGCTTGGAGTATCTGCTTGATTTCAAGAATGATGATTAAACAGGACCCAGCGAAAGCGCTTGCGAAAATTTCGGAAGGTCATCAAATGTCGAGCGTGCTGTCAGGTCCAGATCAACGAGACTTGAAAATTCTCGACACAGCGGCCACAGTTTGGGAAGTAACTTCAGAGTCTCTCCGCGCACTTAACCAAACAGCCGAAGCTGATGTCGCGCAGTTGAAGGCTGAAGCGATTCGTAAACGAATCGCTGGGGATTGAACAGGCAGGCGCGGCAGTGCTATGTTTCGATAACATCTGGTCTACTGAATCATTCATGGTTTCCACAATCCGGAGAAAACGCGATGCCTATTACAATTGAAGAAGTTGACGCTCACTTTAAAGAACTTGGATACAAAGTCATGCTTCCTGATGATCCAGAGCGAAAAAAAGTCAATCGTCAGTTGATTTTCAATACCAAACGTTATTGCAACGCAGAGGGCGAGAATTCGGTAGTCATCAGTATCTACCTTGAGCCAAGCGGCGAATACATTGAACTTGTCGCTCCTCGCGCTTACAACGTTCGTGAGTGTAAAAACAAAGGGCCTGTTTTTGCTGCACTTCTCGAAATTGCATATAAGACCCGCAATCAGAACTTTGAGTACGACCCGTCCGATGGTGAGATCCGCGTTGCCTCCGATTTACCGATCGAAGACGGGAGCATCACGCAACTTCAGCTGGATGCGCTTTTGGGCGCAATCATTTTTACTCTTGACAAGTTCCATCTGGTGATTCAGCATGTCATTGAGACTGGGCGAATCGATCTGTCACTCGCCAATGAACCTGATTCTGACAAGAGTGTCGGCGATCCAGAAACTGCAGAATTGGTGGCGAAACTTGGCGGAATTGAAGGCCTACGCAAACTTGTCGCAAGCATCGGTGGCGAACCATCATGAGTGGAGAAAATTCTGCTGATGCAGTGACGTGGACCGAGCCACCCATCGACAGCGACGAGTTGTGCGCGCGGTTGCGGTTTTCACTTGATGAGCCAATGAAACTGAGTCAAGAGGATCAGGATTCAGATGCGAAGAGTGTGAAGGTTCTGTCGCAACGGATATATGGCGAGGGGGTGCGAGTGACCAGATCCTTGATGCCAAAAATCTTTGATGTAGCGCAACTTGTTGCCGAAAGACTGCTCTTACAAAAAACTCCAGAGTTGTTCGTGAAGGAGGATTGTGAATTAAATGCTTGTGTGCTTTTGCGTGATGATTGCCCGTTGGTTGTACTGAACAGCGCTCTCGTCGAATTATTGACGCCCGAAGAACTCGCTTCCGTGGTTGGTCATGAGTTTGGTCACGCGATATTGCGTCACCACCGATACCGGATCACAAGCGAAGCCGAATTTGTATTTGGCCAGGATCGATCTCGAGCAAAAGAAGTCAGTGCCGACAGAATTGGACTGATTAGCGCGGGTAGTTTAGAAATCGCTCTTCGTGCGGAGTTCAAAATTGCGAGCGGCCTTCAGGATCGACATTTCACATTCGATATGGATGCATTCATAAAGGATGCGGAGTCCACACTGTCGGTCGATGGAGACTGTGACTGGGCTGGAGTATCAACTCATCCAGAATTTCCCTTTCGTGTTTGGGCGTTGGCAAAGTTTGCAGAGAGTGATGCCATGTCGACTCTTGGAAACTGGAGTGGGCGCAAGGCTATTGAAGATGTTGAACTTGAGATCGAGGATCGATTCCACGCAATTGGAGGGGGAATCGCGTTTCGAAAGACTTCGGATGTTGTACATGAAGCCGTTGCGTGGCTTGGAGTTCTGATTGTGTGCGAGGACGGAGAGGTGACAGAAACAGAACGTGATGTTCTTGTTCAACTTATCGGCAAAATCTGGGCGGACGATGCCACTGTGTATGCCAGACGACATGGATTGCTTGCAGTCAACCGCAGAGCAGTCGAGATGTTAGAAAACTTGGCACACGCATCCTCAAAGACACAGCGCCGTATTGTGTCGGCGATTCAAGAATTTGAAAAGCGCACTGGCGCCTCCAACCGATGTCGCGAAATGCTGGAACTTGCGCGCGAAAAGATGCGACCAAAGTAATGGGGTCGAATGTCTAGAACTTCCGCTCTTCTTCCAATCATCATCGGCATCACCGGACATCGGGATCCCCAACTCGATGTGATATCGACGCTGGAAAAGAAGTTGTCTGCCGTTCTTGAGCGAATAGATCGTGCTGCCCCAAATTCCCCAATTGTTTTCCTGTCACCGCTCGCGGCAGGATGTGACCAGCTTGCAGCAAGCGTCGCCGTGGATTTCAAGCGTCTGCATCATGCTCAGGGGATGAAGATCGAACTTGTTATCCCACTGCCATTTCAACTTGACGAATATCGAAAAGATTTTTCAGACGACCTTGCGTCCTTGGCAGAGTTTGAGCAGCTTCGAGGTCGTGCTTCCTTCGAGTTCGTGTTGCCGCCTTTCAAATGTCCATCGTTGAGCGAGCAAATTGGAGTGCAGAATGAAGAAATGCGCAAAGCACATTATCGACGACTTGGACTCTATATCGCACTTCAATCACAAGTGATGGTTGCAATGTGGGATGGGCTTCGAATTGGAAAAGTTGGTGGAACAGGGGAGATCGCCGATTTCTGTTTGGGCACAAATCAAGTGAGGCAACGCATGCCTTCGGAAAAGGCATCGGTCGCAGAGTGGGCTTCGTTTGCGAGCTGCCAAATTCCATTTCGTCCTGTGATGCCTCTGTTGTCGCCGCAATCGTCAACGCCGCTTTTAGTTTTCGAAACGCCACGTTTGACATCGAAGAACCTCGATGGCGAAGCAAAGAAACTTGAGGCAGAGAATGACAGAAAGCTTGTTTCTTTATGTTCTGAATTCGAGAGGACTACGGAACAGTTAAATGTCGCACTCATGCAGACAACGGTGACTTATCCTTCAGAGTTTCGTGATGTGATCGACACGCCACGATGGCATCAACTTGTCGATCGATTCGAACATCTCGATGCCCTTGCGATTAAGTTCAAGAAGTTCTATCTGCAAGACGCAAATTTAATCGCGTTCTTTGCGGTCCTTGGAATTTGCTTCTTCGAGTTTTTCTCCAGTTTCGGTTCCGAATATCAGTGGGCAAAGTTGTGCATGCTGACTTACGTCGTACTTCTCGTTTTGTCGTTCTGTATTTGGAAACGTTCAACCAATCGGCAGTGTGAGAAGATCTTTGTTCATTCTCGCGGGTTGGCGGAAGCGATGCGAATCCAATTGGCATGGGTCCGAGCTGGAGTGCAAGAGTCTGTCGCGGATCATTATGTTGCACGGCGTGGACTCGAATTAGTCGATCTGCAGACGCAAATTCGTGCGGCATCTATTGACGGCTTCGCGATTCAGATTATTCCAACCGAAGAAACGATTCAGAATGCTCGGCTTGTGTGGATCAGCAAGCAATCCGACTATTTTGCGGAATCTTCAGGTGGAATGAAAAGGCGCAAGCGGAGTGATATGCGTGGGCAGTGGCTTCGACTCTGGAGTGTGCGTATCGCGCTTATCTTTGCTTTCGTGCTCGGCGTCCTTGTCGTGATTCAGGCCGTTGTGATTGGCAGCGTCGGAACTGCAGAGGGATTCGATTGGTGGGTCAATTTCGGCTGTTTTGTTATGGCAGCTTTATTTGCAGCGAGTGTTGGAATTGACTATGTCCGCAACGTAGCGCTGGACCATGAGGATCTTGAGATTGCCAAACGAATGTTGCCGTTATATCAACGTGCGACAGAACTGATGGAAGGTGCGCGTACGATGGATGATCGCAAAGAACTCCTTCGCGTCATTGGGAAGGAAGCGCTTGACGAGTCCGCAGAATGGATCGCTCGGCATCGAGGTCGATTGAAAGCCCTCGAGTCTGGTTGAAAGCACAACCTTTTCCTTATCTTTTTCGACGTCTTGAGTTGGAATGGGTTTTCATATCGCCGCGAGGGCGGGGCCGAAGCTTGAGGCTATTTAATCTTGCTCTCTCTCGGCGTGTTCTAAAATTTTTAGTGCATTTGGTGGCATCGCAGCGCGCTGCGACTCCGTAGTCACGTCACCATCGAAAATGAGTTGTCCTTGGGCATTTTTAATCACGGCATGCTGCCTGCCGTCACTTTCTTGAAATGAGACCGAACCATAATTGTCCATGTGCTGCCACATCGAAAATGAATTCGAACTATCGCCGTTGATAGTTATGGAATTCGACTGGGTCGACCGTCCTTGGTTTGAAGACTGCTTGGGAATAGGTTGCCCTACTGTGTATTCCTCGCTGGACTCGGTGGAAGGGGAGCGTTGATTTCTGGATTGCTGTTGAGCTGGCGTCGAACTGCCTTGAAAAAAGTTGTCATCGACTTGAACGATTTTATAGCCACCCAAACCAGATTTCCATTGCTCGTCGAATTGAATATGAATTCTGGATGTATTACGTATTCGATCGAAAAACGAATGAGGTGTGTAATCTAAAGTATATTCTTGGCCATCACTATCACTTACATACATGGTCTCTTCGCCGACTTTGCTCCTAAGTCTCGTCTCGATTACTGGATTGTTGTTCGAGCTAGAGCCGCAGCTTGTTAAGACGCAGATCAGGAGTGCAAGAATTGTATTTTTCATATTTCCCTTTCAAAGTTGGCATTAAATTTCAACGACATTAAATTTACGGGCAAGGCCAAGTTCGTGCAAGTAAAATCTAACGAAATCTATTGTTTGCAAAGCAAATCTGGATGCTGTACAGGCTTTTTCAATTGATGCGTTCTGGATCCGCGTTTTCGTTACCCGAATCGGCATCATGCTAAACTCGGATCGTGAACCCTCAATCCAACAACTCAAACGCAGTTCCGATCGAAACGCATCTACGGCAAATCGGATTCCCATTTACTCGTGACAGTTCAGGCAACTATGAGATTTCGGTAGGAATTGCGGGTGGCAGGTCGCAGGTCGCGGTTATCGATGCGAAGATTCAACCAGTCGACGGTGGCGATGTGATCAGGATTTCGTCGGTCGCATATGCATGTGACGGGCTCATTTCCGAAGGGATTGCAAATTCACTCCTTGCGATGAACAGCACCACAACACTTGGAGCTTGGTGTATTCAATTAGATAAGGGGCACAATCGATTTGCAGCATATGTCGCAAAAATTGCACTCGGAAATTCCGCAGACCTGTTGAGATTCGCGTTGTTGGAGGTTGCTGATATGGCGGACGACATTGAAAGCAAACTTTCGGGCGTCGATCAATTCTGATGTGAAACTTATGGTCGACGATGGAATATTCATCTCATATCGTCGCGACCGCGGGTCCGAAGTAGCGCGCATCTGCAAGGAGTTTTTGGAAGGCCAAGGATTCCGTGTTTTTTTGGACGTCGACGGACTGACCAACGGACAATTTGATAATCAACTGCTTGAACAACTTGATAAGCATGGACATTTGCTGCTGGTTTGTTCACCTGGTTGCCTCGATCGGTGCAGCGAGAACAATGACTGGATACGGCAAGAAGTGGCGCATGCGATCAAGTTGAAACGAAATATTGTTCCGTTGCTGTTGTCCCAATTTGAGTGGCCGAAGTCCGAGACATTGCCAGAAGAAATACGGGAACTCAACAGACATAATGCGTTTTCGTACAACCATGAACATTGGGATTCAATAAAAGGCAAGTTTGCAAACCAATTTAGAACCGGAAAGTTGGCCGTTCAAACGTTGCCAGAGAGATTGATTCAGGTTTTTATGCCACAACTTTTGAAGTTGATGGCGAATCGTAAGGGAGACGTTGTTCCAGCTCAGGCAGAGAGCGATTTTTTTAAGGTGGCGTCAGAAAATTTGCTTGGCGGATCCTCTCAGGGGGAGACACGTCAAATGCTTGAAGAAATTGTCCAACATCCGTCGAAATTTGCCAAAACAGTGAGTGCAGCAACGGCAAACCAATCCGTAGATGTTCAAAATGCTGCGAAGTTGTACTTCGGTCAATTTCCTGGCACTCTTCAACAATCTTTGCGTCGTAGCGGCGATCGGACTGGTCGCACGATTCCGAATGATCTGCCTCTTTCGAAACCTGAAGACTTCCTGCGATTGATCCCTAGCGCAATGCCGCGGTTTATGCCTGGACAATTTCCAGTGACTCGTACGGACCTGAAACTTATAGCTTTTCTTGGCAAGGGGGGATTCGGCGAAGTGTGGCGAGCTCGACACCTCGATCGACCGAACGATGCCGATGTTGTTCTCAAATTCTGTATTGACGAGCGAGCAGCGCGTTCATTGATAAAGGAAGTCGACTTATTAAAAAAGATCAAGACCAAGGGGAGGCATGCAAATATTGTCGACCTCCTCGACACTCATTTGGACTGCTCGCCCCCGTGTCTTGAGTATGAATTCGTAGATGGGGGTGATTTAGCAAAGTTGATCGATGATCGATCAATGAATCCACTGACTCCAAAATTATCACCGAAGCATGTTGCACAGATCATTGCTCGAATTGCGACTCCAGTAGCGTTCGCCCATCAGCAGAACATTGTTCACCGTGACTTGAAGCCACAGAATGTTTTGGTGCGTCGAACGCAATCTGATTTGAACTCCGTTAATTTTAAAATTACAGATTTTGGAATCGGCGGTCTTATCCGAACAGAAGAATTGAAACAGATTCAGACTTCTTCAGTTTCTGCTGGAGAGACTCTTTCAAAGGGAACGTTCACGCCGATTTATTCTTCGCGCCAGCAGCAACAGGGGGCTTCGCCCGACAAGCGTGACGATGTTTTTGCCTTGGGTGTGATTTGGTACCAGCTACTGATCAACGACCTGACAAAGGAGGCTCCCAGTGGTGGAGGGTGGAAAGTCCGATTGAGAGCAAACGGCGTGACAGATGAAATGCTGGCACTTCTTGAAGGGTGTATTGAGTCGGATCTTGAGGACAGAATTCCAGATGCGCAAATCTTGGTTGAGCGACTGACGAAAATTATTAGCGCCAGACCCGTTGAAGCCACGATTGCCCAACCAGTGGTTGCTCCACCTGTTCAATTGTCAACAACGTCCCTTGAGTGGGCAGAAATACTTGAAAGACATCCAGATCCGGCGGTCGTTGGGGGCCAATTCATCGAGAAAATCCGTGCCACGGGACTGCCTTGGCGAGTCAGAGACAAAGCGACCGGTATCGAGATGTTGATTGTTCCATCCGGCATTTTTGAGATGGGGCAGAGTGTTGGTGAGCCTTTTAATCGAGCGGATGAATTGCCGCGTCATACCGTTCGAATCTTGCGACCGTTTTACCTTGGTCGTTACCCAGTCACCCAAGAGGAGTGGTGTCGCGTTGGAAAAATGAACCTAAGTGCGTCCAAAAGTCCACGTAATCCAGTTGAAAAAGTTTCTTGGGCGGATGCGGACGAGTATTGCAAGCAAGCTGGACTTCGGTTGCCGACAGAGGCTGAATGGGAGTATTCCTGCCGTGCTGGATCGACGGGTGTGAGTTATGGAGAACTCGAACAGATCGGGTGGTATTCGGGGAACTCACAGAAGTTGACCCGCCAAGTTGGAATGAAATTGGCGAACGCACTTGGATTCCATGACATGATTGGTCTCGTTTGGGAATGGTGCAGTGATTTCTATGCGAGCGATTATTACGCTTCATGCGCATCTGGAGTCGATGATCCGCAGGGGCCAATCGGTGGAGGGGCGCACGTTCAGCGCGGAGGTTCATTTGGAAATCGGGCAGTCATGTGTCGTCCTGCAGTTCGCACCAGCCCTAGAACAGATGCCCGTTTGAAGTATCACGGTTTTCGGGTGGTGCGAGAGCCGAATGCTGTAGTTGTGCACGATGTTCACAAGAAAGCGAGTGCCACTCCCGGTCCGACTGTCCCGAGTGTTCCTCCGGCTAGACCGGCCCGACCTGTTGCGCCCCCGCCGATTATTCGACCGCAGAACCCTTCAAGTGTTGGCACGCCGAAACAGGCAAACAACAACTCACGTGCTGTTGAATCTGCGTCAAAGTATGTACAGAAGATCGATGCAATTCGGGCAGAGAATGATGCATCAATCAATGCAGAGAATGAGGCATCAATCAAGGCGGAAAAAAATGCTGCTGTCTCACGCACGCTGGGAATTGCTGGTTTAATTTGCTTTGTCGTTCCAGTGTTGGGGCTCGTCATGCCGAGTTGGGGAATTGTGTGCGCAGTGAAGGGGATCAATTCTCAGAAGCGCTCCCAAGCGGTCGCTGGATTGCGAATGTGCATTCTGGGGCTTTTATCTTCCTTGATCTTGAACGTCATTTACATCGGCATAATCAAATCAACTCCCCAAGAGGGACAAAGCTCAAGCTCTTCGAAGCCTTCGAGTTCAACTTCGTGGTCATTCACGGTTCTTGAACAGGATCCAGACCCAATCGTTGTGACCGATGTCTCCGCCCGCGGTCGTATGACTGCGACCAGATTGCCTTGGAAGATCCGAGATAACTCCACTGGAATCGTGATGCTCTTGGTGCCGCCAGGAGAGTTCATGATGGGGACGCCACAGAATGAGGAGGGTCGGTCTTGGAATGAAACTCAACATCGTGTGACGATCTCGAAGGCGTTCTATCTGTCGCAGTCCGAGATCACGCAAGAGGTTTGGCAGAAGATGATGGGTGCGAATCCTTCAGATTTCAAAGGCTTACAGAATCCCGTCGAGAGTATTTCGTGGGACGACTGTCAAACATTCTGTCGTGCGACAGGTTTGCGACTTCCAAGCGAAGCTGAATGGGAGTATGCGTGCCGAGCTGGAACAACAACACCATTTTCGTTTGGCACTACGATCACCCCACTGCAGGTGAATTACGACGGAAATGAGGCGGTGGTGTGTGGAAGCCTACCCGCGAATCAGTGGGGTTTTCGAGAGATGCACGGCAATGTTTTGGAGTGGTGCCAGGATGATTATCATGAGACAGCATCAACGACTCAAGCAGCTGTCGAAACAGAGAGTGGTGGAATGCGCCTCCTACGCGGCGGGGGGTGGAGCGGCAGCGCCGACTACTGCCGTGCCTCTTTCCGCTTCATCTACGCCCCAGGCTTCCAGCGCAGCGATTTCGGTTGCCGTTTCGCGAGGACTGCCGATTAACACTTTTACCTTTGTCCCTTTTACCTTTTGTTTTTTTATTATACAGATGTTTGTTCAATGCTTAAGTTTTCGCATTGCAAAAGAAACACTGTTACAATCTTTGAATGAGCACTCCGCCTGATCCGAAGGACTTTTGGAAAATAACACTTTTATGCCCGATGTTTACGGCAGGTGGTATTTGGATGGCTCTTACCACCAAAGGCTTTTATCAAATCGTGGGGCTGTTTTGTGTGCTATTTTTCGGAATGGGCGGCTTGTGGTGGCTCTATTGCTATTGGAAGAATCGATCTGGCAGCAGAAAGTGAAACGCGGAATCACCTCGCAATGTGAGTCCGTCGAGAATCCACTTCTTTATTACGAATGGCAGCATTGATCTTTTTCCCCTTAAGTCTTAATTTAGTCGGCGCAAGCCTTAAGGATCGTTCATGCAACGCAAGCGACACAAGTCGCAAGAGATCGTCACCAAAATTCGTTACGCAGATACTGAACTGGGCAAGGGATCTACGGTGGCATCGATGTTAGATCCCTAGCGTGACGTAGGGGGCAATGCTTTCGATGGCGCAATGGGAACGGCGTGGCAAAGGAGGATCAAGAGTGGACTCCTCGTGCTCTTTGAAGCTGCAGAGCGCTTCTTTAAGGAGCGGAGGCTGCTGAGATACAAGCGATCGCCAAGTTCTACTTTGAACAAGTTCCAACGCAATGGAGTCGCATACTTGCTCGGCATCTGTGTCGATTTACTGGCGATTCATTGCCTCTTGATTCTGTGTCGTTTCAGGAATTAACCCCATTTTTTGAGGCCACTGGTCTTCGGCTGCCAACGGAAGCGGAGTGGGAATGCGCATGTCGTGGTGATAGTCGAGACTCGAGGTACGGCGACCTAGATCGCATCGCATGGCACAAGGATAATTGTGACCATCGAACCCACTCGTGCGGTGAAAAACTGCCGAATTCGCTTGGTTTCTTTGACATGCTTGGCAATTTGTGGGAGTGGTGCTCTGACTGGTACGACAAGGGTTATTACAACGAGTGCGAGGACGGCGTTGTTGATCCGAGTGGTCCGACATCCGGCGCGTTGCGTGTCTTGAGGGGTGGATCGTGGAAAAGTGTTCGGACTGGGTGCCGTGCGTCAGATCGGAAGGAGCAGTCTCCGCAGGAGGGCGGTGACAACGTTGGTTTTCGTGTGGCGCGGAATCCGTGAAGATGTAAGAACGTCGAGTCTCGTTTCAGCGACCAGTGCAGAGTCGCGTTCGACAATTTGTCGCGACACGGTTTTCTCCTTGACATTTGATGATCCTGATTTATCCTTCCCACGTTGACATTTCGGCAGCAATTTCTTGGGAACCAAATGAAAAAAATAGTCCTCGCTATCGTCGTACTTGTAGTGGCGCTTTGTTCGCTGCAGTCATTTGCTGGGGACGGACTAGAACCAGTTGCTGCACTGCGTCCTGTCGCTGAATCTCTCGATTTTTTGAAGTTGAAGTCCCAGGTGCTAAGTAATGGAGAAGTGATTCGTGTTCAATATGCCACATCAAATTACCGAGATCTAGATGGTCATGATTCCGTTGCGATTAACATTTTCGCTCAAGAAGTTGGTGATAAACCGTGGATCGTTTTCAGATGTTGGAATTTGTATTCGGTCGTGGGGTCTAATTCTCCGCAAACTGCCCGACGAGTGTGGGCTGGAGCAGGCGAAAAGTTGAACGGTACGGTTGCGCAATTTACTTACGACGAGCGTGATGGGACATTTGCGATGAGCATCGCGATTCCTGCCCCGTCGGATCATCTGGCGCCAGATTTGCTGGAAAATGTTATTCATTCATTGATCTACCCACTCGAAGAATTAGATCCAGTTATGCGACGTGCAATGCGTGATGGAATGGTTGACTGGCCAAGGGATGACGAAGGACCGAAGGAGCCCACAGAAACTCTGGAATGTTCGAACGATAAGAACGAGAAAATTGAAATTCATTGGGCCCCGTGGATTGAGACGGATTTGTTCTCCTCAACCATTGTTAGTGCTGGCGAAATCGTTGAAAAGTTTACGGAAATGAACGATTCTGCTCGGGAAAAATACGGTCAGGAACTAGCGGAATTGTTTGGGAGTTCATGGGCTCGCAAGAATTACGAGGATTGGGTAACGGGGGCTCAATATTTGGAAATGCATCACCCAATAATTGCAATTCGAGTCTGGGGACCAATTGGAACAATGGTCTCTGCGAGTGCACGCGTTCAAGGATTTGCTGAAGGCAGCAGTGAAGATGCAAGGGTGATTGACGAAATGGGATATGTTGATCTAGAAATCCAGTCAAAGTGGGACGTGATCACGCTCGCAAAACTGGATGTCCCTGCTACAGCGACCGTTGAGTACACCGTCGTGTGCGGTTCAGCGAAAGCCACTGGCAGTCAGAAAATCGAAATCCAACCTCTGTCAATTGCAGAACTTGGACTTCCCGCAGGCCTCCCCGTGGCAATCTATGTTGATGAGTTGCACCCATGGGTGAAGGATATTGTTCGCGAAGCAAAGCAACTTGGAATTGCAGCGGCGCTTGGAGGAAATACAGACGACTTCAAACAAAGTCTCCCACAAATTTTCGCTGTTTGGAAGGCACTTCGTAATCGAGGATTGGAGTACGTTGGAATGACAGCTGATGCGGCGAAGGCGCACTCTCAGCATATTCGGCAAATTCATGAGTCATTGAGCGATGAAGGTGCAAACTGTGCTGACGGATCGGTTCTCTTGGCGAGCGTAATGATGTCGCTCGGGTTCGACGTAATTCTTTTTGTTTCACCGAATCACGTGTTCATAGGTGTGAATTTTTCAAGTAAGGACTCGTCAAAGGATTGGCTTTTTTTAGAAACGACAAACTTGGGAGACGTGGAGAACGGGAATTTATATCTAAAGGATTACAAGAATCTGATCCCGGCGAAGTATCAAGATGAGGACTGGGACAATTTTTCTTTGGCGTGCGAAAGGGGTGCAAATGAAACAGATCTAGAGCGGTATACGACTGTTTCGCTGGTGAATCTGAGACGCCTCGGATTGAAAGCACTGCCAGTTGATAGTGCGAAAATTGGAAAAATGCCACCCCCCCCAGCCGCCGCAAATTTAAAGGGAATCCGTGCAGGAAAGCGAGCTGCAATCGCGGCTCAATATGAGCACGAATTTGGTTGGTTAAAGCAGTTGCCCGTCGTTGTTCCCGTGGGCTACGACGATATCGCAGGAATTGTCAAAGATCTGGAGTTGGCGCCAAACGACGAGGCCGCTCACGGTCGACTTCTTCAAGCGATTGACTCCGATGAACCGATCGCCATTTGCACACGATCGATTCCACGCGTAAAGCCTTTATTGAAAGAGTTTCATGATGCACTGTTTGAGAAATTCAAAGACAATAGTGTGGATGTCGGGGTCGGAGTTGCATTTGGTCAAAATCAAACGGTCAAGAGTGAGGACCGAGCTAATGGACTTACACTGCTCACGATTCATAATCCCGTCGCTGACAAAGATGACTTGATCGGCAAAGTTCCAGTTCACCTTGTAAATGGGAAATTTTTTATCGACGGAACCGCACTTGATCAGTCGACTTTCCCGATCAACGAGGCAGTGATGTCAGCGAACCTTGAGATCGGGCTAATCTTCGTCGCCGCCCGAGATTCTCCAGAACCGTTTAAGTCCGATTTGCATAAAATTGTTGAACTCGTACGCAGCGACAAGATCGATGCAAAGGCGAGTAATGATCAGGTTTCAGTGTTGATTGAGAAAACCATAAAAAGTTGGATTGAAGAACGAGTCGCTAATACTTCCTCAACCCCGTCGTCACTTTCTTGGGCGGAGGTGATTCAACAGAATCCAGACCCGAGTGTCATCACTGACGCGGAACTTCTCAATCGGATAACGGCAACGGGATTGCCGTGGCATGTAAGGGATAAAAGCACAGGTATTGAGATGCTGTTGGTGCCGCCAGGTGACTTTGTGATGGGGCTCAGTCCTCAAGATACGGAAGGCGCTGCATTAGAGAAGTCACTTGCCAAATCAAATCCAGAGCTCCGCTATTCCGAGGGGCCTGCTCATAGCGTTCAGATTTCGCGCGCGTTTTATCTTGGTAAAACGGAAGTGACTCAAGCGCAGTGGGGGAAGATAATGGATGAAGATCCGAGTATAAAAAAAGGGGAGTCGCTTCCAGTTGAGAATGTCTCCTTTGAAAAAATAAATGATTTTTTGAAGAATGCAAACCTTCGACTGCCGACAGAAGCGGAGTGGGAATTCGCAGCTCGAGGCGCTCGAGGCGGCGTGGAGACTGCTCGATCTGGCATTCTGGATGAGATTGCGTGGTACGCCAAGAATTCTGGCAAGTCGACTCATCCGGTGGCCAAGAAGAAGCCAAATCCGCTGGGACTTTATGACACGATCGGAAATGTAAATGAGTGGTGTCAAGATCAATACCAAGGGGGTGATTACATTGTGCGAGGTGGTTCATGGAAGAGCGGTGCAGATCGTTGCCGTTCTTCGTACCGATTCCATCTGAAGCCTGCGAACAGTGAGGACAATCTTGGCTTTCGCGTTGCACGAACACCATAACGACATTGGATGACCCCATAATCCGTAAGTAATTCTGCGTCATTTCAAAAAAGTCAGTAATTTTCAATGTCCCGCATAGTTTTATCGGGACAATATCTGCTGATATGCATTGCGCCCTTGCAAACTTTCGCATTCGAGCACTCGCTTTTCTGTTGGCGTTCATCTCATGCTCGACCGCGCTTGCGCAAAGTTCGCCAACCGTGAACTGGGTGCCCAATCCAACAAGTGGCATCAATATTTACACGCTGACATATCGACCAACGAATGCG
>Ga0114966_10002420_pt1 | contig 16681 bp, 15 predicted proteins | sample M_130207_XF_Meta_FD_87029 | JGI IMG/M metagenome (GOLD analysis project Ga0114966, IMG submission 87029) | Freshwater microbial communities from Lake Montjoie, Canada to study carbon cycling - M_130207_XF_MetaG | ecosystem: Environmental > Aquatic > Freshwater > Lake | place: Lake Montjoie...
CAAACGAGCAAGAATGGTGGGCACAAACACCTCATGCATATGAGAAGGCAGGGCAGTGGAGTAATGGTAGGTGGTGGCCTCGGTAGTCATGCGTTGTTTTTTTGCTGCACTGTGACTCAGACTAACAGCGAACTGCCAGCCAGTTTCCAACATGCTCGCGGTAGTCTTCAATCTGGACGGGGGAATCTTTTCCGAAGCCTCCATCCATGGCGCGCACTGCGAATCCAGCGGTTTCGAGATGTGTCAGCAGATCGCCAGAGCTGGAGCCGTGGCGGAGGGAGTTGGAATCTCCGGCTTCGATTAGAATTTGTCGTGTGTTCTTGAGGAGGTTGCTGGCACCCCGCAACACGGCGAGTTCCGCGCCTTCGACATCAATCTTCAGGAGATCACATTGCTGGAGGTCTTGAAACATGGCATCCAGGGTGGTGACGGCTACGGTAATGCTTGTCCTGCCGATGTCAGGCTGAGGGATGTCTGACTTGGGAAGCATGTAATTCATGTCGTCGCGACGTTCATTGGTGAACTGCACGCCCTTGTCACTAAGTTGGTCGGCGACGGCCACGGCGTAGGTTTGCACCTGCGGCAGCCCGAGTTGATTGAGCGTGAGATTTTCACTCAGGCATCGGTGAATGAAGGGGTGCGGCTCGATGGCATGAACCCTGCCACCCGTGCCAACAGCTTGAGCCCCTTCGAGGACGGTGAACCCGATGTTGGCGCCGACGTCAATCATGGTGTCGCCGAGCCTGAGCAGGGATCTAATGAGTTTCATGTCGTCGTCACGCTGTCGCGGATCCAGCCAGAGCTGCCAGGCCAGATTGGCCGGATGCAGATGGAGTCGAAAGCTCCGGACCGGGAATGAAAACCTCCGCCCCCATCCCGTGCGCCAAAGCACTTGAGCCAGCAGGAAACGCAGAGGCCGAGGGTGACGAAGCAGCGAGGTGAGGGCTGTTTTCAGTTTGCTGTTCTCGGTTCGCAGTTCGCCGTTTCAATTTTGGCCAGCTAGGGAGCTAAGCTGCTCCTTATTTCCCAAATACCACGCCACCGTCTCGCGGATTCCAGACTCGAACGTGTGCGCCGGAGTCCAGCCAAACTCGCGCTCGATCTTCCCGGCGTCGATGGCGTAGCGGCGGTCGTGGCCGGGGCGGTTTGATGCCGGAGGGGACAAGATGTCCCCGCTTCTTGGGTGCTGGTGCTACCCGCCGAGCGCTTCACTTTTTCTATGAAAAACGTGACGCTTCGATGGGCGGAGTCTGAGGGCTGAGAGCTGGGATGGCGAGTCAGCCTTCCAACTCGGCTGAAACCGTGTCAAAAAAAGCGGCCACCATGCCGGGCAGGAGTTCGGCGACTTCCAATGCATGGCGGAGGACGATGGCCAAGCGCGCTTGGTCGAGTTCCAGATCATAGGCATGCGTGACCACATGACGAAAGCCGCGCAGATCCCGCAGAGCAGGCAGGACCGGCGGCTGGTAAAGCGCCGGACGCACACCGGGAATAACGATGCTGAGGCGGTGAATGAGCTCCGCATGCCAGCCGCGCTCTTCATCAATGTGATTCTCGAAGGCCTTGGCGATACGCAGCCCCATCTGCTCGATGATATTGAAAAAGCGCACGAGCTGATAGGCGCAGCTTTCGTGGCCGCTGGCGCCTCCCTGGCCCAGTCGATCCGCCGCGAACGCTGCTGCCTCGGAGGCAACGCGCACGTCGTCCTCTACCTCGGCCCGCAACGTGATGATGCCTATGCGATCCATAACTCTCCTTCAGTGATGATTTTGTGCCGTAGCCGGGACTCGGGCAAACAAACGACATCGACAGGCCGCCGCATTTCCTCGTCCAGCAGGGCGGTGAGGGTGTAGATGGACATACCGTCAGGCAACGATTCCACAGCGAGATCAATGTCCGAGGCGGCATTGAAACGGCCAGACTCCAGCAGCGATCCAAAAACCCAAACCTGTCGGCCCGGAAGATGGTGGTGCAGTACCTCCCTGAGCTGCTCCCGCACGCCGCACCGCTCGACGAGGCGGTCCGCCTGCCGTTGAGCGTCACGTTGTTGAAGGAGATCCAGCATGGTATGCTGCATTTAACGATGATTGACCGCCTGAATCCAGTCCTGATTCTCCAGATACCAGCCCACCGTCTCCCGGATGCCAGTTTCAAAGGTGTGGGCCGGAGTCCAACCGAGGTCGTGCTGGATTTTCCGGGCCTCGATGGCGTAGCGGCGATCATGGCCAGGGCGGTCGGTGACGAAGGTGATTAGGTCACGCGAATGTCCGCCGAGTGCGGGTTTGAACTCGTCGATGAGGTCGCACACGAGCTGCACGAGGTGGAGATTGGCCTTCTCGTTGTGACCGCCGATGTTGTAGGTCTCTCCCAGCCTGCCTTTAGTGAGAACGGTCCAGAGGGCCTCGCAGTGGTCGCCGACGTAGAGCCAGTCGCGCACGTTCATGCCGTCGCCATAAACGGGAATGGATTTGCGGCTTAAAATGCTCTGGATGACGACAGGGATGAGCTTCTCCGGGAACTGATAGGGGCCGTAGTTGTTGGAGCAGTTCGTATTGAGCGTGGGCAGGCCGTAAGTGTGATGGTAGCTGCGCACGAGGATGTCACTCGATGCCTTGCTGGCGGAGTAGGGCGAGTTTGGCGCGTAGGGCGTGGACTCGGTGAAGAAACCGGTGGGACCAAGGGAGCCGAAGACCTCGTCGGTGCTGACGTTGAGAAAGAAGTTCTTGGTTCTTGGATCTTGGTTCTTGGTCTGCCAATGATCTCGGCAGGCCTCAAGGAGGTGGAAGGTGCCGTTGATGTTGGTGGTGATGAAGTCGCTTGGGCCGGTGATGCTGCGATCGACGTGGGATTCAGCGGCAAGGTGCATGACGTGGGTGATGTCATGCTGACGGACAACGCGGAGGACTTCATCCTTGTCCCGCAGATCGACTTTTTCGAAGACGTAACGCGGATGGACGTTGTGGACGCCATCAAGGTTTTCAAGATGCCCCGCGTAGGTGAGGCAATCGAGATTGACGAGCTTCGAGACTTCCGGCTTGTCGATGACATGCCGGATGAGGTTCGAACCAATAAAGCCTGCACCGCCGGTGATGAGGAGGTTCATGCGCTTTTGATGCCGACGCGGCGAACTTCAGCGGCGAGGTCGGCGAGGTAATCGCGGTACTCACAGCGCGGTAATCCGGCGACGAGTGCGTTAAAATTTTCCAGCGACAGGAAACCGCGATGGAGGGCGGCCTCCTCGGGACAACCGAGTTTCATGCCCTGGCGTTTTTCGATGGTCTGCACATAGGCGGAGGCTTCGTGCAGACTGCTGCTGGTGCCAGCATCGAGCCAGGCGGTGCCACGGCTGAGACGCTGCACGCGCAGCGCGCCCCGCCGCAGGTATTCCTTGTTCACATCGGTGATTTCGAGTTCGCCACGCGGGGAGGGCTTCAGCGCACGGGCGATGTCAACGACCTCATTGTCGTAAAGATAGACACCGGGCACGGCGTAGTTGCTGCGAGGTTGCGCGGGCTTTTCCTCCAGCGAGATTGCCCGGCCTTCGGCATCGAATTCGACGACGCCATAGCGCTCGGGATCGGTGACGTGGTAGGCGAAGATGGCAGCCCCAGATTTAAATTCGGCAAAAGCGCGTGGGAAGGCGTCGCCACCGAAGAAAAGGTTGTCACCGAGAATCAAGGTGACGGGATCTTTACCGATGAAGCTTTCTGCAATGAGGAATGCCTGAGCGATGCCCTCCGGCTTGGGCTGCTCGCGATACTCGATGGAGATGCCCCACTGCGAGCCATCGCCAAGCAACTGACGGAAGCGTGGCAGGTCATGCGGCGTCGAGATCAGACAAAACTCACGAATGCCGGAGGCGATAAGCACCGTGAGGGGGTAATACACCATCGGCTTGTCATAAACCGGCTGGAGTTGCTTCGAGGCAACCTGTGTCAGCGGATAAAGGCGGGACCCTGCACCGCCAGCTAGAATGATGCCTTTCATGCTTGAGCCGCTTTCCTATGCTCCAGGGACTGCTCAAAACTAATGAGCCGACGAAGGAGAGAGTTGTAACGTGAGTAAGCATCTCCCGCTTCTGCGCGGAGCAAATGATAGAGTTGCATTTCAGGTTCTGGAAACCGTGAGGGAGATTTGACCGGCAGAACGAGTCCACCTCGCTGTAACCGGCCCCAGGCAACCGCCAAGAGGCAAGATTCCTGTGTCACGCGACCTGCGGCGTAGTCGGAAAGACCACGCTGAATCAGTTCGCCTCCTGGCAAGTGCTCAATGGAGATCATGAGGAACAAACAGATTCGACGGAATGACGAAACACCGAGGCAGTAATGGCTGGATAACGAATCAATCCGGGCTCAATGGCTTGAAACAATTCCCAGAGGCGGTCTTTAGCAATCAACTGACGATCAAGCATGGCTGCCACGTCGGCGCGGTCACGCTCATGACCACGCTCGATTTTGGCGAGAGCCTGACTGTAAAAATCGTAGTGATGAAACTCGATGGAGCCATGCTTTGCGATAAAACGGCTGCGCTCACGCCAACCTGGAAGCTCGGGAATGAATTGATCGGGGGCGGCAAGCTCGATGTTCAGGTCGAGATTCGACTTGAGAGCAGCGATAGCTTCAAAAAAACCTGCTGGCTCGGGGTCAGCCTTGATATCGACGTCAATGGTGGTGCCTCGCCAGCCATGGAGGAGCGCCGTGGCTCCCCCGGTAAGATAGACGCGCCCAGGACCATTAACGGCTTTCCCCAAAGCGGCCATGAAAGCTTCGATTTTGGCGACATCAGCAGTGGAGCGCATGGATCAGCGGGTGATGATCCAGTCATTGAGCACGAGCACGTCCATCTTGGTGCGCAGAAAGCAGTCGAGGGCTTCTTGAGGCTTGCAGACGACGGGTTCGTTTTCGTTGAAGCTGGTATTCAGGACGATGGGGACGCCGGTGATGGCGCGGTAGCTGTCGATGAGCCGGTGGTAGCGAGGGTTCGTTTCCTTGTGGACGGTTTGCAGGCGACCGGAGCCATCGACGTGTGTGGTGGCGGGAATTTGTGAGCGCTTCTCTTCACGCACCTGAAAGACTTCCATCATGAAGGGGACGTCGTCGTCCTGCTCGAACCATTCGCTGACGTGCTCTCGCATGATGGAGGGCGCAAAGGGCCGGAATGATTCGCGGCGCTTGATTTTGAGATTCAGTATATCCTTCATATCGGCGCGTCGCGGGTCGCCGAGTATGCTGCGGTTGCCGAGTGCGCGCGGACCCCACTCCATGCGTCCTTGAAACCAACCGATGACCTTGCCTTCGGTGATGGCGGTGGCGGTGGCCTTGCATAGGTCACCTTCATCATCCATGCGGCGCACGCTGCAGTTTTCGGCCTGGATGTCACTGGCGCGCAAGTCGAGCAGGGCTTTGATCTCGGCGTCGTTGGCGCATGGGCCGACGTAGGCGTGATCCATGACGAAACGAGGGCGGGCAGGAGTGCCCGCGTTCCCTTCAAGCTGACGAGCCACGACGAAAGCAGAACCGATGGCACCACCGGCATCCCCAGCTGCAGCAGGGAGATACATTTTCGTGAAGGGCGAATTCAGATACACTTTGCCGTTGGCGACGGAATTCATCGCGCAACCACCGGAGAGTGCGAGATTATCGCAGCGATACTTTGCATGCAGCGATTGCAGAAGCGCGAAGAAAGCTTCTTCATACATCGCTTGGGCGCTGCGGGCGAGATCGCGATGTTTTTGCTCCAGCACGGCGCCTTTCTCTCGTTGCGGGCCAAACAGAGCCTCCATCGGTTCTCTACGATACAATGTGCCGACTTCGGGAGTGCAATTGTCCCAAGTGTAGTGCACGTCGTCAGTGTGATGGCGAAAGTATTTCAGGTTAAGCTTGAACGTTCCGTCGCTCTGCACCTGCACGAGTTCGCGCATCTCCTTGAGATACCTTGGTTCACCATAAGGAGCGAGGCCCATCACTTTGTACTCATCGCCAAAATATGGGAACCCAATGAATTGTGTGATGACAGAATAGAAAATGCCGAGCGAATGCGGGAAATACACGCGGCCATCAATCTGGATATCACTCCCCTTCCCCATGCCCCAGGCGGAGCTAGCAAAATCACCGAAGCCATCGACTGACAGGCAGACCGCTTCGTTGAAGTCAGAGACAAGGAATCCAGAGGCGAGATGCGCGAGATGATGTTCGATGCGATGCACCTGCGCCCGCAATCTTTCACCTGGGAAGGCCGACTGCACAGCATCCTCAAAGCTACCTGCACGTCTGATGTTACCCAGACGTTTGAAAATGAGGCTCAGGCTCGGACGCTGGTGCAGGACGTAAAGCGCACGACGCAGGTTGTTGACCTTGGGGTTGCGGTTGATGGCGATGTGATCAACATCGCTCAAAGTGATGCCCGCATCAGCCATGCACCACTTCATAGCTTCCGTGGGCAGTCCCGACCAGTGCTTGATGCGGCGGAAGCGTTCTTCTTCAGACGCCGCGACAAGTATGCCATCTTTAACCAACGCAGCGGCAGAATCGCCGTGATAGGCATTGAGTCCCAGAACGATCATGGCTCAAAAAGAACGCGGACATGCTGCCGCCATTGGTCGCGAGCAGGTCGGCCAGAGTCCACTGCCGGGGTTGGAACGGCATTTTTTCAAAGAGGAACGTGAGTCTATCACTCTCATTCAGAGCGCAAAGGATAAACTTTCACAGCGTGTTAACAGTTTGACACCGTTCTGTGCTGGAAAGTGTAAAGTGAGTTCCCGATAATCGAGTTAGCGCCTGCCATGGGCGTTTTTTTCGGATGACCTCACTCCCATTTCCATTTACCAAGTGCGTCATGTCTTCTCATAAGCCCTGCTTGACTGCTTTTTCCCTCTGTCTGTCTGTGTGCTTTACAGCCAGTGCACAAAATGTTCCTCCAGTCGGAGGTGATCAGTCGGTCAAAGCGCATGTCAGTTCCCTAGGCGCACGCTTCGTAAGCGTGCCAGGCACTACTGTGCTGGTGGCGACAAAGGAAACGCGACTTTCCGAATGGAACGAATTTTTGCGGCAACAGAAGCATCCTTGGTCTTATCAGCCGCACTTTCAGCAAACGCCAGAACATCCCGTCGTTGGCGTTAACCTTCAGGACGCCGTAGCCTTCTGTAATTGGCTAACCGAAACCGAGCGTGAAAAACGATTGATTGATAGTGCCCAGTCGTACCGTCTGCCAACCCCTGATGAATGGGACGCTGCTGTAGGACTCGCACGTGGCCGAAAAAAAATGGGCTTCACTGCTGAAGATCGCATGCAGGATGACCGCATTTATCCTTGGGGGCAGGATTGGCCGCCACCCTCCAAAAGTGCTAACTTGGCCGACGCTGAGATCCCAGGCTACAGCGATAGCTACGCCTACACGGCACCGGTGGGTAGTTTCACCCCTTCGGCAGAGGGCATTTACGATCTCGCTGGTAACGTCTGGGAATGGACTCAGCCCATGGAGATTCGTGCGCAGCCGTCTGCCATCCTTCGTGGCGGTTCCTGGGCCTATTTCCGCGCTGAGTGCCTGACCTCTAGCTATCAATACGTCGTGCCTGTGGATTTGCGTGCTTCGACCATCGGCTTCCGCTGTGTGTTTGAAGACAAGCGCCGCACCGCGAGTTTGTTGGCGGCCTCAGATGCGGGCAAAAAAAAGGAAATCGAAGAACGCATGAAAACGATGGCTGATAGCCGCAAGGTGGACACCGCCGCTGTTGATTTGCTACGCAAAAAAATGCAAGCTAAGGGTGGTGATGAAGCCCTTCCTGACCCTGCCAGCCTAAAACCAGCAGTGGCTGATGGCAGCACTTTCCTCAACGCCTTGGGCATGCGGTTTGTGCCCTTGCAGGAAAAAGGCAGTGTCCTCATCTGCGCCACTGAAACCAGCGTGCGCGATTTCGAAGCTTGGCTACGCGACACCGATCGCACTTGGGGGAAAAAGCCAGCCTTCCTCCTCGGCGGCGACCATCCTGCCGCCGGTGTTTCATGGGAAGACGCCACTGCCTTCTGCGCCTGGCTGACGGAACGTGAGCGTGCCAGCAAACTCATTCCGGCAAGTGCCACCTACCGCCTACCCCAAGATCTCGAATGGAGTCTGGCCGCCGGTTTGAAAAACGAGCAGGGAGCCGATCCTGCTGCTCGTCACCTCAGTGACAAAACACAGTACCCATGGACATCCAAAGCGGATGACTGGAAGCCGCCAGCGCTAACGGCAAATCTGGACTCCACCAAGATTCCAGGCACCGCCGACAGCAACTCCTACACCGCCCCGGTCAGTAATTCGAGGCCAAATCCCCTCGGCCTTTTCGAACTGGGAGGCAACGTCTCCGAATGGTGCGAGGACACTTGGCCTGGAACAGCGGAGGAGCGTGTCATCCGTGGCGGGAGTTGGCTGGCATACGACAAAGATGCCTTGCTCACGTCCGCGCGCAGCCACGCCCTCAAAAATAGCAGCCGCTCCGATCTTGGCTTCCGCTGTGTCCTCGATCTCCAGACGCCATAGGCACCCGGATGCCCCATGAGCATTTCTCCCCAGCGCAGACGCAGGCGCAAGCATCTCAGTCCGCCACCGCCTGAGACCACCGCGCAAAGCACCGCACGCGTGCAGCGGGAACAGCGCACGCTGCTCCTGTTCGCCGCCGCCATGCTGGCCTTCGGTGTGACATGCTGGTTTGCCTTTCCGCACGTCACTCAGTTCACCAAGTTATGGCTGGGTCGCAGACATCTGCCGGAACTGCGGCAGCACATCAAAGATCGACACTGGCAGCAGGCAGCCGCAGCCATGCGCGATGCCAGCCGCTGGGCTCCGAATGACCCTGAGATCGTCCGCGCCTGCCTAGACTTCATCACCAGTGTCGGCGGCGATCCACGCGGCACCATCAGCCTCATCCGGCAGTTGCAGGAACCAGGTGCCGCCACGCCCGATGATCTGGCATTGCTGGGAAAAATGCACGCCACACTCGGTGAAATCGAAAAAGCCAAGAAGATTTATGATCAACTACCGCTGGAGGCACGCGAACATTTACATGGCTTGGAACTTCAGGCTGAACTGCTCAAAGCCGAAGGTCAATACGAGCGTGCCACGAAAGTGCGCCGTGAGGCATTGATGAGCAGCCCTTCTGATGCGAACAGCCTGAGGCAGCTCGCTGCCATTGACCTCTCCAGCAGCGATCCCTCACGCCGCAACGCCATGCGTGAGCGCCTCTGGCAGATCGCACACTCCGATAATCTCTTGTTTCTCACCGCCGTGGAATTGCTGGCAAGAACGAAGGATCTCACCGTGCCGCAGGCCAATGAACTGCTCAAGATCGTCGAAGCCTCGCCGGACATGAACCCTCAACGTGAAGCCGTCAGTTTCGTCGTTCTTTCCGCGCTGATTCGCCTCAGTCCGCAGCTGCGCACTGATGCCATTGATCAAGAAATTATGCGTTGGAAAAATCGACCACTGGTACAAACAACACCGTTGATTGCTTGGCTGAATGAGGAGCACGAAAATGCACGCATTCTAAGCATGGTTTCAGCTCAGGCCGCCGCACGCTATACCGACCTCCTGCCTCATTATGTCAATGCCCTGCGCGGCGAAGGAAAATGGCAGGAACTCAACACCCTCCTGACCAAGGGCGGCATTGATTCCGCGTATCCAGCGCAGAAAATTCGTTTATGGCAGGTCGAAGCTCAGATCCATCTGCATGCCGATCCCACCAACGCGCGCCAAACTCTGGCGCGTATCTTTGAAGAAGCTGGACGCGGCGATGACCTCGCCATAACGCTTCAAGCCGGAAACCTTGCCGAGCAGCTTAACCAGTACGACTTAGCGCAGAATTGTTACCAAGCCATAGCAAGCAAACACACACGTACGCAGGCAATCATGCTCGCCAAAGTTTATCAGATGGCAGAATACCAGCATGACGGGCCAGGAATGTTGAAGGCATGCTCTCAACTCCTAGCTTTGCAGCCTGAAGGCACCGTTCGCCTGACTCAAAAATTATACCTTCAGTTGCTCCTAGGCATCGACCTTGAGATGGCCCAGAAGGATCTGCTGGGTCTCTCCAAATCCGACAATGATCATCTCCATCTGCTGCAAGCGCTCGCTGCATTCCGCCAGGGACAGCTTGAGTTGGTTCGCACCATCTTGCCTAGCGTTTCCAAACCGGCATCTCTCGCCCCAGGCGAACGCGCCGTGTATGCCGCGCTCTTAAAACTTACCGGTAGCGATGTGGGCACCGTCTTTCGACTCGTCGAACGCATTCCTTCGCCCCTGCTACTGCCGGAAGAAAAAACTTTTCTGCAACGGGCGCTCTGAATCCCGCTTCAGCCCAGCGCCACGATCACCTCGATCTCAATCAGCGCGCCCAGCGGCAATCCGGCCACCGCCACGGTTGAACGCGCTGGCTTGTGACCTTCAAACGCGGCCTCATAGATCGGATTCACCTTCGGGAAGTCGGCCATCGAAGTCAGAAACACCGTCGCCTTCACCACATCGCTCATCTTCCGCCCCTGCGACGTCAGTAAGGCGCGAATGTTGTTCAACACCTGCACGGCCTGATGCTCCACATCAATCGCTGAGATCTTTCCTGCGGCGGGATCAATCGGAATCTGGCCCGAGCAAAAGAGAAAACCGCCCTGCTTCACTGCTTGAGAGTAAGGACCGACGGCAGCTGGCACGTTGGGTGCGTTGTTGATGAGTTCCATGCGCCTTTCATAGCGCATGGAGCTGATCAATCAACACGCCATCAAGGTTGCCCAGCCTTCAGACCACGAGCCTTGTCAATGAGCTGCAAAAACTCACCGCGATAGCCCAGCTTGTCGGTACCTTTGCCGTCAATGCCGAGTTTGCGCACGGTTTCCCAGCTCAAGCTTCCTCTGTAGCTGGAATCTCGCAGCAGCAGGCCGAAACCGGCCACGGCGGCGCTGAATTTAAATTCCGCGCTGCTGGCGGTGAGTGTTCTGCCCTCGTCCTTCACTGGCACTTCGAGCAGGCGGCTGGTCATGCCCTCAGGTTCCTTGTAGCGCAGCTTCACGGTCATCACTTCGCCGTTCTTCGCCGCATCAGCGAGTTTCACAGGCGCAGCAGTGGCGGTTTGATACTTCAAGCCATCCACCAGCGGCCGTGGTTCGGCTCCTGGCGGCAGATTGGCGAGCACCACTTCATACAAGGCCACGACGCTGTGTCCCGCGCCGATCTCACCGGCGTCCTTGGCGTCATTATTGAAATCTTCTTTGGCCAGCAGGCGGTTTTCATAGCCTATGAGGCGATAGCTTCGCACAGCGGCAGGATTGAACTCGACCTGAATCTTCACGTCCTTCGCGATGGTGATGAGCGTGCCGCTCATCTGCTCGACGAGCACCTTGCGTGCCTCGCTGAGACTGTCGATGTAGGCGTAGTTGCCGTTGCCTTTGTCTGCCAGGGTTTCCATCGTGCGATCCTTCAAGTTGCCGCTGCCAAAGCCAAGCACGCTGAGAAAGACGCCGCTTTTCGCCTTCTGCGTGATGAGTTTTTCCAGTTCCTTCGGCGAACTGACACCAACATTGAAATCGCCGTCGGTGCAGAGGATCACACGATTGACACCGCCCTTGATGAAACAGCTCACGGCCTGCTCGTAAGCCAGTTGAATGCCCGCGCTGCCATGCGTGCTGCCACCGGCTTTTAGGCGGTCGATGGCGGCGATGATTTCGCCTTTCTTCTCGCCGCTCGTCGGTGGCAGCACGAGACCGCTGCTACCCGCATAGGCCACCATCGTCACGCGATCCCCTTCCCCAAGCTGTTCCGTGAGCATGCGCAGCGACTGCTGCACCAGCGGCAGCTTCAGCGGCTCATCCATCGAGCCCGAAACATCGACGAGGAACACCAAATTGCTCGCCTTGAGGTCCTTGTCCATCTCACGGCCTTTGATCGCGATGCGCGTCAGCCGATGCTCCGGCTGCCACGGACATGGCGCCATCTCCACCCGCACGCCGAACGGCTCCTTCGCCTCCGCAGTCGGTCCTTCCTCCGACGTGGGGAAATAATTGACCAACTCCTCGATCCGCACCGCATCCGGCGGCGGTGCCATGTTCTGGTTCAGGAAGCGCCGCACGTTCGCATACGACGCCGTATCGACATCAATCGACAACGTCGAAAGCGGCTCCCGCGCCACGTCCTTGAGTTCGTTCTCGATGATGCGCGTGTAGGTTTCGTTGGAAGGCTGTGCTGGCGTGGTCTTTGGCTTCTCATCTTTCTGCACGGCCCAGCCGCCAGCGATGCGAGCCTGGTCGCGGGAGACAGATGTTCCGGCACCGTTATAGTAGAGCGCATCATCATTGGTTACCGTGTTTCCAGAAACAACGCTGACGAAAGACCCGCTGCCGATCCCCGACCCGCTGACCACCCCACCTACGTCCAAGCCATTCACGGCACCATTGGTAACGGTAAGAGCACCAAGGGTCTCGTTCTTGCCATTCAAATCCAGCGTGGCACCTGGAGCTGCCATTGGCATAGGCGCCGTGTTGGAGACAGCCAGTGTTCCAGCAAAGACCGTTATGCCCCCAGTGTAAGTGTTGGCACCGCTCAATGTCAGTGGGTCGCCGCCTAGCGTCACCTTGCCAGCACCATCCTTGGCCAAGTTTGAACCGCTTATGCCACCATTCACAATGAAACCAGGCGTGGGAGCCGCTGGGGTCGTTTGATTGGTGCCGCCACTCAACGTCATCACACCTGCGCCCGTCTTGGTCAGGTCGCTCGTGCCGGAAATCACCCCACTGAATGTGCTGGATGAGTTTGGTGCAAGCGTAGTGCCTGCGACGATTGCTGCGGGAGTTGAGGCCGTCATTGTTGTCCCAAAATTCAGTCCGTACGCCGCCTGATCCTGCATCCGCTTCAACTCAGCAACATCGGCCACACTCATGGTTCCCATGCTCTTGTTCAACGCCAGCGGCATGGGTGCCTCGACGGGTTGGGGTTCCTTCGCAGGTGCTGGCATGGCGGTAGCGAGGCGTTCAAGCGCCAGCGCTTCCTTCTTCACTTCATTTTTCCCCGGCTTCGCAGGCTGCAAGGTCTGGCTGCGTTTGGCAGTCTCGGCCTTTTTGATCTCGCCCAGAGGCAGAACTTTGTATTTAAGTTCCACCGCTTCCGCGATGGCAGTCTCTGCGTGTGGTGAACCATATTCATGCCACGTCCACAAGCCACCCAGTGCAATGGATGCCGCCATCGCCAGCTTCGTCACCACGCTGAAGCGCCACTTCGTCGGTCGTATAGGCGTCCCGCTTGCATCAGGCAATCGGGACGATTGCTCTACGGGCTGCGTCTTCAATCGCTCCCGCTGCGCATCGGTGAGCGCGAGCGAATCATCACGCAGCTCGGCCAGCAGGAAGTGGCAGAAGTCTTTGGTGTCCTCGGCGGCCTGCTTGGCCGTGGGATTGTCGCGCAGTTCAGCTTCGAACTGCTGGCGTTCTTCGGCGCTGGCTTCTTCGAGCGCCCAGGCAGTGATTTGTTCCGGTTTCATGTTTTAAAAAGGGTTGGAGGGTTCAAGCGATGGCGTGCTTCAGTTTCACGGGCTGCGGCTGCTCATGGGCGAGCCATTTGGCCTTCAATGCAGCGACGCCGTGATGGATGAGATAGCCGACGTTGCCGATGCTGGTCTTCATGGCCGCGCTGATCTGCTGGTAGTCGAGCCCGGCGATGAACTTCAGCCGCACGGCCTCACGCTGCCGTGTGGGCAGGGTTTCGATGAGTTCGCGCAGCGCGGTGGCGGTTTCGCGCTGTTCCATCGCGTCATTGGGCGCGGGGTCGGCGGAGGCTTCTAGATCGAGGGTTTCTGTTTCCATAACGACGAGGCGTTGATGTTTGCGGTGATGGTCGAGGGCACGATTGCGGCATACAGTGAAGAGCCAGGGGGCCAGCCGCTCTGCATCCAGAGTGGCGAGGTGCTGACTGAGCTTTACAAACACGTCCTGCACGATGTCCCGCGCGTCTTCCAGGTCGCCCGTGTAACCATGCGCATAGCGGATGAGGGGCCGCTCGTAGCGCTGCAGGGTTTCCAGGAAAAGATCGTGCGGTTCGCTCATGAGGTCGTGTTCGCTGGGCATCACGGGTGGCATGACGGTATCTTGGGGGAAATTTTCTCGAAAGGCGAGATTCATCGTTCCATGCACGACAGTTTGATTGTCCATTGCACGTTCTTCGCTGCCCGCTTCCATCCATCTTCACCATGACCCGCCGCCTGCTCCTCTCCTCTCTCCTCGTCTCATCGCTTAGCCTTGCCCAGCAACCCGTCGCACCGCCCGCAACTCATGATGCCCATGCCGTGGAGATTCCTGGGCTGAAGAAGGAGCTTTTCGCTGGCATCACCGAGGCGGATTTTCTCAAGCTCAGTGACAAGCCAAAGACAGTGAAGATCACGCTCGTCGCCACCTACAGCGCCGCGAACTACGGCATGAACTTCAATGGCTATTCCCACGGCAAGGCCATTTTCACGATCCCCACAGGCTGGAACATCGAAGTAACCTTCATCAACCCAAGTCCCATCCCACACAGTGCGGTGGTGGTGGAAAAAGACACCACGAAGAAGCTGCAAATGGGCGAGCCCTACTTCGAAGGCGGCGGCGTTCCGAAGCCAGAGGTCGGGCTGTCGATGACCAAGGCAGAATTCAAGTTCGTGGCCGATGAGCCCGGTGAATTCGCCCTCGCCTGCGGTTTTCCTGCTCATGCGATCAATGGTCACTGGCTGGCGCTGAACATCAGTGATAGCTCCAAAGCGCCGACGCTTCAGCTTGGAGACAAACCAGCGGTGGAGGCGAAGTAAGTACGTCGGACACTCTTGTCCGACGATGCGATACCAAGATGGACAGACAGGAGTGTCTGTCCTACTTCAACTGCGCAGCGATCTCACGGAACACTTTCGAAGTCGCGGACTTCTCTGGATCTTCGAGCGCGATGGGATGACCTTCGTCGCCTGACTCACGCACGCTCATTTCGATGGGAATCTGGCCCAGCAGCGGCACACCGAGGCGTTTCGCTTCATGTTCGCCGCCGCCTTGGCCGAAGATGTGATAGACCTTGCCGTCGCTCGGGCAGAGGAAGTAACTCATGTTCTCGATGATGCCGAGGATCGGCACGTTGACCTTTTGGAACATGCCCACAGCCTTGCGGGCGTCGATCAAGGCCACTTCCTGCGGTGTGGTGACGATGACCGCGCCGTCGAGCGACACGGTCTGCACGATGGTGAGCTGAATGTCTCCCGTGCCCGGCGGCAGATCGAGCACCAGCACATCGAGATCATTCCAGGCACACTGCCGCAAAAACTGCTGCGTGTAACGCGTGGCGATGGGGCCACGCACGATCACCGGAGAAGCATCTTCGAGCAGGAATCCCATCGACATCAATTGCAGGCCATATTTTTCAATCGGCACGATCTGCTGCTCGTCGTTTTGATAGGGACGCTCATCGGTGCCGAACATGTGCGCGATGCTGGGGCCGTACAAATCGCAGTCGCACAGGCCGACGCGCAATCCGCTTTGACTCATGGCAACAGCCAAGTTCGAGGCGACGGTGCTTTTGCCCACACCGCCTTTACCCGAGGCGATGGCAATCACCTTCTTCACGCCTGGGATGCTCGACTTGCCCAGCTTGTCTGAGGCCGTGGTGCCTGCGCCGGGCGGATCTTTGATGTCGAAGTTGAGCTTCACCTCGCCGACGCCGGAAACCTTCTTCAGCACGTCCATCGCCTGCTCATGGATCAAGCGCGGGATGTTTGGATCACGCGTGGCGACGGAGATTTCGATAGTGACATTGGCTCCTTCGATCTGAATGCCTTTCACAAGGCCAAACGACACAATATCGCGGCTGAAGCCAGGGTAGCGGACGTTTCCAAGGGCGGTGCGGATATCTTGTTCGGTGGGCATGTAGGATTGGGGATACGCGCCACCTAGCAGGACGGTTCAGCTTTTGCAAACGTTGCCGCGATAACAAAAAACGCCGCCTGTTTCCAGGCGGCGCTTCGTGAAGTGATCTTGCTGAAACGAATTACGGTTTCGGCACTTCGGCGATCGTCTTGAGCACGCGGCTCGAGATCGCATACGGACAGCCCTGGCTGTTCGGACGACGGTCTTCGAGGTAGCCTTTCCAGCCATTTTTCTTGAAGCTGTGCGGCACGCGGATGGAGGCACCGCGGTCTGCGATACCCCAGGAGAACTGGTCAATGGACTGAGTCTCATGCAGGCCGGTAAGGCGCATGTGATTGTCAGGGCCATAAACGGCGATGTGCTCGGCGCAGTTTTTCTCGAACTGCTTCATGAGAGCGAGGAAGTAAGCTTCGCCGCCAACTTCACGCATGTACTTCGTGGAGAAGTTGCAATGCATGCCGGAGCCATTCCAGTCAGTGGCACCGAGCGGCTTGCAATGGTACTCGACGTCCACGCAATACTTCTCGCAAAGGCGGTTCAGGATGTAACGTGCCACCCACATTTCGTCAGCAGCCTTCTTGGAGCCTTTGCCAAAGATCTGGAATTCCCACTGGCCCTTCGCCACTTCGGCGTTGATGCCTTCATGATTGATGCCGGCATCGAGACAGATTTCGAGGTGCTCCTCGACGATCTGACGGGCGATGTCGCCGACGTTCTTGTAGCCGACACCAGTGTAGTAAGGGCCCTGAGGAGCGGGGTAGCCGTTCTCAGGGAAACCGAGCGGGCGG
>Ga0114966_10002421_pt1 | contig 16681 bp, 14 predicted proteins | sample M_130207_XF_Meta_FD_87029 | JGI IMG/M metagenome (GOLD analysis project Ga0114966, IMG submission 87029) | Freshwater microbial communities from Lake Montjoie, Canada to study carbon cycling - M_130207_XF_MetaG | ecosystem: Environmental > Aquatic > Freshwater > Lake | place: Lake Montjoie...
CCGCCAGCTGGTGGAGCGCCTGCCGGAGGAGCACCTGCCGGCGGAGCGCCGCCACCTGCGCCTAAGAGCGCATCTAAATCCTCATCGCCACCAGCTTCAGGAGGAGGCATTTCCTCTTCCGGCATGTCTCCAAGATCGCCTTCACCTTCGCCAGCCGAACTCTGCCCACCAATTTGAATGAGAGGAGAGTTAATGTTAATGACCGGAGCTCCAGCCCCGCCACCAGCGCCGGCGCTTCCAGGAGGACTAGCGCCAAGATCCATTCCAGCGTCTTCACCGCCGGGCATCTGGTCGAAATTCTGAAGCGAATCAGCAGCGGCTAATTCCTCTTGAATCGTAGCGATTAAATCTTCAGCTTCGTAAATCGCTGCATCATCCAAATTCTTGTCTTTCAAGCGAGTGATCAAACCACTTAACTTGCCGGATAATTCATTGGATTCTTTAATCTTCGGCGTCTTATTACGCAGAGACTCTAAAGTCGTTGCGAGAGCTTCTGCAGCGACCTCTCTGTTAGAAATAGTTTCAAATATCAAAGTTAAGAACTTCTGGTAGGAACTCTCGAAGTTATTAGACTCTTCTAAGATATTAACATTTTCTGCAAGAACCGAATGTTCTGACGCTCTAGCAATATTGCGCCACTCATCAATGATCTTATTACGACTGATCTTCATGTTAGTTCTGAACAGCAAAGTAGCTGTATCATCGCAAAGCTGCTGATTAAAGATCATCTTGGCTGCTAAAGCATTTTCTACCAAGATTTGGATTTGGTGCCTGTTAAGCAACGTGAATTCTTCATTTTCATTAAGAAATCCAGATACTGACCGTACTGCTTGATCAATCTTGCTTTCCGACACAAGCTTTGCAGTATTGTACACTCTTGTTTGGAAACCAACAGACCAATAAGCATTATTAGCAGCTTCCATCATTCGACGTGCTACTAACTTACGTGATGCCCATTTGGTGACTGGCAATTGGACAGGATCACCATCTCTAAAGTTACCCGCCACTACCATTCCGTTTTCGACCAACACTCTATCTCGCAAGCTTTCTACGATTGCGGTAACTAAGCGATTCTTAGTAGTGCCTTCTAATGTAACATTGCTATTACTGATATTGACTTGACGGAGGATACCATCACGGCATTTGACCATGCCAGATTGTGGGACCGCTCTACCAGAAAATCTTTGTGCCTTCATGCGATCAAAGGACACTTGCATTCCACGCTGATCATTTTCTTCAATAGCATCCACTAAACGACTGCATGTTTCAGCGAATAATTCATTCTTTTCTTCTTCGACAATCTTTATAGGTCTAATGTTAGTGATGGTCACGCGGCCATGGGCCTCTCTAACGTGATCAGCCAGATAATACTGGTGTGTATCAACATTTTCGATGTACAAGTTACGTGCATGAAGAGCAGCTAAACGCCAATTTTGGCCAGCTGTCCGACCCATTTGAGTCACTCGTTCCTCAAATGATGCTACCTTGGCTTGGGCAGAGTCATTTAACAAGCTTAAAAATCTGCGACTATCCATTCGCAGACCTTCAGATTCTACTGCATTGTGCATTTTTGCATTTTTCTTCTTCCTAGAGCTTGACTTCCAAGGCTTGTTATGATCTGCCATTCTCTAACTCCTAATCTGCACAACACCTATGTCTAGGTAGTTCTATATCCACCGTAATGGTATTGTTTTAACTAAGTCTAATTTTGAACGAACATTAGCATTTTTGCTATCATTATTTATTTGTCTCGACTGCGACGGAACGCAGGAATATCGGCTTCTGTAATATCGTCATTCATAACGGATTCTTTTAAATGCGCTTGTTCACCTGCTAACAACACATCGTATACTTCTCTGATAGCTTCGTTTCTTAATTCAGGATCAACTGACCATTCTACTAACACTTCTCTATCTTTGTTAGGATCATGAATCGCTTCTATCGGATCTTTGACTTCCTTCTCAGCTTTAGGCAATGGCGCAGTACCAGACAGTCCATCTAATTCCTTCATAGAGATCATATGATCGAAACCGCTATTGTAATCACGTTCTTCTCTTTCTACAGTCTTGCCTAACCTCTTTGCCCATCTTTCTAAGATGGTCTTAGCTTCCTTGCCTTTCCCTTGTTTCTTTAGTTCTAATATCAGTCTTTTCTCTGCTTTAAAATCAAATCCTTCTAATGCTGGCGCTGCTTCTGCGCCTGCATCGGGTGCAGCTCCTGGTTCTGCGCCTTCCGCCCCCGGTTCACCTTCTGCGCCTCCCTCAGGCATTGCGCCTAAGTCTGGCATGCCGCCACCGCCGCCTCCACCGCCGCCTCCACCGGCGTCCAATCCGCCAGCGGAACCTCCTTCTTCTCCACCATCATTTGCTGTTTGTTCTAACTCCTTTAATTCTTCGATTTCATCAGGTGATAAATCAGTAAAATGGGTAACAATCCATTCTTTAGGGAACCATCCTAACTCTTTCAAGTCAGCCATCACCTGCACTCTAGTCGACCAAGTCTCTATGCGGTACAATTCTTCCATAGCAGAAGTAGCTGTCAACGCTATTTCAAACCCTCTTAAATCTTCGATTCTATATCCACGCAACGCAAGATGGGCAATTGCTATTTTAGACAGTCCAGTAGCGACTTCACGTTGAATCCATTGTACTGATTTGGCAAATTCCGAATGCGATTGAGACAACGACTTCTCACTTGCTTCTCCGCCACCTTCACCTATGCCTACTCGAGCAAATGGAATTTTCATCGGCGCTATCATTTTCTTTTTAAAATATTCAATGTCTTTGATCTGATCTAAGTTCTCAGCACCAGGCATCACATCCACATCTGGACCAGTACCATCAGGTCTTCTAGGTAAAAAGAAATCATCTTCTTGAATTAATGGAGAATATCGCTCGTCAAACGAACCCGTAGTAGGATTATAAAACCTCTGCCTCTTAAAGTTACGCGCTATCATCTGCATATATTCCGGCACTTCCTTTGGCGGTATAAGACCAACAGGAATGGTGAATTTACGTTTTTCAGGCGCACGTGTAATGCGATAGATTAATGCTGCGTCCTCCATCAATCTCAATTGCTTATAAGCCTTTCTGCCGCCATCTAGCACTGCGCGGCCATATGGATGATACAAATTTTCAAAGCTAGTAAGTCTTAAATGCATCACTTGCCACGGATGCATGAACATTGGCTTCGGCCACATTGCATCCATGTAGAAAAAGCCAATCAAATCACCATACCGAGTTTCTATTCTCGTAAAATTATAGACATTCATGAATTTAAGAGCGGATACGCCAGAACGATTAGCATCTAATATGATTTCAAATGGGCAATCCCCATATTTGCAAAGATATCTAACTGTCGGCCTGCAATAAGTGTCCCATCTTAGAGTGTTGAAAAATAAATCTTCTAATTCCTTTTTAAGTCGTCTGTTTCTTGCTCTGATAATCAAAGTGTGCTTACGTTCTGGGTCTACTAAGCTAGCCTCATCGGCATATAAATCAAGTGCTAAATTTATCTCACCAGTCTGATCCATTTGCTCATAATCTTTATATCGCTCCAAGCGATTAATCTGCAGATTCGTCTGATCTAGAATAGCTGCTTGCTGATTATAATCTAGAAATTCACCGCCGGCTGTCAATCTATCGAGATGCGGCTGATCTTGATACACTCTTTCAGCTTGGTATATCCGATGTTGTTTAGTTAACGCTCGGATTCTATCGAACACGAGCCAATTACTAGGCATCAAATCGCTCCTAATTCATCTCTTGTTATAAGTGAAGCATTCTTTTGGACCATCGATAATTTGTTTGGCACCATGAAAATATTTTTAAACCCTATTATATAAAGTTTTATTGTGCATAATATCCATCTCACTCATATGTCGACTAGCAGGTGGTGTGGCCATCATATTTACAACATAAATAAATAGTAAGCCTACACCTCTGACCACCAGGAATTCTAATCATGAAATTCTTATTAGATTTATTACTATGGGTGCTCAACATGTTTAATCCGTCTGATCCCTCTCCTGCACCGACACCTGCACCAACACCAAAACCCCCACATTCCGATCCAGACACGACACCTATCTTAAATTACCAATTGCTAAAAGCCCACAACGAGGCTAGAGCTGCTAAGAACGTAGCGCCATTGAGTATTTGCAGCCTCCTAAACGATGCAGCTTATAAACACGCAGCATACATGGCATCTCGCCGCAAATTGTCACACATCGGTATCAAATTATCATCTTCCTCACATAGAATAAAAGAAGAAGGGTATTTAGCCTCTCACACTGGTGAAAATATAGCTTCAGGGTACACTACTGTAGCAGATGTGATGGATGGATGGTTAAAATCTAATGGTCACAGAAATAACATAATGTCAAATCACTATCAAGAATGCGGCTTCGGAATGGTAAACAATTATTGGTGTGCAGTGTTCGCCACGCCCTCTACTAACCTAATAAGTGTTACGTTTTTACCACTGCCATCAGAATCTGGTCCTTTATCAACCGATTGATTCACTTTTTACGCTCATAGAAATATTTTGACGGTGTTACCAACGGCTTGCCGGCACTGATCGGAATCCCTCCCAACTGTAACGCATAATTTTCGATGACTCTTTGCGCTACAGTTTCGGGATACTCATCAGGAGCCATGCTCATCGGCATCAAAAGAGAAGCTCCACCTTTATCAGTATATTCCTTTTGCGAAGCTGAATTCTGCTCGTCAGAAAGAAGCGTCGGTCCAGTCTGACTCTTAAAATTAGACGTAGCATTAGCGCCATAGGGCGTCAAATTACCCGCATCAACTATGAATCCATCGCTAGTGCCCAACAATGCCAAAGCTGTGGCGATTACTAAGTCATCGTGATTACCCGTTCCTTCTTCAGCTTCGGTCCTAGAAGTATCATGTCCTAATCTATCTCTTTTTCTAACGTAAGTATGCAGTTGTTTTAATAGTCTCTTGCTGTATAGCGTATATCCCTCATCGGCATTGTCTCTAATAGAATTTAGTAAAAATTGGTTTAATGTCGCTTTGCTGCTTTGCGTGGTGGTAAAACCATACGACGACACTTTCATCGCTCTTGGTCTTCTCTTGCCTTTGCCAGCGGGCTGAGGCTTATCATTTATTTCTTTTTTACGCCACAAGCGAGGATACATCACATTATAGCGTAGTTCGTCTATAATGATGTCGCCGCCGTTGTTTCGTTCTACAATAGCTAACGCACAATTGTACCACCGACCAATACGATCTATATAATATATTAATTCTCTGGGTAGGCATCTCACCATTAACTCTGCCACTTGTTCTCGAGTATAAACATCAAACACTTCCACAGCATGGTAATCTTTTCCCTTACCAGTAGCAATGTCGATACCCATCACATACGGGTGTGCCGGGCTGCTAGTTTCTATGATCTCCATGCCTCTTCTTTTTTCTGGTCTAGCAGTCACGGGTTTTTGCCATACCCAAAATCCTTCTTCTTGTTCCGTAAAATCAAACGTAAGTTCTTTCACTTCACCGGTTACCGGATGAACGTATGTCTGCACCCCAGTGACTCGAGTCTCTGGTTCTATAGCTGTTGTTGAGATGTGAGCTAATACTTCCTTAGGAAGAACTGTATTACCGGACCCAATAAATGACGCTAAGATTTCTTGTTCGAACTTCCAAGACTCGCCCTTCGCTTGCAATGCTTTATATTGCTGTTCTAGCCAAGGGGAGACATATGGCCCATACTTCATTATTTCTTCTTTTGTCGTACATTTTCTGATATTATCTCGTGGTGCGATTCGTTTATGTTCTCTAGAAATAGGATCATCATATTCTATTTCCCAATCCATATCATACCAGTTGATAACTATAGGATTGAAAGCATTCACGCCGGCTTCAGCTTCGGTCATGGTAGCCCAATACCAGTTACCAACACCAGAAGTAGTCGAAATGACAATAACATTACCACCATGCTGCAAAGTAGGCCATCCTCCGGCCCACATCGCGTCCATACCCTGAATAAACGCTGCTTCATCGATAATATTCAATGACGAAGCATTAGATCGTAAAACATCAGGATGAGAAGTTAAACTTGCTATTCTAGAACCATTTGGAAATGTGATTTCATGCTCATTTTGTTTAACAGGCTTCCAAACTGACTTCATCCAATCAGGCAAGTGCTCATACAAAAAGACTACTTGCTCTCTCAAGAAGGACATGGCATCTTCGTCACGCCTAGACACGATTAAAATAGTCTTATGGCTATTAAACATCGCAAACCAAAGAGCAAAAGCTCCCGCTATTTTCGAAGCGCCAGCCTGACGGCACTTTCTGAATATATTTAGTCTGTACTTTCTAAAATCTCGAATAGCATTGCGCTGATAAGAAAAAGGAGTAAAAGGAATGATACCTGCTGAAGGATGTTTTAATTTACCAAAATTCCTCAAAAACCAAACCACTGAAGCTTGGCATCTTTTAATTATTTCTTTTTGCTGAGCGGTAATTGCCATGTTAGTATTCATCTTCCTGAGTAATAGGCTCAGACAGTATCTTCTCTAGATCTAAATCTCCGCCCACACTAACATTATTACTCACTAACACATTGCTTGTCGCTTTAGTGGCTGCTAACATTTTAGCATTAGCCTCTATCATTTTAACTGCCGTCATGTTTATATTGGCTTTCACTTCGACAGCTTTTACCATTCCATCAATATACATCCGCGACGGAGGTCTGTTTTGATTTAAACTATCCTCTATTTGATGTCTTATCATGTTGATCATATCTTGGGCTTCTTGCCGATCGGCTCTACAGGCGGCTAGTATTTCATCAGTAACGCCATCGAGTCTATTCAAATACTTGTGTAGATCTACTGGATTGTTAGCTGTCGGGATATGAGCTGACAATGAAGCTTCATCAACTATTATTTTTTGAATAGGTGTTGATTCTAATTCATTGCCTTCCACCGTCTCTATAGGTGCTGCATTAGATTTTTTAGGCGTAGAGACATCAGCCTCAGATGTATCTGATGATAGCTTATTTAGTAAGTCTTGTAAATCTTCACTCATTATTGTCACCTATTTTCTTACACAAATCAAATAACCAGTCTCGGTCTATATTGGGTAGAGCCATCATTTTTGTAGCTACTTTATGTAGATCCAATTTGTTAATGTTCGTTAAATCGCTCTCATTTAACGGCTTACCGATATGTCGTTTGATAAAGTCGATACTTTCAGCAAATGGACCCTCAGCTGCTCGGCTAGCTGCTTGTGTCCTTTGACTTCTTCTATTACCAGCTTTAGATCTACCATGAGACATTGGATGAGGAGGCTTGCGTTTTGGAACCACTCTCCCCTTCATATTTGGCGAGCTTAATTTTTGATGGCCAGTTTCTGAATCTATATGTGGTTCTGTAGCAGTGACTCTAGTCCTTCTTTGGACTCGATCTTGAATACCTTTCGCTAAAGACTCTTTAATCAGATTATCAAGGTCTTCGCATACAAGTGATTTATCATCTATTTTAGCGCATATTAGATTATAAATCTTATCTATATGAGGATTTACAGACATATAATCACCTTATGGGCCTACAGTAGACAAGTCTTTCTATATTTTAATCAAACTCTTCTTCGTTGCTTATTCTTCTGTCATATCGCTGTTCACCACCAGCTCGATTAAGCAAAGAATCAGATATTTCGAAGCTACGCAATTTTATCATGCGCAAAAAATTAGTGACGGCTAGTCTCGGTAAGCTAGACTTTTCTACCAATTTACCTATCAACCCTTCGTAAGGTCTATCATCGTTATTTATTAACCATTCTAATGAATCGACGATTTTTTGCCCATTGTCATCATATTGATTTAACTCTCTCAGTTCTGTCAGTAGTCTAGCCATTACACCGCTTATAGGCTTCTTCTTATTTCCTAAGTGGCTGACATATGATCCAGAATTCTTTCTATCTCTACCTTCTTTTTTTATGTGAGCTAGAATAACTGTCCTTGCTATTTGCGACCACATATTAAAGACTTTAGACATTCCTCTAAATAATATAGTCAGTGACCCAGCGTATCGACCTTGTAGCGGTTCCACTATGTGTTCTGCTGACAATTTAGTTTGACATTTAGGACACTTTCGATTCATCATCACTACTTCTTCTAATGTCTTAATTCCATATTCTAAATCAGCGGGTTGATACAATAATGATTCTGCGGGTCTTTCAAGGTGAAAACATTTGCGACAATGCGGCCTGGATCGATATTTATACAAAGTTCGTTCTATTTGTACCCAAGCAGTCTGAAGTAAATCATTAAACGAAGAATCATCTTGCCCTGGATAGATCGTATGCAATCCTTGCTTTCGGATAATCTGTCGAATTAATTCAGTGGCGTGAGACATTATCTTGTCTCGCCACATAACAGATGTGCAGCCAGTCCACAAATATTGAGTCAGTTGCCATTCGACGATTTCATTTATGAAATACAATTTTCTCAATGGTTCTTTAGGTGATTCTTCATCTATTGCAGATATATCTTCTTCTACATCTATGTCTGTTATTTCTCTGGTGTCTAGCTTAGACTCTTCTACTAAGGTACTTTCTATCGACTCTAAATCGTCGTTTCTCAATGAATTCTCGACCATCGATAATACCACCAGGAAAGACTACTTTAGAATCAAAGCCAGAGTCAACAATGGCCTTTAATCTAGCCTTTGAATGGTTATATAGGTAACGATTGCATCGGAAAAGAAAATCAAAAATTCTACTAAATCCTTGAGAATTCTTCCGAAGTGCTCGTCCTACCTTTTGTATTAAATCTGATTGAAGCTTTCCACTTCCAGCGATAATCAGATTTTCACAACCACCGGCTAAATCCAAACCGCGATTGATGATCTTGCCCCCTATAAGTACATTAAACTCACGTTTTTCAAATTTCTTTAATATTTCATCGCGCTTACGTTTGTTAGTCTCACCATAAATAAAATGTGCCTCTATACCAACACTATTAATCGCTTTTTCTAACGCAAACCCGACATCCTTTCGATCGACCAATATCAACGTACCAGTTTCATTATATTTCTGACAAATGTTGGTAATAAAATTATGGAATTTTACATTTTCGACTAACCATTCTTTATATGCAATATCATATGCTGTGGCGTCGCCGATACTGCCTTCTAATCCGAACGCTATCATTTTGTAATCTATCGGCACTATCCGACCTAATTTTAGCACTTCGTCTCTAGACTCCTTAACAATAATTGAACCAAGATGTTCTTGAATTACTAATGCCTCGACTGGTTTTGCCGGATCCATGGGCGTTGCTGATAGTCCATATCTTCGTCTGCCTTTAAACCAGTACCTAAATAATGCTTTATAGGATTCTGAAGACGCCTTATCACATTCATCCACAATTAGTAACTGCGCCTTTTTAACATATGAATGTAAAAATTTTACATTCTTCATTCTAGTGTGATAAGCTTTCAAGTATAAATCATATTTCTCTAATCGCTTAGTGTAAGCTTTCTCCGATTCCTCCGGCTTTCTATTTGGAACCAATGGCGGTTTTTTCGGAGGCGTTAGTGATTGTATCAAGCCCACAACAATCAATTGCCCATCTGGCTTTTTTCCAGCGTAAAATAATCCTACCTCGCCCGCCACATCTCTTAATTCCAAGCGTTTTTTTAATTGGTCGATCACGACTCTTTGGTCAGCTAATATAAGAGTAGGGCAGGCAATGGCTTTACATATGCCGCAAATTATTTCACCTTTACCACTTCCAGTCGGCATGTCGATGATACCACATTCGACTTCACACGCTTTTCTTATGGCTCTTAATTGGTATTCTTCTAGTTTAATGTCAGGTAAGAAATCGCTCTGCACGTCAATTGGGTCCACTACTTGATATTGCCATTCAGACCTTTTATCGACTAGTTCAAATGGTATGTTGTGCTTTTGACATATTCCGACAAGCATGCTTAACAACGGTCTAGCGATCCGTTTTTTTACACGATTGTACTTTCGGAAGATTCCGTCCCAGTTGCCTCTCATAGCAGGATCAATATAAGCATTTGGCTTAGAAATGCTAAATTCTACCCAAAGCAACTGATCTTCGGGATCAGTAATGTGAGTTAGATAAACCCATTGGTTATCAACAATGTTTGCAATCATATTAGTCTAATACCTTGTCAACATAAAGGCAATATATGTTATTGTCAAGCATGAACTATCCTATATTTCTATTTTATGCTCTCTAAATCTTACTTATGTTGACTCATAATCCCACAATTAACTATTGGTTTACAGGCATAGATGATCTGTATCCCTTCGAATTGCTGGCTGTGGCATTACATAGTGCGCGCCTTAACACTAATCTTACGCCTATTTGTTTGCACACTGGCCTTAATAAAGCTAAGTTGAACTATCTTGATGCTAACCGAGTCACGCATATTTTTACCAAGCCAGACATGAGAATAGCTCACTCTCAACATTCAGGCGCTATTTTACGAATGTATATCCCAAAGATCGCAAATATCTTGAACATCAACGAAGTGGTGCTCTATACTGATAGTGATGTCATTTTCTTAAGCCATCCGCCATTCCTGTCTATACACACAGTCGGAGGATCCAGTTACTTGCCAGGCATTCCGCCGAGCATTCATCAAACTGTAAATTCTGGCGTCCTATATCTGAATACACACTGCATGTTTGCTTCTTTTGAAGCATTCATAAAATTCTCTATAGATAACCCCAACCTGCATAATGCTGCAGCAGAATCAATTTACAACCACTTTTATCCAAACATGCAAATGATTACTCATAGACTTAATTATTTTGCTTATTGGAGCCAACCACCTATTGATGACCAACCACCCATTATCTTACACTTTCATGGGCCTAAACCGAACTGGGATGCTAACTGTCCATCTGTAGACTCTTTAAACACGATCGAATACCGCCACAAAAGACAATTGTGGCGGTATTGGAGATCTTTAATTAATATTCCATTTTAGACTAAGTAGGCATGGCACAAGTATCATTGTCACAATAAGTGCTGCCGATGGCCTCGGTGATATAATCACTATAGTCGGTTTGTTTAATCTTAGAATTGTATTCCATTACTTCTTCCGGAGTGCATGGCTCATATGGCGCTTGTGCGTACCCATGTCCCATATGAGGCAAGAAACTAATGCCCTTAATCTGATCTTCATATGCTTCCAACACCCTTTCGATCTCTGCCCTCTCGGAATATTTAAACTTTACGGTACAAGACACTTGATTGTCAGCCCAATAACGTTGATAATCTGCAGCATTCGCCATTTGTTCCCAAATCGTCACATTCTCTACGGGTCTGACTCTCTCATCACAAACTGCAAATCTGACAACGACTGTTCTATCGGGATCACTAACCGATGGTTCAATATGATAACCAGCATCGTTGAGGATTTTTACTAGAATGCTGTCCTTAGCGATTCTGACTCTCCTCCAATAAGTAGCAGCCTCTGGATGATGAATACCAGGGGTGGCTCCGGCTACTAATGAAACTGTGCCGGAAGGCTTGACTGATGTGACTTTTATCGACTTTTGGATGCACAACCATTCAGAGTAGATTTCATCCCATCTGCGGATTTCGTTATAACCTGCATCGCAGAAATCAGCTAACACAGATCGTCGCCCAAACTTCGCAAATGCTTGGATAATACCGCTTTGTGATAAACCAATTCTTCTGTTTCTGAGTGTCACTTGATTAGTTCGAGGATTGTGAGTCGGTAATAAAGTCACGGTCTTAGCGTAAAGATATGCAAACTTCAACGTTCGCATGTAGTCTTCGGCATCATCGTGGTTAGCAGGGAAAGACTCTACCAAGTTACACAGTTCGTAGGACTCTAAAGACTGTTCAACGCAAGGGTTACTGCCCATCACGCGCCCGTCGATCCCTGGTTGTCTACCATCGACTAGACGTCCGTAATCTCTCATGTTATCTAACCATATGAGTCCCGGCTCGCCGTTCACAGCTATCTGTTCCGATATCTCAGAATAATTCATTCCTATGGTAGCAAATATCGAATTGTTAGAAGCCCATCGATGATGATTCATTGCATTCCATGTCTCGACTGCTTTAGCCAATCGATTTAATGGAATACCAGTTTGGGCAAAGTCTTCGACTTTTGCTTGAGGACATGCGCCATTATCACTCTTCGAAGCTTCCATCCACAATCTGCCTGTCACTTCATCGAACTTGCTGATTTCTTCTGGGTTAAGCGTCTTTTTATAGTTCTTCATCGAGGTGTAGTTAGCATCAGTGGCCTCGCCAAATGCAATTTCTGCTGTCCTACGAACATTGCCCGCTACCACACATCGACCGATATAATTCATTAGATCCGTAATGTCCACACTATCCAAAGTCTTACCTACTTTACCCTCCAAATGCTTCTCTATCAACCCATGCAATTCAATCAATATACCTGAACCTGACGCTTTGCCTCCAAATCCATTAATCACCTCTCCTGCCTTGCGAATAGCGGAATAATCAAATTCTAACTTACCTTCAGATGATTTGTTAGTATAAGACCAAATCAACTGCCTAACAGAATCGACCCAGCCTTCTCTACAGTCTTCGACTTTGTATACTTTCTTTTGGCTGCTTGGCCGATTAATGTAAATCCTTCCGGCACCCTTGGTGTCAAATCCCACTCCCACACCTAGCATTGACATGTCCATCAAAAAGCAAAAAGGCTCTGCCGGGTCTGATTCCATCAAATCGTGAGTGCTGCAGAAACCACAATTGTTCAGCGCTGCTGAGCCACGTTCCCACATGAACTTAGTACCCATCATCCATAAGCCACGTCCGGGAGGCAAAAATTTAAAACTCCACATTCTTTCGAACATTTCGTGAGCGGATGCTAAAGCTTTCTTGTAATCCCATGGAATGTGCAATCTGACGCAATGTTGCCGTTGAATTTCGTAGCATCCTTCGACTACTCTTTTTAGAGTATCCAAAAATGTCTCTTTCGAGCCATCTTCTTGGACACGAGAGTATGTGCGGTAGAACACTAACTCTCCTAGCCCATTAAATCCGAATTTCGGTTGCTTGGTTTTGTACTGATTGATGAAACCATCATCCAATCGGAAATGGTCGCTCTCAGCACTTGCGTTCTTAGCACCAAAATACAACTCAGAAATATTCACTTTCATGGCGATCTCCAGTCACTTCCAAACAATTGTTTAGTTACTTTCTCATTGTGCGCGTCAGACAAAAACTCTGCTCTTAACAAATACAATGATGTTAATGGTGGCAATAGTCTAGCTTCTAATGCATTGCTCTGAATATGAACCAAAGCTTTACTGCATACTTTAGAAATAGCGATAAAATGGTCTGAAATTTGGTTTCCACGGTACCATATGGTAAAATTAGAAAATGCTCTGGCGTTTGACCGATGTAATAGCACAGTTAAAGGATCTGCACTGCCTATCTTATCATCGAACCATGATTTCATAGATGTTAAAGAATTTAGTGTATTGTTGTTATCGATTTGCTCTTGCGTCAATATTTGATAGCATATGTTTAACATATTAGACTGATGCACTGCAGCTAAGCCTTTTTTTAACACGCCTCTCATTTTTGCTTGTGCTACTGCGATCCATATAAACCTTTTGGCGGTAGATTCGTCGAAATCCCATTCGTTAAATTTTGTAGCAATGGCTTTCGCAAACCGCCATTGATAAGTCTTAGTACAATCTGTAGCTTTAGGGAATTTTATTTTGAAGCCGTGCTGTAAATATGCATCAGAACACCATTGCCATACCAACAATACTCGTTCGTCAGACACCAATGTGTTATTCATGGAACAACTAATACGAGGAACGATCATGCAAGAAAATTCTCCTTCTGAAACACCGCAAGCCGACGCTAGCCTCTACGAACAACGTTTTAACTTACTCACAGACGGCTTCGGCGAAAAGTGCGAATCAGAAAACGTCAACACAGCGATTGCCATCGCTATTCATCCGCTCGAAGAACGCCCAATCGTTTTTGCAAGGGGACACAAATACGATATAGCCAAATTGCTAGCACTTCTGCTTAAAGGCTTAAGAGCGGAAATGATGGAAGAACTAGACAGCCATCCAGGATCGGATTATTCTAGGGGTGATTAATTATTATCAACACTAAACAAGTCTTCAATTCGTTTTTTTAATATATCATCTGTTATCTGAGAATAACAGTCGATGAGAACGCGATGAATATTATTAGTATAGTCTAAAGACCATTTGTATATTACCATAGACAACTTGCCGAAGACTATAGGTATGCATGGGTCTTCAGCATGCTGTTTAATATAATCGACACAATATTCTATCATTTTGTCTGCTTCTTTATCATCATCTGTGATATAACTCGCTATAGATCCTTCTACAGAATTAACCATTTTATTATAATCTGTAAATGAATATATCCTCCTTTGATCTTGGTCGTATACAACTATCCATAACTTTATCACTTGATCTCTTTGCACATATATTCCTTATAAAAAGATTCACTTATAGTCATAAGCTTATCTATCGCACAATTTCCACCTTCGGTCAATCGGATTATATCATTATGTGATAATTGTCCGCATCGATCTGGGTAATATACTTCTATCATTTCAGAGTCAGTATAGGCGGCAAAAAAATGTGGTACTAAAGAAGCAACGCAATATGGTTTATTTATCTCCAATTTTGTCTCACATATTTGCGGCCCGAATAATTCAACTATGTGCACATCGCCGCTAATCAAAATAAATTTATTAGCTTTTTGCGTGTGATAATGCAGTGAACAGTAGCCACCTTGGTTGATTATCAATTCGTGCTTGCTGTAATATAAAGAATCTTCAAGGATCTTAGTCTTACCCCAAGGTTTTAGTTCCCATTTCATCTGCTAGTTCTCAACCCACCTGGTGGTGGCGATTTTTCATAATAGTAAGATGTCTTTCTATTACCTTCGACGATTATTTCTTCTAGTCCGATGCCCGTCCCTCCGGCTACAGCGTTTAGGCCAGTCGGTACTATATTGTCTAGTGGAGATAGCAAGTCTATATATGTGACACCATCCACTGATTCCAATGATTCTATGAAATTGGAGACATAAAACGCTTCGCCCATACTCCATTTGGCAATGTCAAAAAAAGCTGTTATAGCTGCTTCTATTCTTCCCTTGACCACGGACGCATCTGCGTTTCTATTGATGATGATATTCACATCGATATCTATTGGTTTTATTATACCATCGAGAATAACAGTGTGGTCTGTTAGTACATTTAAATCACTAAAATAGGTAGCTAATCCTGCTTTAAGCCCGGCATTCGATTTAGTCAGTAGTCCATCAGCACCCGCTGCTAATACGTAAATTTCTACTCTATTAGCATTCAAGCCAGTTCTTATAGTAGCGACTGCTTTACTAACTGCGCCATACACTGGATGCGCAAATGAAATGGCAGCTTGAGCATAATCGTCTGCCGTGACTATGCTTCTCTGCAGAGCATAGTCTCTTGGTGCTCTTCTTTTAGCTTCTGAGATAGTTTCTCTGTCGGTGCCACCTACCGATGGTGAAATGTTTCTAAATCTGACTGTAGTGGCAATGTTAGCTGGCGGTTGGGGTATAAACTGCAATGTTTGATCTATCACTCCGACGCCAATTCTACCTCGCTTGCCACCACCGATTCTGAATCTAAAACTGATAACGGCTCCAGACGCAGGGATCTTACCTGTTACATCATCGCCAAATCTAAATATCACACTATCCTCAATGAAATTCACTTCGACTACTTTAGCAGTGGGTCCATAGCGCTCTAACGGGTCTTCGGTGACCAAATATTCTTCACTATATGTGCCATATTTTAAAGTAACAAATATAGGGCTAACAAGTACATCTTTAAGAGTTATAGTAAAGGTCTGATTAGCGCTACCATCACTTACTTCAGTATATGTAGAACTCAACGACCCCTCTAATCCATAAGCCACTACGCCTCGTTTCCCAGCGGGTATTATAATATCGCTGGTCCAATCTCCTGGAGCACGATATATTTCATAAGTAACCGTTGTGTTATTAGCACCTAATATGGTTAGCTTTGTAGCCGGTGGTATGTAAAGATCAGAAAATAAAGTCTGATCTACTGTCAGCGCAATATCCGTTATAGCTGGAGTTTGCCTTTTGATCCTTTGGTTTATCAATGCTAAGTGATTTAAAACAGCTTCTTCAGTTATGGCTGTGGGTAGAGTGGCTTCGTTAGCTAGAATATCAGACCTTAAAGCTAATTTTGCAGTCACACTTGCCAAGATCTCTATCAGCATTATGACGCCATTGCTTGCCATGAAGTCGTTAAAATCTTGCGGATAATACGTCTGAATATACTCGACCATAGCTCTACGCGCGGCAGTAAAATCCAAGCCACTAAAATCGATTTTACGCAAGTCAGCTGGAGGCAACACTACCCCAAGCTGGTCGGGAGTAGTGGGTAAATCGAATAGTGTAGGCTCAACCATTTGCGGCTCCCAAGCTGCGAATATTCGTTTCTATTAAGAAAGAAATTCTCGGATCTTTTGCTAATTGTACCTTGATTTTGACCGCCATTGAGTTAGCCACACTATTAGGAATAATATCCACTGACGTTACATCTACTCTACCTTCATACCTAGTTATTTTATCAATTATTTCC
>Ga0114966_10002424_pt1 | contig 16664 bp, 14 predicted proteins | sample M_130207_XF_Meta_FD_87029 | JGI IMG/M metagenome (GOLD analysis project Ga0114966, IMG submission 87029) | Freshwater microbial communities from Lake Montjoie, Canada to study carbon cycling - M_130207_XF_MetaG | ecosystem: Environmental > Aquatic > Freshwater > Lake | place: Lake Montjoie...
GTCGTCAACAAGTTGAAAAAGGTCACGATCCCCGGTGACAATAAATGTTGGACCAGGTTCACGAACAGATAAAGTAGCGATTACATCATCTGCCTCGTAATCATCGATGCCAATTAGTGGAATGCCAATTGCATCTAAAACTTCCATAATAATCGGAACTTGAGCTTCTAAAATTTCCAAATCCTCTGCCGCTTCACTTAAAGAACCATCGTCGGATTCCTCTTCGATACGATTAGCCTTATATTCCGGAATCAATTCTGTGCGCCAAGATGGTCGCCAATCACCATCTAGGCAGGCAACAATTCGATCGGGTTGATAAGTCACAGCCATTCTGGCTATTGAATCTAGATAACCTCTAATCGCATTAACCGGCTGACCAGATGGAGAAACCATGGATTGTGGCAGCCCATAAAAAGCTCGATACCAGAGCGACGCACTGTCGAGAAGTAAGAGTGTCATGCGACTTGATTGGAGTATGCGATAACTCCGCGCTTTAGTAACTTTGTTGCTTCGCTAGCAGCAAAAGATAATGGGTTTGATAACGCTGAGATTTGAGTCAATAAATCAAGAAGTTGTTTCATCTGTCTCACAAAATCACCAGCAGTTAAATCAGTATTTTCTAATACTTCACTCAACGTTGCACCACTGGCCCAGCGATAAGTCGCCCAAGTTAATCCGGTGTCAAGTTGTCGCATGGTGTCTAATCTATTTTTTGTTTCCAAAGTGTGTATCGCAAACCAGATCCGCTCCATCGATTTAGTTGCTTCCAAAATCGCGCCTTTGGGCGTTTTCATTTTCGCTTCATCATCGTTGCGGGCTTGAAAAATAATTGCCGAAAGGACTGAAGCTAACTCTGCCGGAGTCAACTCATTCCAAATCTTTTGACGAATGGATTCTGATACCAACAAATCAAACTCCGAGTAAATACTAGAAAGCATCTTCCCTTCCGGCGCAATCTCTTCGCCGTTGATGTAATTTAATTCAGACAAAACTGAGCAAATTTGGTCGAAAGTTCTAGGAATCACATGTGTTCGATTTTCAACTCGCTTTTGTAAATCGATAATCTCACGTTCTAATCGATCTGATCGTTCGGAGATTCTCGCGTGCTCTTCGCGATCATTACACGCATGACACGGATGAGATCTCATCGTTGTTCTCAACTCAATTAGAACTGAATCTTCTTCCTCGGCAGCGGCATTACGTTTGACACCACTTTGACGAAAAAGATCCAACCATTGAGATTTGTCCTTAGCATTTTTGTGACTTAACCCCCCAGGAATCTTTAATTGACCGACAACGTTGACGCCATATTGACAATCATTTGGGCTTAGCCGATGCACTCGTTTATCGAGAGTAATCACTAGCGGTCTGGCATATTCATGACCTCGTTCTATAACTAAAGCAATACCGTTTCGGCGTCCACCTCCGATTGCCAAAATTGCACCTCTATTAACACCACCTAATGTTTCAATAACTTCAGGTAGGGAAGCCTTGGTGTTCCGATCTTTCTTTTCGTACTCTTTTATCTGTCTTCTGATCGCCGCATAAGAAGTGAAATCGCCTAAATGGCAATCAATCTCCTTATTTATTTCACGAATAGCATTCTCATTTTTAGAGATCTGTCTTGCAATACCCACAACTGATCTATCTGCTTGGAATTGAGCAAAGGAGGAAGCCAATAGTTCTCGCGCAGTGTTCTTGCCAGAGGTAGATAAGAGATTTACCGCCATGTTGTAGGTTGGATAAAAAGAAGATCGCAATGGGTAAGTTCTCGTCGTCGCTAATCCAGCCAAACTTGGGATGTCAACCTCTGGGCTCCAAACGATTACTGCATTACCTTCGATATCGATGCCTCGTCTTCCGGCTCGACCAGTTAACTGAGTGAACTCCCCTGGAGAGATTTCAACATGAGCTTCGCCATTCCATTTAGTTAATTTTTCAAGTACTACGGTTTTAGCGGGCATATTTATACCCAAAGCCAAAGTTTCAGTAGCGAAAACAACGCGGATATAGCCGGCCTGAAAGAGTTCTTCAGTTAACTCCTTAAATGGTGGAATTAATCCGGCATGGTGTGAAGCAATGCCTCGCTCGAGCGCTTTGGACCACTCGCCAAAATTTAACGCACTTAAATCTTCTGGAGCGATCACATTTGCCAAAGCTTCTATTCTTGAACGAATAAAAGATTTTTCTTCAACTGAAGTTAAATCTAGTTTGGAACAAGATTTAACCGCTGCATCACAAGCAGCACGACTGAAAATAAAGAATATGGCTGGAAGCATATTTCGTTCTGCTAATTTATTAACTATCTCACTTCTGGGAAGTTGACGATACTCATTTCGCATATCTCGATTGCGATAAACCTTCTGATAATTTTGTGAAATCCGCACCAGATCTTTATTGGGCGAACTACCCTCAGCTAAGAGTGGGAAAAAATCATTTCCTTGCAAAACGTACTGATGAAGTGGTACTGGTCGAGTTTCACTCAGAATTATCCGAATTTCGCCTCTGACAGTGGACAACCATTCACCAAACTCTTCAACGTTAGATACCGTTGCTGATAGTGAGATGACCGGAATTTCTTGCGGTAGATGAATCAGAATTTCTTCCCAAACCGCTCCCCTGAATTTGTCACCCAAAAAGTGGACCTCATCAAGAACGACAAAACCTAAATTATCTAAAGTATTTGATCCCGCATAGATCATATTTCTGAGTACTTCAGTTGTCATGACCACGATTGGAGCTTCTCCATTGACAGAGATATCTCCCGTTAAGAGCCCAACATGATCTGATCCATAGCGTTCCACAAACTCAGAATATTTTTGATTAGATAAAGCCTTGATTGGAGTAGTGTAAAAAACTTTCTTACCTCGTTCATAAGCCAAAAATGTCGCAAATTCACCGACTACCGTTTTTCCAGCACCTGTAGGTGCGGCAACTAAAACCCCAAATCCATCTTCGAGTGCGTGACAAGCCTCGACCTGAAAATCATCAGGGGTGAATGAAAGATTGGAAATAAATCTTTGAAACTCGGGGTGCGAAACCCGATTTTTACTTGCGGCAAATCGAGCTGAAGGCGAACTCTGCATTAGCGTAGAACCTTTAATTGGTTGTGAGAAATAGATACATCTAGTGGTAACTCACCAATCCGTTCTCCATCTGCATAAGCTACAGCGTCTGCTTTGATCTGAATTGAACGACCTTGCAAAATAGATACTGCAGGATGGGTTACATGCAACCCTTTAAAGACTGATGGAAATATTCGGATAAATTCCAATTTGGGTACTGGCGCCAAGATCATGATGTCTAGCAATCCATCTTGTATATTTGCTGCCGGGCACACTTTCATTCCCCCACCATATGACAGTCCATTAGCAATCGCTATCAACATCGCTTGCGTTTGCATTTGTTTCCCATCGATCACTATTTCGTAGCTTCTGGGCTTGAATCTTGGTAGTTCTAAAAGCATCGCAATGTTATATTTCATTTTACCAGTCGGCCATTTCAATTTATTTGCTCGCTCATTTACGACAGAATCAAATCCAGTAGAGCAGATGGCAGCAAAGTACTCATCACCTACTTTCCCCAGGTCAACCTCTTCGACATCAGCCGAAAGAACTCTTTTAATATTTCCTATTGGATCTTCTAGTGATAACCCAAGTGCACGCGCAAAATCATTTCCAGTGCCAGCCGGAATCAATCCGATTGGATTTCCTTTAATATTGTTGATAGCAGCATGAATCATGCCATCGCCACCTATCACCACGATTTTGGCTTGTGGATATTTAGTTATTGATTCTCTTAATAAGAATAAAGATCGCTCAAGAGAGTTCGTCGAAATAGAAGAAAAAACCTCATGGGAAACTCTCAAGAAATTCTCGATTATGGAAAGCACTTTCGCGCCTTTCCCACGTCCAGAACTGGGATTGGCAAAAAGAATCACCATTTACTCTTCCTCGGTTTTGCTTTTTTTGCGGTTACGACGGCGATCGATTAATAATGAGATTCCGCCCGCTAGAAAATACAAAGCACATAGTGGTGCCGCTAAAGCAAGCATCGTGATGGGATCCCCAGTTGGAGTGAAAGCCGCTGTGAAAAGAAAAATACCAAAGACGCTCGCTCTCCATGGTTTCAAAATTGCTTTTCCAGTCAACGCTCCAGCGATATTCAAAGCCACTAGAAACACGGGTAGCTCAAAAGCTAATCCAAAAATTAACATAATTCGCACGACAAAATCCAAGTAATCATCAAATTTAATTAGATTGTTGAGTGAGGTTGGAGTGAACCCGAGCAATACTTTTATTGCAATCGGTAATATGTAATATCCAAGCGTAACTCCAGCTGCAAAAAATGGAGTCGAAGCGACAATAAATAAAATAGACCATTTCTTTTCTTTTTTATGCAACCCTGGTGCTACAAAGGCCCAAAGTTGATATAACCAAAATGGCGCAGAAAGAATCACTCCTACCAACAGAGCAATCTTTATCTGTAGGTTCAAGGGTCCTAATACCCCAGATATATATAAAGTATTGCAATCGGCTATTTGATTCGCGACACCACAAACCGGTTTGGATAAAGTCTTGATTAACGTTCCGTAAGATAACCATCCACCAATTGATCCGAAAAGTATTCCAGCCGCAGCTAAAACCACACGTTTCCGAAACTCCTGCAAATGAGAAATTATCGACATACGATCGGTAGCCAAAACTGTCTCGCTTTCAATTAGGTGCGAGTGGTATTGAGAAAGTGCAGAGTTATTTAAGCCCCACTATTTTTCTTGTCTCCATCACTATCATCTTCTTTGGGCTTATCTGCATTTAATTCTTTAACTTCATTTTTGAAAATCTTCATTGATTTACCAAGTGCGCGTGCGGAGTCTGGTAAACGTTTTGCGCCAAATAGCAAAACAAGAACAATAACGAGGATTAGTATGTGGCTAGGTTCTCTGAGAAACATAGATCCTCCTGGATCGATTAAAAAATATGGCGTCTACCCCGAAGTATAGGTTCAAGATGAGTAATTTGCGAGTGAAGCCGCTGCTCTATCGGCCACCTCTTGCCTTAAAACCGTGTCAGACGGGATTTTCATCTCTCCTGATAAAGCCAAAACAGCCCTAATTGCCCACTCGTGATTGTGTAATTTCACAGTGCCAATAAACCCTTCATCAGATTGATTACGGATCAAATTTCGGATACCCCACTCTTCCGCGAACCACAAAGCTTTTTCGTTTAACTCCAATTCAATAAAATTATCGAGATTTTTCGATGACTCTGAAAGTTGTTCGAATTTTGTAACCTTAGTATGAGTGGCTCTTATTCCGCGGATTCGTTCAATCTTAAATTGGCGAAAGTCACTCGCTGAGTAGCACCAGGCGTATAGATACCGTCCGCCTGAAGAATCCGCAAGATATTCCAGCGGGGCAACATCTCGTGTGGTCAATTTATCCGATGTTGGAGAGTAGTAATCGATCGATATTTGAAGATTAGCTGCGATTGCTTTATCAATTAAATGTAAATCTGGTTGTATTGATAATTTTGAAATATCGATACTCACTTTAGGGTCAGCACGTTCTGAAATCTTGACCAATTTATTTATCAGATTCAAAATGCTTTCCTTAGTTTGACTGTCAACACTTAGTAAAAGTGAATTTAATGCAACGATCAAGGCCGAACTTTCTTCGTAAGTTAATCTTCTAGGTTTTGCAATCGCGCCTGCATTAGCAATTGAGATATATCCCCCATCAAATTGCACATCAATAAGTTCTAGGTGGCTATAACCTGGCAATCCACAAACCCAAAGTAGATTTAAGTCCGCGATTAGCTCACGTTCACTCACCCCAAAAATCTCACAAGCTTCTCTTATTTCAATTCCTTGATGAGATGATAGAAATGGAACCATTCTTAGAATCCGAGCAAATCGAGTTTCATTTTTTGTTGTCATGAACTGTGCTCACTTAGGACTTTTGAAAGACCATTAATAACAGCCTCCACAAGAATTTCTGGCTTGATGACCTTGACATCTGGTCCGCACCATAGAATGTTATAAACAAGTAAATCAAAATCAATATTATTCAATTGAATCAGATCCCACTCGATATTTCCAGAATCTAAATTTTTAACATCGCCTAACTTTCTGATAGCCGATCCTGATCCTGGTCTAATCAAGATTTCTGCTTTCTCAATAAGATGTTCGGTAATATCTTCTATATAATTGGAAACTTTATAATCGGGTGAAATTACAAATGCTTTTTCGGCCGATGAGATCTTAGGCAAGGATTGAAATCTGCTTAATCTAAATATTTTAAAATCCCCTGAGGAATTTTCCTTGGCGACTAAATACCAATGCCCTCTTCTCGAAACTAAAGAGTGAGGTGCAACATTACGTTCAATCACAACCCCATCCGTGCCTTTGTACTCAAATGAGATCATCTCTTTATGATTAATGGAACTCCATAGCGAATAAAATATTGGCTCCGAGGTTTGAATGATTGGCATAGAAGCCAAAGGTTCTAAAGGAACATAATCGGCATTTGTGCTTTGAATCTTAAAAATAGCATCTTGGGCCAAGTTCTCTAGAGCTGCCCCTCTCCAGATATTTGCAGCCACTGATAGCCAATAGATTTCTGAAGAATCAAAATCTGTATCTGGCATTTCAAAAGAGTTTTTAGCTATTCGATAACCAACTTCATCATCAAAATACTTATCTTTAGCCTCTACCAAGATTTTAATATTTAATTCTCGCAAATCATCTTTATCTCGTTCAAACATCCGCTCCATTGCTTCTGGAGTGCCGGAGTACCCCGCCACATTTGTGAAAATTTCATCCTTACTTAAGGGGCGGCGGGTCTCAAGTAAAGCCATGGTCAAATTCACCAAACGTTCAGCTTTATCTTTTCTGACCAGGCTCATGTCAAGAATGTTAGCGACTCACTCAAAAATATGTAGAATACGGATATGACTATGAGCATTCACTCCAAATCCCCATTGGCAATAGCGACACTTCTGATCGGTGGCATCCTTCTTGCTGGTTGCTCGACAACCGGAACAACTGATGACCAAGCAGCACCTTCAGAATCTGCTTCTTCTAGTACTCCCGCGCCAAGTGAATCAGCCGCACCAGTTGCGGGTGGTCCTTGTAAGCCAAGTGCCGCAACAGGCTCACCTGCCAAAGATGTAGGTGCTCCAAATGGTGTTCTGCCGGCAAAAACTTATACCTTTACATTACAAACAAACTGTGGAGAAATTATTATTGAAGCAGACGGAGTCAAGGCTCCAATCACTGTTTCCACATTAGCATTTTTAGCCAAAGGTAAATATTACGATGGAACTATCTGTCATCGGTTAACAACTCAGGGTTTATTTGTGTTGCAATGCGGCGATCCAACTGGCACTGGTGGCGGTGGACCAAACTTCAATTTCAAGGATGAGAATTTGCCTGCTCAAGCAGATAACAATTATCCAGCCGGATCAGTTGCAATGGCCAACTCCGGTCCAAATACAAATGGAAGTCAATTCTTTTTGGTTTATGACAATACGACTTTGGGAGCGAATTACACCCTCTGGGGAAAGATCACTCAAGGTTTAGATATCGTTAAATCAATTGCTGCATACGGTACTGCTGATGGAAGCGGCGATGGAGCACCTAAATCAACGGTCGAAATTATTAACGCAACTGTTAAGTAATTAGTCAAGCCAAACCTTTACTAGTTACTCCTGATCGAGTAAATCTTCCTCACCTGGTTTGGAAGGTCTCCTTCTCTTTCGCATGGCTGCTACTCCATCAGCAACTCTTCTGCTTCTTACTAAAAAGCCAGTATGACTGATCATCCGGTGTTCTGGACGAACAGATAAAGATTCAACATGCCATGGCCGATGTAAACTTTCCCAAGATTCAGGTTCAGTAAATAGGGGGTTTGCTCGCAGCGCCTCTACCAATCGCGACAATTGCGTGGTTGTAGTTACATATCCAATAAACACTCCACCTGGTCGCAAAATTTGCGAAGTAATTTCTACACAATCCCACGGAGCCAACATATCTAATACAACGCGATCAAACTTCTCTGCGATTATGGCATCTTGAAAGGAGTTGATCTGCAACTCCCAAGCAGGATGAGCAGAGCCAAAAAATAGCGAGATATTTTTAGTGGCAATCTCTCCAAAATCTGCGCGGCGTTCAATACTTAAAACTCGACCTGTTGATCCAACGGCCCTCAGTAATGAAATTGTTAGAGCTCCACTTCCAACTCCTGCTTCGAGCACCCGGTCGCCAGAGTGGATGTCACCATAAGCAATTATCTCGGCGGCATCTTTGGGATAAACAATCGTTGCACCTCTAGGCATAGAGAGTACGAAATCTTCCAGTAACGGCCTTTGATAGAAATATGGCGCCCCTAAAGTAGAAAGCAAAATCGAACCTTCGCTAGAACCAATAATTTGGTCATGTGAAATATGACCTTTGTGTCCCTGCCAGGTGGCTCCGGGAGTTAAAGTGATCGTATGCAATTTTCCTTTGGCATCGGTCAATTGAATCCGTTCGCCCGCTCGCAATGGGCCACTTCTACTACTTTCAACAAATCCATTTTCACTCATTTGCCTATTCTAGGCTTATCGGGGAGATAACGATTAGTACACCTTCTAGACGCAATACGCTCTCGCCAAGCCGCGCAAATGACTACATGAACTGCCCATTACTTTATCGCTTCAGGGTTATTGATAAATTGCCTGAGCCTCCAAGTGCTGACGCATTAAAGGGAACCTTGGTGCACTCTGTTTTGGAACATTTATTTGGATTAGTTCGCTTAGAAAGAACCTCTGATCGAGCACATGATTTACTAAAACCAACATGGGATGAGTTGAAAGCTAAAACTTCAGGTGTTCAAGAGATGTTTCAAGATGTTGACTTAGATCAATGGCTGATCAGTGCCCACTCATTGTTAGATCGGTATTTCGAGCTTGAAGACCCCAAGTCCTTTGATCCAACCGATTTAGAAAAATTTGTTGAGTATCAGATGGAAGATGGTCCGATGATTCATGGCTATATAGATCGACTTGATATTGCCCCAACTGGGGAAATTAGAATCGTAGATTACAAGACCGGGAAATCACCAAGAGCTGGATATGAAGAGAAATCACTTTTTCAAATGCGTTTCTACGCTCTGATACTTTGGCGCACTCTTGGAAAGATTCCAAAAAGATTGCAACTTCTTTATTTAGGCGATAAAAATCGATTGATCAGTGAGCCAACTGAAGCAGAGTTGGTGAAAACTGAAGGAAAGATATTATCCATTTGGTCAGATATCCAACTTTCACATGAAACTGGTCTTTGGAAACCTAAGAAAAGTAAATTATGCGATTGGTGCGCACACCAATCAATCTGTCCTGAATTTGGTGGAACTCCCCCACCCTTGCCCGAACAAGTTAGCGGTTAAACTGCTTTACCAATTCAGCAACTGTTAAATTTTCTAAGGTTTTTAAAATGATTCTGCGTGGGGCTGGTTCTATGGGAACTAAATGTGGAACCGCCACAACATATGCTCCGGCTGCCGTTGCGGAAGCGACCCCCGTGGCTGAATCTTCCAGAACTATAGATTCACTTATATCCACAGCAAATCTCTCAGCGGCCAAAAGGTATGGATCCGGAAAAGGTTTACTTCTGGTTACCTCTGAAGCAGATAACGAAAACTGATAATAATTTTTACTTAGCCCGTTCAGTACCGCATCAACTATCGGCCGCGGACTGGCTGAAACTAATGCAATTGGTATCTCAAGTGCGGATATCTCGGTTAATAACTCTTCAACTCCAGGCATATAGGCGACGCCCGAAGAACAACGTTGCGCCATCCGGCGAACCATCTCATCAGAAAACCATTCCGCCAGATCAGGACGGCCGCTTTTTTCGCCGAGATAGATTCCAACTTTGGACATGGGGCCACCTAAACAATGAGCCTGGTCTGCCAACGACCAATCTGCGCCATACTCATTGGCTAATTCAACCTCTGTCTTTAACCATAAAGGCTCGGTATCAACTGAAAGCCCATCCATATCAAAGAAAATTGCTTGTGGAAAGATCACGTCGCGTTGAAATATTTCGCTTCAGGATGGTGGACAATTATTGCTGAAGTTGATTGCTCAGGATGTAGTTGGAACTCCTCAGAGAGTTCAACTCCAATTCTTTCTGGCTCTAGTAATTTACAGAGTTGAACTTGTTGTTCTATTTCTGGACAAGCCGGGTATCCAAAAGAGTAACGCGAACCTCGGTAACCTTGATCTAATAGATCAGATAGTTCCGGACTATCTTCCTTGGCAAAACCAATTTCAGATCTAATCCTTGCATGCCAATATTCAGCCAGACTCTCGGTAAGTTGAACCGATAAGCCATGCAACTCCAAATATTCCCTGAATGATCCGGCGGCAAATAATTTTGCTGTTGCTTTGCTAATCGCTTCACCCATAGTCACTACATGGAAAGAGACAACATCAATCTTCCCACTTTCTTTGGATGCAAAAAAATCTGCCAAACATAAACGTCGATCTCTTCTCTGACGAGGGAAAGAGAATCGTGTTCTTTCAGTTTTTTGATCCTCTTCTAAAATAATTAAATCATTACCTTCGCTGTAGCAAGGGAAGTATCCATAAACAACAGCTGCTTCTAACCAAGCATTAGTTTGAACTTCATTTAACAAATTCCGCAGACGCGGGCGTCCCTCAGATTCGACCATTGCCTCATACTCACCTCTTGCACTTTTCAAACCCCATTGGCCAACAAATAAGGCTCGCTCATCAAGCATTCCTGCATAATCTGCAAGTGGAACTCCTTTAACAACCCGTGATCCCCAAAAAGGTGGCTTAGGGATTTCATTACTTATCGAAAGATCACTTCTTAAGGTATCTACAACACTTTCCTCTGGAGAAGTAACCTTGGTGCGTCGCTTTTTCAACTCTGGCAATTCCGCCCCTGCTACCCCACGCTTGATACCCATTAAAGTATCCATTAGCCGTAAGCCTTCAAAAGCATCTCTTGCATATCTAACAGTTCCAGGGAATAGATCAGCAAGATCTTGTTCAACATAAGACCTCGTTAAAGCGGCTCCTCCCAAAATAATTGGCCACTTTTGATCCAATTTGCGAGCAGTAATTTCTTCTAAATTTTCTTTCATGATTACTGTTGACTTAACTAGCAATCCACTTAACCCAATTACATCCACATTTTCATTTTCGGCCGCGTCAAGAATTGCGTTGATTGGTTGTTTAATTCCAATATTTACTACTTCATATCCATTATTAGACAGGATGATATCCACCAGATTCTTGCCAATATCGTGAACGTCACCTTTTACGGTGGCAAGTAAAATTCTTCCACGACCTTCATCATCGGTCTTTTCCATTTTTGGCTCTAAAAATGCCACTGCCAATTTCATAACTTCCGCGGATGAGAGCACAAAGGGCAGTTGCATCTCACCTTTACCAAATAACTCACCTACAGTTTTCATTCCTTCAAGAAGATAGTCGTTAATGATCGCTAAGGGTTTAATTCCTTCTGCCATTGCTAAATCTAAATCTGCCTCTAGGCCGGCACGTTCTCCATCGATGATTCGTCTTTGCAATCTTTCTTGCAGTGGCAAGAGAAGCAACTCTTCAGCTCTGCTTGCGCGCCCTGAAGCCGCCTCTACTCCCTCAAATAGATCTAGAAATCTTGTGAGTGGATCATATGTAACCAGATCATTTTGATATTTCCGTCGATCGTAAATCAAATCTAGAGCGACTTCCTTGACTTCCTCTGAGATGCGCGCGAAGGGAGTGATTTTTGAAGGATGGACTATCGCTGAAGTTAAACCTGCGTTTACGGCTTCATGTAGGAAAACCGAATTCAGCACAATCCGTGCTGCTGGGTTAAGACCGAAAGAAATGTTACTTACACCTAAAGTTGTTTGTACCCCCGGATAAAGTCGGCGAATCTCACGTATCGCATTAATTGTTTCCAAGCCATCGCGACGAGTCTCCTCTTGGCCTGTTGCTACCGGAAAGGTTAGTGCGTCAATAATGATGTCTTCTACTCTCATCCCCCATTTATTTTTTAAATCTTCGATCAGACGTGTTGCGATCGCCACTTTCAAATCTGCTGTTCTGGCTTGACCTTCTTCATCTATCGTTAATGCGATTACAGCACATCCATGTTCGCCAACTAACTCCATCATCTTGGTAAAACGCGAGTCGGCACCGTCACCATCTTCATAATTAACGGAGTTGATAACCGCCCGACCACCTAATCTCTCTAAACCAGCTTTTATTACTTTGGGTTCAGTGGAATCAAGCACGATAGGTAAGGTTGAGGAAGTTGCTAGTTTTTCTGCTAAAAGACTCATGTCGATTGCACCATCACGCCCGACGTAATCAACACAAAGATCCAACATGTGCGCGCCATCTCTGATTTGGTCTCGGGCAATTTCCAAGCATTGTTCCCAATTCTCCGACAACATCGCTTCTTTAAATGCACGAGATCCGTTTGCATTAGTTTTTTCACCTATTGCTAAATAAGTTTTGTCTTGGCGTAATGAGACCTGTTGGTACAAGGAAGCAACTGAGGCTTCCACTGGGATTACTCGCACCATTGGTTTCTCTAGATTCGCAATCGCGACAACCTCTTTGAGATGTTCAGGAGTGGTTCCACAACAACCGCCAATAAAATTTAAACCATAATCGTCAATAAAAACCTTAAGTGCTTTAGCTAAATCAATCGGAGAAAGCGGATAATGAGCACCGTTGGCACCTAAAACTGGCAACCCAGCATTGGGCATACAAGTCAGTGAGATCTTGGCTTGTTGAGACAACTGACGGAGATGTTCACTCATCTCCGTAGGACCAGTCGCACAGTTAAGGCCGATTGAATCAATACCAAGTGGCTCTAGCGCTGTGAGTGCCGCTCCAATTTCACTACCAAGCAACATTGTTCCGGTTGCCTCCACAGTGACTTGTGCCATTAAGTAAATATCTTTACCTGCATTTTTGATAGCAGTTCTAGAACCATTGACTGCTGCCTTTGCTTGTAAAAGATCTTGCGCAGTTTCGATTAACAATCCATCACAACCGCCATCAATTAATCCTTTAGCGGCAACTTCATAAGCATTTCTTAAATATTCATAAGTTGTATGTCCTAGTGTTGGCAACTTTGTTCCGGGCCCCAAAGAGCCAAGTACATACCGCGGATGTTCAGGTGTTGAAAAATTATCTGCGCACTCACGCGCGATTTTTGCTCCCGCTAGAGCTAATTCATAAATCCGATCTTCCGCTTCATACTCCGCTAAATTTGCCCAATTCGCACCAAAAGTATTAGTTTCGATGGCATCTACGCCAACTTCTAAATAAGCGTTGTGCACGGATGCGACCATGTCGGGACGGGTGACATTTAAAATCTCATTGCACCCTTCCAAACCTTGGAAATCTTCCATAGTTGGATTTTGGGCCTGCAACATCGTCCCCATAGCCCCATCAGCCACCAATACTCGGCTGGAAAGGCTTTCGCGCAGACTCATCATTTGCTAAAGAGTACCGGTTAAGGCTTCTGCTCTAGTGTTAGGTCATGGAGATATTGGGCATACCGCAACTCCGATCGCCAATAATGATTCTGGCCTTTTCTGGTTGGAACGACGCCGGAGAAGCTGCCTCTGCGGCCATAGAACATCTTGCGAGCATTTGGCCTGTTCAGCCGATTGGTGAATTCGACACCGAAGAATTTTATGATTACCAAAATAATCGACCTATCGTTTCCGTCGATGAATCCTTTAATCGCTCGCTGACCTGGCCAACCACAACTGTTCGTGGCGTTTCCTTGCCAAATTATGATCGCGATCTAATTTTAGTCTCCGGTGTTGAACCTTCTTTGAAGTGGCGTTCTTTCGTTGGGCAACTACTCGACCTTGGAGAAGACCTAGATATTTCAATGGTTGTCTGTCTGGGTTCGTTATTGGCAGATGTTCCACATACCCGTCCGATACCAGTAACGGCGACCGCGGCTAGACCTGAATTTGGTGAGCGTCTTGGTTTGGAAATGAGTCGCTATGAGGGTCCTACCGGAATTCTCGGTGCGATCCAGGATGCCTGTAACCAAAGAGATATCGATGCGCTATCAATTTGGGCCGCAATTCCGCATTACGTTTCTTCTCCCCCATGTCCTAAGGCGACACTTTCACTGCTAAATCATTTGGAAGATTTATTGGAGTTGTCGATAGACCTAGGGGAATTACCTGAAGATGCAAAAGCCTGGGAAATTGGGGTAGATCAACTTTCACAAGAAGATTCAGAGATTGCTGACTACGTAAAATCTTTAGAGGAAAGTAAAGATGAAGCAGATTTGCCGGAAGCAACAGGCGAAGCGATAGCCCGCGAATTCGAAAGATACTTACGTCGGCGTGGAGAAGATAACCCGCTTACTTAAATAGCTATTCCCAAAACCGAGTCAACAAATCTTGCCAAAGTTCCAGTATTTGATAATTTTGAATTTTTTTCTGAATTTGAATCTGCAATCGCTTTTTCAACCCAAGAATCAATATGGGCCAAAGCTTTCGTTGTGTCCAGATCATTATTGAGTGCATCTACTACATTAGAGATTGTCGCCTCGATTTCAGGTCCCTCTGGTTTAGCAAAACCTTTTCGCCACTTAGCTAGACGATCCGTAGCATCTTGTAATAGTGCATCATCCCATTCACGATCACTTCGGTAATGATTGGCAAGCAGGGCTAGCCGGATCGCCATTGCATCAATTCCTGCTTCTCGAAGTTTTGATACAAAAACCAAATTACCTTTTGACTTGCTCATCTTTTCGCCTTGATACCCGATCATTCCGGTGTGCATAAAATATTGAGCAAAGGTTGCGTTGTTCATTACCTCGCCTTGGGCTGCGCACATTTCATGATGTGGAAAAATTAAATCTGACCCTCCGCCTTGAATTGTGATTGAACTCCCTAAATACTCGAGAGCGATAGCGGTGCATTCAATGTGCCACCCAGGTCGTCCGGCTCCAAAAGGTGAATCCCAACTTGGCTCTCCTTCGCGATGAGCTCTCCATAACAAGCAATCCAATTTATTCCGTTTACCAACCAAAGTAGGGTCGCCACCACGTTGTGCAAAAATTTCAATCATCTGATCAATTGATAAATGTGAGCGATCCCCAAAATTTAAATCTGAGGAGATATCAAAATATAAATCATGATCAATCTTATAAACCGCCCCTTTATCGATTAGTTTCTCAATAGCTTTAATAACTAGAGGAATCGCTTCAACCGCACCTATGTAATGCTGAGGGGGCAAAACTCGTAGTGCGCTCATATCATCTTTAAAGAGTTCAATTTCTTTTGTTGCAAGATCTCGCCAATCCAAGTTATCTCTAATTGCACGTTCTAATAAAGGATCATCGACATCGGTAATATTTTGAACATAAGAAACATTTCTACCTTGAATCATCAGGAGCCGTTGTAATAGATCAAAAGTTATATAGGTGGCGGCATGTCCCATATGTGTTGCATCGTAAGGAGTTATGCCGCAGACATATAACTTGATCTCTGTCTCGGTAACCTCAGCTATTGCCTGTGCTTCGGTATCCCAAATTCTAACCTTTGAATCCACTTTAACTTTGTAGTTAGGTACCGAAAGTGATGTCCAACTTTGCATTGGTAAAGAGTACCTAAACCGGAGGCCAGGGAATCGCAGGCCAATCCTCGGAGGGGAAAGGAAATCTGCCTGAATCTAAAAGCTCTAGGGTTCGTTGCTTCGTGATCTCTTTCTCATCATCGGTCAGCAAATCTGCAATTAAATCACTCCATTTTTCGAAATTAGTGATAAAACTTTCCAGTTTCGCTATCTCTGTTTGGTTTAGCGGAGTTCCCCGCCACTGCCATAGAACGGTCCGTAACTTATCCTCCACATGAAATGTCACCCCGTGATCGCAACCGAATATTTCCCCTTCTTGCGTTGGTAAGAGATGTCCAATTTTGCGATCAGTGTTATTGATAATCGCATCAAAGAGCGCCATCTTTCGCAATCTTCCATCATCACTTTGTGAAAATTCAATAATTTCAAAAGATTCATCAACTTCAATCCAATGTTGCACCATGCCTAACCCAAATGGGCCTTCACGCAAAGTTGTAAAAGGAACAAGGTTAAAATCCATAAACTCACTAGTTAAATAGGCCGCCACTTCCCGGCCAGCTAAAGATCCCTCTTCGAAATCCCAAAGTGGGCGCTCACCTGAAATTGGTTTGTAAATAACATTGATCTGGGTTTCCGCTAGCACCCCAAAAAGAGTTGCGTTGGAGGCATCAACTAGCCTCCCCAATATCTCTATCGGGTTGTTAGTTATCGCCTCTTTAACGTCGATAACCATTAGATCTCGGACACAAGTGCGCTGAAGGGTCTAAGGGATTTCCACAAAATTGACAAGGAGGTCGACCAGCTTTTACCAATGCATTTGAACGCAAAGCAAAACTTTTCGCCATGCTGGAAGTTAAGGTGACTCTAAAAAGATCAGGTCCCTCAGTAATCTGGTGATCCACGACTTCTTCTGATTCTCCGGCTTGGGCTTCAATTATTAAACGTTGCGTCTGCGGATCCCACGCTATAGAGATTACCCCGACTCGGAAATCATCCATCAAAGGTAGTTCTAGCGGAGCATCATCA
>Ga0114966_10002430_pt1 | contig 16627 bp, 18 predicted proteins | sample M_130207_XF_Meta_FD_87029 | JGI IMG/M metagenome (GOLD analysis project Ga0114966, IMG submission 87029) | Freshwater microbial communities from Lake Montjoie, Canada to study carbon cycling - M_130207_XF_MetaG | ecosystem: Environmental > Aquatic > Freshwater > Lake | place: Lake Montjoie...
ACGATTGCAGCCTCGATTGCGGCTGGCACCGGCGTGTCGATTGCAGGCACCACGACGCTCACCGTGAGCGCGACCGGCGTCAATAGCGTCAGCGGTGGCACCGGCATCAGCGTGTCAGGCACCACAGCGCTCACCGTCTCGGCAACAGGCGTGAACTCCGTTTCAGCAGGCACTGGGATCAGCGTCTCAGGAACCACGAGCCTCACGGTCAGCAACACCGGCGTCACATCCATCGTTGCGGGGACGAACGTGAGCGTGTCCGGCGCAACAGGTGCCGTGACCGTTAACGCACCGGCGTTTGCCACTCCCGGATCGTCAGCGGTGGGTGACAGCGCAGCCGCTGGCACGGCGACCACGGTAGCGCGGTCAGACCACACGCACGGACGCGAGGCATTCGCCACGCCTGGCGCATCCGCAGTTGCGGACACGGCGTCAGCAGGCAGTGCGACAACGGTGGCGCGGTCAGACCATCGCCACAGTCGCGAGGCGTTCGGCACCACTATCACCGCCTTGACAATCGGCGGGACGGCTGTGGCTGGCACGTCAACCGGCGTGGCGCGGGAGGATCACAAGCACGCGTTTCCCGCCGGTGCAGCACCCTCGGCATTGACGGTGTCCAGCACGCAGGCGACGGGCACGAGTGCCAGTCCGGCGTTGGCTGATCACGTCCATGCCATGCCTGGATCAGCGACTGCCGGGGCATCCGCGGTTGGCGACACGGCGGCGACTGGGACTGCAACCACCGTTGCGCTGTCCGATCACCGGCACAGCCGCGAGGCGTTCGGCACACCCATCGTTGTCAATGGGCAAACCACTGCGCTCGCGACGGGGAGCCTGACGACGCTTGCACGGGCCGATCACGTGCATACGATGAGCAATGTGGTGACGCTTCTGGCTCGCACTACAGTGACTTCCACGACGACCACCATAACGTTTTCGTCTATACCTCAGACTTTTACAAGTCTGACATTAAAATACTATACACGAGGCGCTGCGACTGGCGGGCCGCTTGTAAGCACATATATAAGGTTCAATGGAGATAGTGCCGCCAACTACGTCAAGGATAGTAGTGCAAACAATCAGATTGACACTTTTCTCAATAGTAATTCTGCATTTCCAGCCAACGCGTATTCTGTCGGCATCCTTACCATAGAAAACTATAGCAATGCTGCGGCCGCAAAAAACAAGCAAATCATAGGAATTTGCAGTATGTGTAATTCCACCACGGCTGACAATGCCATACAACAATGGATATATGGTATGTGGAAAAGTACCTCTGCGATTACCAGTATTACAATTACTGAATCAGTGGGATCAGGGTATCTGGCGGGCAGCACATTTTCGCTGGAAGGGACTCCCTAATGACAACTGAACCACCCATCGCCATCGAGATCAACTGTGAAACCGGCGTGGAGACCGTCCGACCGTTGACGGATCAGGAGATCACGCAACGGGATGCGGACCAGTCCCGTGCCGAGGCCGAACGCGCCGAGAAGGATGCCAAGGAGGCGTTGGAACTGGCCGAACGGACCGCGCTTGCAACGTGGATCGCGGGACAGTCCACCCTCCCCGAGGCGGCCCGGAACGCATTGGCGCGGGCGACTGGGGTGACGCTGCCTGCCGTGCCTGGATGATTGACCATAAAGGAGTACTGTGATGAGCCGACGTATTGAAACCCATCTCGCTTCGACGACGTTTGAGGTTCGAGGTATTGATGATGGACCCCGGCAGATCGTCGGGTACGCGGCTGTCTTCAACTCGCCAACGACGATCAGGGGAGCGTTCGGGGATTACACGGAGAGGATCCGTGCCGGCGCGTTTTCCAAGACGATCCAGGAAGCGGACGTGCGCGCACTGTTCAACCACAACGAGAACTTCGTATTGGGGCGGAACAAGGCAGGAACATTGCGCCTATCGGAAGACGCAATTGGCCTGCGCATGGAGATCGATCTTCCCGATACGAGTTACGCACGGGACCTCATGGCATCCATGAGCCGGGGTGACATCAATCAGTCATCGTTCGCGTTCTCCCCAATCACGCAGGAATGGCAGCGCGCACAAAGCATTGACCAAGTTGATGAGCGCACTCTTAACGAAGTCAGGTTGTATGATGTCAGTGTCGTGACGTATCCGGCGTATCCTGACACCACCTCGGCCGTCAGGCAAGCGGCATTCGACCCACTCGCAATGCGGGCACTGGCGCGGTTTGAACGCGTCCAGGAACTCAATGTGGATGATGTCGAGGCGTTGCGTCAATTGGTGCGATCAATCGAGACCAGCTTGGGGCCGGTAGCCCACCCCGAATCGGAGCCGCCTAGCGGGCACTCCCTGGAATTGTTGCGACGCAAGTTGGCAATTCTTGAGAAGGAAATCTAGCAATGGTTAGTTCAGTGGAACTGCGCCAAGAGCGTCGATCGCTCGTGGAGCAGATGCGTTCACTTGTCTCCCGCGCCGAAGCGGAGAAGCGTGGCCTTGACGGTCTTGAGACCGAGCAGTGGGAGAAGCTTGACGCTGCTTCCAATGCGCTTGATTCGCGCATCGAGCGCCTTGAGCGTGTTGAGCGGGATTCATACGCCGACATCCCGGAGGCACGTGCAGCGTCGCGCGAGATTGCTTCCGCGCCCCCTCGCGTTGATGACGAACTGCGCGACATCGCGTTTGGCAAGTACCTGCGCAACGGCATGCAGGCGCTGCTCCCCGAGGAGCGCAACATACTCGCATCCGGGTACCAGGCATTTCCCGAAACCCGTGCCCTCTCGGTGGGAACCGATAGTGCCGGCGGGTACACGGTCTCCAAGATCTTTGATACCACTGTGCAGACCAGCATGCTTGCCTATGGTGGCATGATGAATGTGGCGACGCGGATTCCAACCGCGACGGGCGGACAGTTGCTCATTCCCACTTCGGACGACACTGGCAACGTCGGCGCGATTCTTGCGGAAAACACGCAGGTGTCGGAACAGGATGTGTCTTTCGGCCAGACAACCATTGATACGTACACTTACAGTTCCAAGCTGATCCGGGTTTCGTTCCAGCTCCTCCAAGATGCGTTCTTTCCCTTGGAGACTTGGCTGGCGGAGCGTCTTGGTGAGCGTCTCGGACGCATCATGAACACTCATTTCACGACGGGTGACGGTTCCTCGAAGCCCTACGGTATCGTCACTGGCGCGTCACTGGGCAAGACCGGTGCTGCCGGCCAGACGACCACCATCATCTACAACGATCTGGTGGATCTGGAACACAGCATCGATCCTTCGTACCGTGTCGGTTCGGCGTTCATGATGTCGGATGCTGCACTCAAGACCCTGAAGAAGCTGGTTGACGGCCAGTCGAGGCCGCTTTGGCAGCCGGGACTCACCGTTGGCGAACCCAGCACGATCCTCGGGTATCCGTACTACATCAACCAGGACGTAGCAGTTCCCGCCGCCTCTGCCAAGAGCCTGCTCTTCGGGCGTCTGGAGAAGTACTACTGGCGCGATGTGCAGGGCATTCAGGTCATGCGCCTCTCCGAGCGGTACAGCGATTACCTTCAGGTTGGGTTTATGGCATTTGCACGTGCCGGAGGCCGGTTGATCGACGCTGGTACTGACCCGGTCAAGTACTACCAGCACCCCGCGTCCTAATCACTTGGGGAGGGTCTGACCCTCCCCACTGTTCACTTCGGAGGTTGGAATGGTCACTATCAAGATGCTCGTTTCAATGGCTGGACCGGACGTGTCCTACACGCCGGGTCATCTCTACGAAGTGACGGAGGCGATTGCGCTGGCATGGAAGGAGGCGGGTATTGCCATACCCGTCTCCGACACTGCGCCAGTTGCGTCGGAAGCCCCTGCTATCGACGTGGAGACCGCTAGCGCCCCCGAAGCGCCCGAACGTGCTGCACGGGTACGGCGTCCACGCTGATGCCGGCAGTTCCACACTGGTACGCATCCCTCGCGCAGGTGAAGCGCCAACTGCGCATCTCTGACACGACGGACGACGAGGTACTGAAGACCACGATCTCGAACGTCTCCCGCCAGATCGACCAGTTTTGCGAACGCCACTTCTTCCCGATCGTTGCGGTGAAGTACTTTGAGACGGACGAGTACAACGAGTTGTGCATGCCCGGGGAGGACCTCCTTGCGGTGACGACGCTTGAGGTAGACCAGGACGATGACGGAACCTACGAGGAATCGTGGGCGTCGAACACGTACTTCCTCGAACCAAGGAATGCCTCGACCGAGTATCCACCCCGCCCGTACTGGGAGATCGAGATACCGACCCGAAACACCAACTACTTCCCGGTTGCCGGGGAATACCCCATCAAGATCACGGGGCTTTGGGGCTACTACAACCAGTTGACAGCGACCACCACGGTTCATACGTCAATCAACAGCAGCGCGACATCGATCGCGCTGCACAATGCGAGTACCCTGCTTGAAGTCGGGCAAACGATCCTCATTGACTCCGAGCAGGTTTTCATCACCGTGATCTCCGGCATCAATGTCACGGTGACCCGTGCCTGCAATGGCACGACCGGGGCATCTCATGCGGTCGATGCGGTCGTATCGACGTATACGTACCCGGTCATCGGGGAAGCTGCGACCCACCAAGCGGTACTGGCCTACCGGCAGACCACCAACCCGTACGGGACGGTAGGTGTCGGGGAAGTGCTGACGGAACCTCGGGTCATGACCGCTGCGGGGTTGCATCCTTTCGTGCGGGGAATGATTGCGCCTTTCAAGCGCATCCGGTACGAGGGCGTCTGATGGCGGCAATCACGCTCGGCCGGCCAATCAACGGTAGGGTGACCGGACCCCGCGGGTTCGGGCGCGCAACTGCGTCGCGTCTGAGCAAAACCAGCGTGAGCGTTCTTGGGCACCTGAAGATCATTGAGAAACTGAACAACCAGAAATTCTGGGTTGTGCCGACCAAGGAGACCATGCTCTCGCTTCAGAATTATTCGTTCAACCTGGCAAAGAAGCGTTCACCGCGTCTTACCGGTGACGCGAAGGGCAAGATCACGAAAAGCACCGACAAGGCAATCACCCCGAAGTTCGCAGACGTGATCCTCAAGCCATCCTTGGCGAAGTCTGACGGCACGTTCCGCTACTCGTTCGCGCTTGATGCTGCACGCCGGCGCGCCCCGAAGGGAATGTCGGGCAAGGGTGAGTTCGCAAGGGTCCGGCGTACCAAGTTGACGAAGACCAAACGGATCCGGGTGACGAACAAGAATGCGCCCTACAAGTACCGTTCGACGAGTTTCAAGGGACAGAAGACGTTCAACTGGTTTCACGGTACATCCAAGCTGACGGCCAAGCAATTGAGGACCGACGTGATGCAGATGGCGCACAAGATCCAGTCTGCGTGGTCTGCCTGACATGGCTCATCCGGTTGTCGCCTCGATGGCTGCACTCGCGCGGTGGTTGCGCCTTGAAGCGGATCTCTCCACGTTTGCCGGAGACGTTTGGGATGTACCTCCAGATAACCTCCCCCGCGTGCCAGCAATCGTGATCCTCTGGGATAGCGAGGCGGCCTCGGAGTTCGATGGGCAGGGTGACGTACCAATCACGAGGCAGTACCTCGACGAGACGTTCGAGGTCCGCATTTTCTCTGACGCCCCGGATGCGGTGCGCGCACAGGTTCAGGTACTGAACGCGATCGATGGGGTCCGCAAGGCGGTCAACGCCCACCAGACCCTCAAGGATGCAAGTGGCATCTCAACGTGCCTGGTGTGCCGATACGATGGGGCCAAACAGGAACCGGTAGAATATGGCGACCGCGGTGATATACCGGGAGCTACGGTTACCCTACGTTGTCTGATTGACGTTGCAGGTAATTTTGGCGGATAATGGAGGCAACATGATCTTGATTGAAACTGTGGACGAAGCAGTCCAAGTGTCGATTGGTGCGCGGACCTGGATTGGTCACACCGGAGGCATTGAAGTGGACGATGATCATGCTGCCGAGGTTCGGAATGCGCTCCACCTCGCCGGTCAACTGTATGTCGAGGATGACGGAGACCCCGTCGAACCCCCGGTGATCGTGGAGGACCCGAACAATGGCTCTGTCTAATGCAGTAAAGGCGAAATTCGGCAAAGAGACGACGTGGGGCACTGCGGTCACTCCGACTGTCATGCTCCCGTTCACTACGTTCACCGCCGATCCCGAGTTGGACGAGATTATCGACGACGCCACCCGTGGCGACGCATCGATGGATTACGCCACCTATGCGGGCATGGGTCGTTCGAATGTCGAGATCGAGTCAAACGCGTACCCGATCGAAGTCGGACACTTCCTCTACGGGATCATGGGTTCCTCGACATATACCGCAGCCGCTTCTCAGGCGGTCGTCACCGGTTCGATCGCGACAACGACCCTCACCGTCACCGCGGTCACATCGGGCGTGCTTCGTACCGGTCAGGTGCTGACTGGCTCCACGGTCACCGCCGGCACGACCATCACGGCCTACATCTCCGGTCAGGGTGGCACTGGGACCTATACCGTCAGTGCAAGCCAGACGGTCAGCAGTACCACCATCACCGCTGCTGGTGGCACGCACGTGATTGCGGTTGCCAATTCGGTGCCTTCGTTCACCTTCCAGAACGATGACCCGGTACAAGCGCGCACGGTTGCCGGATGCCAGGTCTCCTCCTTCGGGATCCGCTTCGCACGCGCCGAGGGAATGCTGACGTTCAACGCGAAGATGATGGGCAAGCTCCCGACCACGGTAACGGCAACGACGATCGCTGATGCATCCGGGAAGCCATTCATTGGCTGGAGCGGGGTATTCACGGTTGCCGGGGTTGCGACCGCGTCACTCGTGTCAGGTGAACTGACGTGGGAGCGGTCGCAGGAAGCATCGCCACACGCCAACAACTCGCAGGATATGGCACGTCTGGACACTGGACGGATCCGGTACACCGGTTCACTCGTCCTTGATGCCGGAACGGACAATCTTGCCAAGTACCTCGCAGCGACGCGGGAATCTGTCCAGATTGCGTTCACCAACGCGGATGGCGACTCGATCACCGTGCTGTCAACCGATACAAGCTATCTGCGTGAGAGCATGACGCGTGACATGGGCGCGAACGCAATTCGAAATAACCTCGGATTCCGCGGCGTCCGCAATACCACCGATGGAGGCCCGTGCAAGGTCACGTTGGTGAATGGTCGCAGCAGCGCCTACTAGGAGGGTTTGTGACAAACCGATACGGCAAGACAATCACGGTGACGCTCGATGAGTTCGGTGCTGCTGGGGAATGGATCGAGATCACCAACCCGATGTGGTTGAAACAGAAGGATCTCGCCAAACTCCAGGGCGCGGAGAATGACCCCGAGGTGATGGCTGGCTGGATTGCCAGTCTGATCCACGAGTGGAATGTCACCGATGTCGATGGGGTCGCCGTGCCGTCGATCAAGGACGATCCACAGAACATCAACGAACTCCCCTTGATTGTCGTCCGCAAGCTTGGGGAAGTCATCAGGGACGCGCTTCAGGTCCCTTTAGGGACAGCGACGCCCTCATAGCGTGGGCGCACGGCACGTCGTCCAATGTGCCGTGGTGGACGGAGGACGTTGCACTAGCCGAGCAGTTCCACTGGTCACTTGAGTACGTGACAAACCTGCCACCCTACTGGCGGGCACGTATCCGGTTGTGGAACGAGGCGAAAGCTGAGGCACAAGAAGTGCAGGCGCGGAAGGCGAAGAAGTAGTGGCATCTGAGGTCCTGCGGATTCGCATCCGGGCGGACAGTGGGAACACCGCTGCCGTCTTCAACGACATTTCGCGCAATATCCTTGGCATGACGGTCGGCGCTGCCGGTGCCCGGTCCGGGATGATGGGTCTCGGTGCTGCACTCTCCGGGGCGCAGATCACCGGTCGCCTAGCCGCTGCGATGTTCGGGGCCGCCGCATACGGTGTCTACTCGATGGGTAGCGCCATGATCGAGGCAGCCGGCGCGCAGGATCAATTCCGCGTCTCCATGACGGCCCTCCTCAAGGACACCGCCAAGGTCGATCAGGTTACCTCTGCGGTCAAGCGCTTCGCTGATGCGACAAGTTTTTCCAACGAGGCGGTATTCCAGGTTGCGCAGAACCTCGTGGCTGCGAAGGTTCCCCTTACCAACCTGATACCGACCTTGCAGATGCTCGGGGATGTCTCCCTTGGCAATGCCGAGAAGTTCTCGGGTATTGCGACGGCGTGGTACCAGATCATCGCCAAGGGCAAGTTGACTGCCGAGGAAATCAACCAGATTGCCGAGCGTGGCGTATCGGTGTGGTCGATTCTTGCGGAGGAGACCGGCAAGAGCGTCCCGGAGCTTCAGAAACTGGCGGAAGCCGGGAAGCTCACGGTTGACGCCTACATGCCGATCCTCCAGCGAGGATTGGCGAAGAACTATGCCGGCAGTCTCAAGGAAGCATCGAACCTTTCGACCAACCTCTTGGTGAACATCACCAAGTCGATCACGAACTTCGCCGCCGCGATCGGCGCAGGTCTTGGGGATACGGTCAATCCGTTCCTTCAGTTCCTGGCACAGGCGTTCCAGCGAGCTGCGCTGTATGCCAAGGCATTGACGCAGAGTGCGATCTGGGCGCGGTTCACGCAGAGCCTGCAAGCTGCTGCCGAGGCACTTGCGCCCATCATCAAGGGCATCGGGGTTGCCGGGTTCATCGGCCTGATACGGGTCGTCCAGATCCTGACCCCGTTGATGTACTTCTTTGCTGCTGCGCTTCGTGGCATCGCATTCGCTGCGACCCAGGCGATGCAGTTCCTCAAGCCACTCATGGATACGTTCAGGAGAATTGCCACACAAATCAAGGCGCTGGACTGGCAGGGGTTGTGGACATCCATCAAGTCTCAGAGCAGCGATATTGGCTCGAAGATCGTTGAATTGCTCAAGCAAATTGTTCTGACAGCTTGGACAACGTTCAAGGATGAGACCCTTCCTGCACTGCGAAAGACTGGCAAGGAATTAGTGTCAAAAGCGTGGGACTTTCTCAGCGGTGATGAATCGGTCATGACGGCGATAAGAACGTGGTTCCTATTGAATGTCACCGGACTGGGACCCATCTTGCTCGCGCTCTTCAAGGCCAATGTGAATTGGGCAACCATACTTGGCGGTCTGATTGGCGCTGCGGACATAGTAAAAGGTTTTGAGACGGGAGATTGGGCGCTGGTTGCGCAAGGACTGGTCGAACTCATCGTGCCGTTTCTTGCAAACGCGAAATACGGCCCAGTCGGCGCATTGATTGGTACCGGTCTCGCTCAGGCATTCTTCATGTTTGGTTATCCATCATGGCAAGCCGCTCTGGCCGCAGGAGATTTTGAACCGTTCGCGCAGATATTGCTCGTCCTCCTTCCTGCTGTTTTGCTCTTGAAGCGAGGCCAATTTGGCGCAGCGATCGGCGCAGCGTTAGTGGGTCAGGAGCTGGTCGATGCAATGTCGGATGTTTTCAAGAAAGGGGACTACTCAAAAGTAGGAACTGCGCTTCTTGATGGCATATTGCTCGGATTGGCATTAGGTGGATGGACGATGATTGTGGCGGCATTGGGCAAGGGATGGACTTGGGTCATTGCGACGTTTGCCGCATTACTGCCTAGAATCGGATCGGCAATTGCTGTAGCAATATTTGACTTGTTTGTATTTCTTGAAGCAGCATTCGGCACGGCACTGGGGATGCTGACCGGTGCTGCGGTACTTGTCGCTATTGGGGCCGTTGGGTACCGTCTCTACAAGGCATTTGAAAACGTTTTCACGACCGGAATTGATTGGAAGCAACTGTTCGTTGCAGGGTTAGCCTTAGCTGCTGGCGCAATTGTGTTGGGGTTTCTTGGTTTACCAGGACTGGTCATTGCCGCAGCAATCACCGCAATCACCGCCATCTTTGGTGTTGATCTCGTTGATGCAGCAACAAAGCAGCTTGGCAAATTCATCCCTTGGCTTGAGAATGAGATGAAGACCGGCTTCGCCGGGACATGGGAAGCCGTGAAGTCATGGTTGACTGAAGGTGGATTTTCCATTTTGTTGGCCTCGGCAATTGGCGCAATCATTGCAGCGATTGTGCTTGCACCTACCGCATTTTTGGCACTTGCCGGCGGAATCGTCGGAGGAATCATTGCTGCCCTCGTGATCTATTGGGCCGATATCAAGCAGTGGTTTTCCGATGCCTGGACAGGAATTGTCCAGTGGATCAAGGATTTGTTGGGCATCAGTTCTCCATCAAAGGTCTTCGCCGATCTCGGCACGAATGTCATCGAAGGGTTGTATCTCGGCCTAACTGACAGTCTCGCGGCTGGTTGGGATGCTTTTGTAAACACTTTGACCCGTTGGGGAACCGATATTACGGCGTGGTTTCAAACTTGGTCAGGCGAATTTGGATCAACATTGTTCGAAATATTCTCGCATCCCGACTCAATGACCAAGGGCATCGAGGCGATGTGGAACGGGGCGAAGAACCTTGTCGCAAGCACGCTTGATTCCATCATCGAGTATTTCCGCTCATGGTCCACCGGGGACTTTGCCAAGAAGTTGCAGGATTTCTTCGGTGCCGATGTCATTTCGAATGCCATCAGGAATGGCCTGAAGACTGCTTGGGAAGGTGCCAAGGGCGTTCTGAGCGGATTCGTCACGGATGCCAAGAACGCGGTATCCAATGCGTTCTCCGGCATGACTGGTGGCGGTGGTGGTGGCGGGGGGAATAGTGGCGGGGGTCTGACTCGCGATGAATACTATTGGGACAAAAAGAACTCAGGCATCAGTGCCGAGCAAGCAGACGCGATGGCAAGAGCCAAATACGGGTTCGCTATGGGGGGTTCCTTCCGGGTCGGTGGGTCCGGCGGGACTGATAGCCAACTCGTGCAGTTCCGTGCGTCACCAAACGAGACGGTAACCATCCGGCGACCCGATCAGGGTGGTGGCGGTCTGGTCATCCAGACCATGAACGTCTACGCGGACAGCTACCAGGGTGGACAGGACGCGGCTCGGGCAATTCGCGATGCACTTGGGGGACAACGCAAGATGTTGTTCGCGACGACGTAAATGCCACTGACGTTCTCCCTCACCGTGAACGGAACCGAATACCTGCCGACCTATGCCGACCCGAGGACAATCCGTCCCACGGACAGCATCAAGGATCGTACGGATACGATGTCCGGCCTGATCATCCGCGTGCCCTACTCGGGGGCATCCCCGGTAGTGCCGGTGCCGTTGTCGGGGCAGGAGATCGTGTTCACGCGCGGAGGGGTTCGCGAGTTCGCCGGCATCATCCAACGGGTGCGGGAACGGTTCATCAATCCCAATCTTTATGAATATGAGGTGCAGGCGGGGGATTACACCCGGTACTTTGATCGTTGGATGCTGACGATGGAGATCGCGCAGTTGCCGGCGAACGAGCAGGTAGCTGCAATCGTCGATAAGGTCAATGCGCGGGAAGCCTCGGCAGGTGGATCACTGGTATGGAGCAAGGCAGGCATAGCCTCGACCACATCAATCGGCTTGCCCTTGCCAACCCTACCCATCATCAAGCTCGACTACATGTCGGCCTCACAGGCCATCGACTCGATCGCCAAGCTCATCGGATACAGATGGGATGTTGACTATGACAAGGTCGTGCAGTTCACGGACGCGGACACGCTGGTAGCACCGATCGCAACCATCGATTGCGAAACCGATGTCACGGCAACAACTGCCGGGAATCTCGTGCTTGAGGATATTGCCGATCAGGTCGTAAACACCGTCTATATCAAGGGCGCGAAGACCAAGGGCACGTTCATCGATGCGAGTGGCAATGTCCAGCCTCAGACCAAAACGGATTCATTTACGCAAAGCGCTGACGCAGACACCACATCTTTTAGCCTTTGGGCTGAAGTTCCCGACCTAGATTCGATCTTTGTCCGGGTGACTCCTCCAAGCGGCCCGACAACCATCTACCGTCGAACCCCAGGAGCTGGCGAACTGCCACTTTCGTTTGAGGGTGAAGGCAACCCCGGAGACGACAGCACCACTGATACGGTCTACGTCTGTCTACCTAACTGGGGCATACGGTTCAATCCAAATGCGCCAAGTTTCCCCGTCGCAGATTCGAAGATCGAGGCCGTCTACCAACCGTTGACCGCAGCGGACGCGGTCTACACCCGGCAGGATTACGATTCAATCGCGGACATCAAGGCGCGGGAGAGTTACGGTGCGTTCACTTCCACGGGCATCTACGAGGAAGTGATCGACGCCGGGGATTTGATCAACGTCTCGACCGATGCGGTGAACGCGCGTGGGGACCTGATCATGCTTGTGCGCAACCGCAAGTACGGGGCAACGTGCCGCTTCATCGGCTCGACCGGGTGGAGATCGGGGCAGTACCTGACGATCCTGAGTACCAAGCGGATGGGGGGCGCATTCTACACGCAAACGGACGGCACGTTAGGGCGTAAAATGTGGGTGATGGAAGTGACAAAGAGCATCCTCAACGCCGAGACGATGGCCTACGACGTGCGCTTGTCGTCCGACGTGTACGGGGAGGTCTGACCAGTGCCCAATGAAGTTGCACGCATCCTTGCCCGCATCCTTGACGGACAACGCCCGGTAGGAACGAACCAGAACGGCCGGCCACTTCTGACCTATGTTGGGTTCCTCGAAGTGCAGCAGGTACTCGACAATAACCAGAGCGCGACCCTTCGGGTCCCGGCCACTGATCCTTCCACGTTCGGGTCGGCACGGTTCGGTATCGGTACGTTCGGAAAAGCATAATGACAGATGCGCTTGCCCTGACCGGTGCGATCACCGTCACCCTCAGGCATGAGGATGGCCGTGAGGAGGTATCGGTATACCCCAACCTGATCGTGAATGCCGGTCGTGCAGCGATCACGAATGGATTGATCGGTTCAACGACAGCGTACCCGAACTACCTCGAATTGGGAACCGGTACCACGGCAGTGGCAGCGACGGACACCGCACTTGTGACGCCATCCACGGCAACCTGGAAGGGTATTGCTGCCAAGACGTTGTACAGTACGTATATCGCATCGTTTGACACTACCTATGTGACGAGTGAGGCGAATGGGACGTTCAGCGAGATCGGCATCTTTGCCGGAGCAAATGCGACTGCGAATACCGGCACGTTGTTTGCGCGGGCATTGATTGCAATCACGAAGACAAGCAGCATGACCCTGACCGTCAACTGGCGGATACAGGTCGCCTAGGAGTATCGGATGGTTACCCAGACACTGACCAAGCCTGCTGAAGGCGAAGTGATCTACGCACTCAAGGCAACGTCCGGGGCGACCTCGACGAAAACCTGGGAAGCACTTGTGGATATCTGCAACGAACTTGCCGGCCGATCGGGAACCATCGCCTTCGAGGCGGCACTCTCCACGACAGGGTCGGTGACTCTCACGCAGATTGCTACTCCGAGCGCCCCCGGTGCGTCAAAAACCGTTGTCTATTCAAAGTCCGATGGCGCGCTCTATTACCGTGCGGGCGCTGCCGGCGCGGAACAATCAATCGGTGGTGGCGGGTTCACGAAGTCGTTTTTGTTGGGAGGCATGTAATGCCGGAAACCGTAAAAGCACTAGGGTTCGTGCGGCCCGGCATCGTTGCAGGGAGTTTGACCGCGACGGTATCGAACCTGACCGTGAACGTCACCGCATTGACGGGGACGCTTGCCACGGGGCAGATGCTGTCCGCGACTGGCCTGGCACCGGGGTTGCAGGTGATCGCACTTGGAACCTCGACGGGTGGGACCGGGACCGCGTTTGCCACGTATCAGGATGCCGTTGTGATGACGGCGTCGATTGCGACAACCGTGCTGACCGTCAGCGCGGTTGCGTCCGGCACGCTTGCGGTCGGACAAACGGTGGACGGGACCGGCGTGACGGCGGGAACGTACATCACCGCGCTCGGGACCGGGACTGGTGGCGCAGGCACCTACACGCTCTCCGCGTCGCAGACCGTCAGTTCGACGACCCTGTACGCCGGCCAGTCGAGCAACGCCGTGGTAACCGGTTCGATCGCGACAACGACGCTGACGGTCACCGCGGTGACATCGGGGCGGTTGCGCGTTGGGCAGACGATCTCCGGGACCGGCGTGACGGGCGGAACCACGATCACCGCGCTCGGGACTGGCAAGGGCGGGACGGGAACGTACACCGTGTCCGCGTCGCAGACCGTCAGTTCAACGACGATCACGGGCACGTTCGCGAGTGGCACGATCACCGCGAACCCGGCGAGTGCGACGGTCTACGACAACGGGGCGACCGCATCGACGATGACGGTGCTATCGAATATCACCATCGCGAACAATGGTGCAGCCTCGGCGACGTACCGCATCTCGAAGTCCAAGCGCGACGCGTATCACGGAGACTGGACGATCACCGGGGATGCGACGATAGCAGCGAACGACAGCGTGCTACTGAGTGCCGGTCACGTCCTTGATACGACCTGGCGGTATCTCGTGGCGTCCGCGACCTCGCCGGATGTCGTGATCTCGGCTGACGGAGTGCAGGTGTCATGATGATCGACATCACCGCGTACGGGTTGACCGGGCCGTGAGTGTAAGCACGGTCAAACGCGCAAACCTTTCTGGCTACAAAAGCAGGACGGTTAGCGGTGCTAGCAACGCCGTGTCGATTTTGGGAACCTCCGGCACGCCATTCCACAAAGTCTCCGGAGAATCAGTATCTGGCGCAGGTGTTATCACGCTTTGCGACGGCAACCCAACGATCGATGGCGTATTGATGACGGGATTTCCAAACGGTAGCAATGATCAAGGTCAAGCGCCGTTCCTGCGATTCAATGCCTCTGCCTCGATCACATCAGGGTCTATGTCGGGCCTGTTGTTGCCAACCGCGAGTGACAGTTTTTCGGTACCGACACGAACGACGGGGCCGACGACGTACAGTAACTCCACCAGCGGATCATTCGGCAGTGGAGGTGGATCGAATGATCTGACATATACCGTTTCAAGTATTGGTACGAATACAGGACTTTGTACGAGTATTAACTATTCGACTTCACATTCCAATATCGACTCCGGGTACCCGCCGAATAATCTCACTTGGCAATGGTGGCTATATGTCAATTCAGCGGACACGGGAAGTGCAGACGTACAAGTGTGGTATGCCTCACATAGCACCGGAGGTTACAATCGTTACAATTGTTCCTCGGTAGCAGGGTTGGTATTGCCCTATCGGGGTATCTTGAAAGTCAGATTGCGCGTTGACTCTGACAAGCAGGCGAACATGACCGCATCCGCGATAGTGGCAACCTACTGATGATCGGCATGATGGAACCACTGCCGTGATCCGCATCGCCATCGGCGCGATCCTCATGTGGATCGTCATCGCGATGATCGGGCACACCATCGAGGCTGGGGGATCTAGTGGGAAGTGAACGGAATGCGTGGGAACCGATCGCCAGGGAGATTGCCCAGCAAGTGGGGATTGATGGTGACGTGTTCGCCTCGCTCATCAACGTTGAGTCTGGCTTCAATCCCAACGCCCTAGGGAGTGATGGATCGAGTGGGATTGCCCAGATCCAGCCAAGCTTCCACGCAGTCAACGTCTGGGACCCCTACGCCAGTCTCTGGTACTCGGCACGGTTGCTCCGTTCGTACGTCGATGCATTCGGACGGTATGACTTGGCACTTGCGGCGTACAACGTTGGTTCCCCAACCATCGCCAGTCTCGGTCGCCTGCCACTGAACGGCAGGACCGAACTCTTCGTGGCACGCATCCTGTCCGACGCGATCGGGATGCGCACGATTACCACTTTTCCGACCCCGGTGCTGACACCCGAGGTGCCGGAATCAGATACCCTATCAGTGTGGCTATCGTTGGCTGTGGCACTTGCAGATAGGTGAGGTGAATGCGTGTTTCCGTTAGAGGACGTGCGTGAAAGCGACCCCGAGAATGGCGGCTTCTCGTACCTTGACTTCTCGTCGTTCCAGAATGGCTACCACGAGGGTACGGATTTCAACTCCGGCGTAGGTCCTGCCGGGGATCTGGGCGCAGACTTGCTGGCGTGCGCGGACATGGTCTTGCGTGCCAATCTCGTCAACGCGACCGGATTTGGCCGGCATCAATGGTGGGAAGTGATCAAGGCTCCCGGCCATCTGCTGGGCAGCTACGTCCACTACGCACATGCTGACAGTTTCCTGCTTGGCGATGCGGACCTCGGCACCATTGCCTACCGGGGCGACAAGATCGGCGAATGCGGAGCATCCGGCAGCAAGGGCATGCATCCCCACTTGCACTTCGTGGTGACGCGCGAGAAGCCTCCTACATGGGGCTGGTATGGCGCACCAGGAATGTCGCGCGACTCGGTCCAGCAAATGACGTGGAACCCTGTTGCTTACTGCGAGGAACTGAACCAGTGGTATGCCGAGCAAGGAAAGGAACCGGACGTGACAGACGAACAGAAGGCGGTATTGGCAGCAATCGAGGAGACTGGCTATCCGATCACCGAGATTCCCGCATTGCTGAAGGCGTGCAAGGAATGGTCGGCGAACGCGGATTCACTCGCGGAGTGGATAAGCAAGATCGGCGCGCTTGAGGCTAGGCTAGCCGAGCTGGAACCGCCAGTTGCCTCCAACTGACTACCATCCTCCAACTTTCCGTGACATCATTGCTGGCGTGATTGCGGTGATGGTGGTCG
>Ga0114966_10002431_pt1 | contig 16620 bp, 11 predicted proteins | sample M_130207_XF_Meta_FD_87029 | JGI IMG/M metagenome (GOLD analysis project Ga0114966, IMG submission 87029) | Freshwater microbial communities from Lake Montjoie, Canada to study carbon cycling - M_130207_XF_MetaG | ecosystem: Environmental > Aquatic > Freshwater > Lake | place: Lake Montjoie...
CCTGTTTATTCGGCGTGCCATCGAAGGGTACGACCCTCAATCGTTGCCATGCGGACTCTTGCGCGTCCCGCGAGTCGCAGTTCACAATAGTCTTCCCGATCGATGACCCACTCGAACGTTCCCGCATCCCACTGCGAGACTGTTCCACGATCACCGGTCAGAGGCCCCTCATAGTCGAGGTACACCAGGCGATGATTGCTGATCGGCTCGACAGAAATGTCGCCCTCTGTGTCCGGCGAATTCATCAGCCTCCAGGTTCGACAGGAATCGCCCTGCTCCAAAAGTAGGTCCCAATGAAGAACCGGACGGTCATGAACAAGGAGGGCGAATCGAGGCATGTTTTTATTGGAGTGAGACAGCCTGCAGCGGGAGAGACACAGGATGTCTTGCCAGTGCCGAACAGCGGATGGTGGAGTGGCGTCATTCGCTGTTCGGCACTGACGTCTCACCGATCAATTTCGAAATCTGTTTCAACGCCGATGTTTTCAATGGCATTCTGCCACAAATCCTGCACGACGACGAGTCCCAGAGTCTGGGGGCGAGGATTGTGGCCGACTCTTGATTCGTTATCGTCCGTCGCTCGACTCAGGGTCTGTCGCACACGTCCGGCGGCGGCTTAGACGGAGGCGGGAGTGAACAAATAGTCGCGTATTGATTTTGGATCAGCGGGCGTTGGAGCATCCCTCGATACCCGTTTCATACCGGCTGCGAAGGCAACATCGGAAACAATGTTTTCTTGTGTGCGTCATTCCACGGTGAGCCATACTCGCAGGCCTCGAAAGCTTCGATGTACTGTATTTTTCGTCCACGTTCCTCACCATAGGTTTGAACCACAAGGTCTCGATAACGATCCGCCAGTGGTCCGTTGAAACTGTCATAAAAGTGTTTCACGAAATCACGTTGCTCGGCAGGTTGCATCGGAAACGAGGCCTCTTGACACAGGGTCCACGGCAACCATTCGAAGAACTGGGAACGGTGGCAGACCATCTGGTCGATAATTTTTTCCAAGACCGGTCCCACGTCGACAACCACTGTCGGTGCGAACGATGTTGGTCGATGAAAGTTGTCTGAAAGATACGCAATCACGGGGTTGACCCGGAGTGCCGGCACTTCAGGGACGATATGCGGGACGATCACCAGATACGCAGCGTCACAGACAAGAATTGACGTTGCGCGATGATCCGGGTGATAGTCGTTCGGCCGATGAGTCAACACCAAGTCCGGCCGGAACCTTCGAATCAAACCGATCAATTCAAATCGAGCCTCGAGCGTGGGCTGCAATCGACCATCGCGGTTGTTCAAGACTTCGTACTCAATCCCCATTAATTTAGCCACCGCTTCTGTCTCTGTCCGTCGCAGGGCAGCCAACTCCGGCGGATTCCGCAAATGATGTCCTGCGTCACCGTTGGTGACACTGACAAATTTCACGTGATGGCCAGCCTCACGATACATCGCCGTGAGACCGCCAGCTTTCATTTCACAATCGTCGGGATGAGCGCCGATAACCAAGATGCGGAGGGGTGCAGATGTCGTCATGATTTTGCTTTGGAGTCTCACAAGGTGACTGTGCGTCTGGTGACTGTGCGTCTGGTGCGGAAGAGTCTGCCTTGAATTATGCAGGCGGAAAGGGAATCTGTCCAAGGCAGACGGATCGCATTCGCCGCACGAGCCGTGCTACAATCAGAGAACTCTCCGCGAAAACAAAAACACCGATTGCCCCTCTCTTCTTCGGAAAGGATGACTATGGACTTGCCCGTCCTCAGCTGCGTTTCATCTGCTGACGCTCACGAGGATCCACTCGATCTGATGGACGAAATTGAGGCGTTGAAAAGGACAGAAGATGCCGCGATACTGGCGCACTTCTACGTTGACGGCGACCTTCAAGACATCGCCGACTTGAGCGGCGATAGCCTAAAACTGGCGCGCGATGCCACGAATGTCACAAACTCAACAATCGTGTTTTGCGGTGTCCATTTCATGGGGGAATCGGCCAAGATCCTCAGCCCTTCGAAGCGGGTTTTGATGCCCGATCTTAGGGCAGGATGTTCGCTTGCAGAAAGCTGTCCGGCCGAATCGCTGGCAGCATACCAAGCGGAACTGAGAGCCCACGGCCGTCACTTTCAGACTGTTGCCTATATCAATACGACGGCCGCCGTAAAGTCCTTGTGCGACTGGATCGTCACCAGTGGAAACGCTCGCGAAATTATCGATCGTGTCCCCGCCGACAAGGAAATCCTGTTTGTTCCCGATCAACACCTAGGTCGTTATCTCAGTTCCGTGACCGGTCGCCGGATGATCCTTTGGCCGGGTTCATGCATGGTGCATGAAGTGTTCAGCATTCAGGATTTAATCAGAGCCAAACGCAACAATCCGGGATGCCTCGTCTTGGCACACCCCGAATGTCCAACAAACATCCTCGAACATGCGGACATCATCGGCGGAACGGAAAAAATGCGTCAGACGGTGGCATCTTTTACTGAAAAGCAAACATTTCTCGTTGCCACCGAAGCGAACATGATCCATCCATTGCAGAAACTGGCACCACAACATGAGTACATCCCGGTGCCCGGCATCATGGCATCAACGGGCACGACGTGTGCCTGCAATCAATGTCCGCACATGGCCCTGAACACGTTACAAAAAGTCCGGAACTGCCTGCGCGACGGCACACCTGAAATTGTTTGGCAGGACTACTTCGCCCAAGCTCAAGACGTGCTCCAACGCAGTCTGCTGCAGTAATCCCCCACACACAATTCCACCAGCGTGATCATCGTCTCAGAACAGAGAGCCTCACTGCGTGGGGTTGATCGTCCGCGTGGCACAGACAACATCTGGTCCCGTGCTTGGTCAGCCTTCCGATTCGCCGTGGCCTCCGGGCTCCAAAATGTTAGATGGACGAAGGACTAGGCCGCTTCCGTTTCAAAAATCACACGCTGAGTCAAAGACTCCTTGCGAAATCGTTCGCCGCGGGCGTCATAAAAATAGAGTTGATTTTTTTCAGCGGCCCAAACTGCACCTAACCTGACGCTTCTCGGCCCACGAAGTAGGAATTGCAAACCGCATCTCTCTCCCAACTGAGTCAGCGTCACAACCTGCAACGCAAATTGCTCGCCGACGAGATTTTCGTGGCCACAAAGGATTTCATGAACGTAGCAACGAAGATCGTCCGACGTCCGGATGTGCGCTAACTCGTCCACCATCACTGTGCCTCGAAAATTTTCAAGGGTGTCGTTCTCAGGGGGGATCACTCTCCGCAGAAGAGTTGATCGGCAACCGGATGCGGAGGCTTTGTGACAGAACAGCGACGCTGTTCGACTGACAAAACTCGCTCTGTCGATGAAACCCGCGTAGATGGTCGAAAAGAACTTCGACTGAAGTCAAAAAAACTACTTCCTGCTGATTTTTCGTTTTGAATCGTTGTGGCACAGGACTGCAATTTTCTTCAAGTTCTCCCCGCCGACACCGATTGATTTACCACTGGAAATTGGCAGACACCCTCTGCACACACAAAACGACGATTTCGCGAACGAGCTGTAGTGGATACAATCCCCTCGTCGTGAGTGCCGTCTCATTGTTTTGACAACGCGAGCTCCAGTCGCTGATACCCCATGGGAAGCCCCGTCATGAAAGCCGCATTTATCCGCGAAATCGGTTCACCCGCTGTGATCCAATATGGCGAACTCCCCAAGCCGACCCCACGTCCCAACGAAGTCCTTGTCAAAGTGGGGGCTGTTTCTGTCAATCCGATTGATACTTATATCCGTGCGGGTGCCGTGGCAATGATCAACCGGTTCCCGTACATCTTGGGCTGCGACTTGGCGGGAACAGTCGAAGAAATCGGAACCGAAGCAAAACGATTCCAATCGGGCGACCGCGTTTGGGGCAGCAACCAGGGTCTGTTCGGACGCCAAGGAACATTTGCCGAATACGCCTGCGTGGACGAGCGATGGCTCTATCCCACGCCCGCTCGGATGACCGATGCGGATGCAGCAGCGGGAGCACTCGTGGGCCTTACCGCACATATGGGGCTCTTTTTGCACGCCGATTTGAAGCCTGGTGAAGTCGTTTTTGTGAACGGTGGAGCCGGCGGAGTCGGTTCTGCGGTATTGCAACTTGCCAAGGCGGCGGGGGCCTTGGTGGCCACCACCGGTGGCAGCGACGAAAGTTTGGAAATTTGTAAAAGGCTCGGAGCCGATTTGGCGGTCAATTACCGGGACACAAAGCTCGATGATCAGCTAAGAGCGTTTAGCATTCCGCATGGAGGTATCCATTTGTGGTTTGAAACGGTCCGCGAACCGATGTTTGATCGGACCTTCAGCCTGATGGCACCGCGCGGTCGTGTAGTTCTGATGGCGGGTCGCGGGGCCCGTCCTGAATTTCCCGTTGGTCCCTTCTATGTCAAAGATTTGCGGATGATGGGATTCGCGATGTTTAACGGGAGTCCTGATGAACAACGGGTCGCCGCACTGAAGCTGAACACCTTGTATGAATTGGGGAGATGGAGTCCCTTAATCGGCAAGACGATGCCATTGAGTGAGGCAACCGATGCCCATCAACTGCAAGAAAACAACACGATCAACAAACACGGGACGCTTCGCGGCAAGATTGTCCTTCAACCATAAAAACATGTTCGAGACTTCACCGTGACAATGCGACTCTGGATTGCCCGACTGTTATGGAACGCCGTGGGATCGCTGGGAATCAGTCTGATCGCTGGGCTACTTGCCCTCGTATTACATGCGGCCGGCGACGAAACAGGAGCAACGGCTGTCCGCGGTGTCCTAATTGTTGCCGTGAGTGTGTTTGGGATTTGCATTTTATCTCTGGTCGTTTTGCTGGCTGCCATGGAATTAATGCGGCCCGTCAAATCGGATCACGAATCGACGGATCCGACGATCTGAAAGGCGGCATGGTCCCCGATTTCAGCCGCCGTCCCGGAACGTGTCTCCAGGCCGTGAATGTTTCGATCTTGTGACAGCAGGGCTTCGGGGAGGGTCGGGATTGCCTATGTCATGGCGATCATCCGTGACAAGAGCAATGCCGGGATGACTAGTGCTGCGGTAAGAATCGCATGAATCGCTCCCACAGTGCCACTTTCGGACATCTTCCAGAAGACCAGTGTGGCATCGAGCAGGACGTACGAAAGCAACATCAGTTTGATTGTTAACTGCACGTTTTGTGACGACGGATTCACGATCGCGGCAACGGCTCTTCGATTCAGCGTCAGGGCGATCACGGTCAACATCGCCAAGACCGCCGGTATCTTGGCACCCATGGGCGATAAGCAGATGAGCCACGCCAGACAACCGACAGCCAAGTCAAGGATCAGCAGCGCTAGACCCAAAACCCAACGGTTGCTCGTTCGAGCTTCCGTGCGAGCGAAGAGGGTGACACCGACAATGTACAGCCCGAGAAATGCAGCCACATAAGTTTGCGGGGGGCGGAGAAGGAACGGGATCCAGAATTCTTGGTCGCTGGCACCGAGCATCACATTGAGAGACCGACACAGCCCCATCGCCAATGGAGCTAACGGAGTGCGTTTGAGCAGACCGTCGTAGGCCAGAATTGCCATTGCCAACAATGCCGCCACCTGCAGGCTGACTCGAGTCACCGTGGCCGCGGCAGCCACTCCAACAATCATCAATATCGAACCCAGCAGGATTGCCGAAACGAGTGACACTCGACCCGAAGGAATCGGACGTGAGAACCGCTCGGCGGCATCCTGCTTCCGATCAAAAACATCGTTAAAGACCATTCCAGCAAGGTACAGGCCGCAAGACGCTGCCAGTAAACCGACAAACTTGGCAGGATTGTCCCAACCGCTTGGCCCCACGATGACGGGGTGCGTCAATACATAACCTAACAGAATGTCGGCCATGGCCGTGAACACAGTAGGCAATCGGACGAGCTGCAAATAAGCGATCATCAACTGTCCTTCAGAAAAGTGGTTTCGAGATTATGACCGAGGCGTTTGGAGGGGTCGAGCCGCTATCGAAGAACAAGGCGCGTGCGTGCACGATTGGTCGTTCCGTCCCCTCGTTTTTCGGACTCAGCAACACGTGTCTGTCAGCAAATATAGTCAATTCTCATTCCCGTCATTTGTGTCCGCGTCGATTGTGCATGGGCCGTCTCCCCTGTTTATCACCCATTTCATACCGTCAAGGGGACTGGACGTCTGCCATGACTCGCTTCTCACTCCGTTTGGGGAGTGATAGGATCTCAGCTTTGATTCGATAATGGACGAGCAATTACAGCGGAGAAACAAGGTCATGGCGGCGACGAATCCCTTTGGTGCTGAATGTTTTTTGAGCACGAGCAGCGGCGAACTAAAATACTTCTCATTGCCCAAACTGGCAGCCCAAGGCTTCGGTCAGATCGAGACCCTGCCCTTTTCGATGCGCGTTCTACTCGAATCCTGCCTGCGCAACGTCGATGGGTTCTTGGTCACCGAAGAGCATGTCGCGCAGGTCGCGAACTGGGACGCCGTCAAGCCGCAACAGGTGGAAGTTCCGTTCATGGTCGGCCGCGTCGTCTTGCAGGACTTCACCGGCGTTCCAGCGGTCGTGGATATGGCTGCCCTGCGTGATGCGATGATCCGCATGGGGGGCGATCCGAAGAAAATCAACCCGCTGGTGCAATGTGATCTCGTCGTCGATCACTCGGTTCAGGTCGATTACTTCGGAACCGAGGGGGCGTTGCAGCAGAACGTCGATCTGGAGTTCGAGCGAAACCTCGAACGCTACCAGTTGCTGCGTTGGGCGCAGCAGGGGCTAAGCAACTTTCGCGTCGTTCCTCCCGCGACGGGAATCGTGCATCAAGTGAACCTCGAATACTTGGCCAAGGTCGTGCTGACAAAGGACGGAGTCGCGTATCCTGACAGCCTCGTTGGTACGGACAGCCACACAACGATGATCAACGGACTGGGCGTTGTTGGCTGGGGTGTCGGTGGAATCGAGGCCGAAGCGGTGATGCTCGGCCAGCCGATTTACATGCTCATGCCAGAAGTTGTTGGTTTCAAAGTCAGCGGCAAGCTGCCGGAAGGAGCCACCGCCACGGACCTCGTTCTAACCGTGACGCAGGCGTTGCGGAAACACGGCGTGGTGAGCAAGTTTGTCGAATTCTACGGCCCCGGATTGGATTCTATGTCACTTCCAGACCGAGCGACTCTGGCCAACATGGCTCCCGAGTATGGAGCGACGATGGGCTTCTTTCCTGTCGATGACGAAACACTGCGGTTCATGACTCGCACTGGACGAACCGCCGCCGAAGTGGAACTAGTCAAGACGTACTATGAAGCTCAAGGCCTGTTCCGCACGGCCAGTTCTCCCGAGCCGCGGTTTAGCAGCACATTGGAACTCGACCTCACGACAGTCGTCCCATCGATGGCCGGCCCCAAGCGTCCGCAAGACCGTGTGTTGCTGCGCGACATGAAGTCGGCGTGGCACCAAGAACTGAAGGGTTTTGGTCGGCAGACCCCTTCTGCGCCGGTCCTCGTAAAAAGTGAAAGGCCCTCACAAATCACCGATGGTGCGGTCGTGATCGCTGCGATCACCAGTTGCACCAACACCAGTAATCCCTCGGTGATGCTCGGGGCGGGACTACTCGCACGCAACGCCGTGGCAAAGGGTTTGACCAGCAAGCCGTGGGTCAAGACGAGCCTCGCACCGGGCAGTCGCGTCGTCACCGAGTACCTCGCCAAGTCGGGACTTGATCAATCGCTGAACCAACTCGGTTTCAACACCGTGGGCTACGGCTGCACAACCTGCATCGGCAATAGCGGGCCGCTCCCCGATGCCGTTTCCGCGGCTGTCTCTGAGGGAGACCTCGTGGTCTCGGCGGTCCTCTCGGGTAATCGCAACTTCGAGGGCCGAATCAACCCGCAAGTGAAGGCCAACTACCTTGCCAGCCCGCCACTCGTCGTGGCTTATGCACTGGTTGGCACAACGGACATCGACCTGACTCGCGACTCACTCGGCAAGGGAAAAGATGGCCAAGATGTTTTTCTCAAGGATATCTGGCCCTCATCCCAAGAAATCGAACAGACTATCGCCACATCAATCACACCCGAGATGTTTACCACGGAGTACGGCAACGCGGCGCTCGGTCCCGTCGAATGGCAGAAGATCACCGGGGCGATCGGCCCACTGTACAAGTGGGACGAGAAGAGCACCTACGTGCAGGAGCCACCATTCTTTATCGACATGCCGACGCATCCCAAGCTGATTCAGGGGATCAGCGATGCGAAGTGCCTGCTCTCGGTCGGCGATTCCGTCACGACAGACCACATCAGCCCGGCCGGTTCGATCAAGGCCAGTTCTCCCGCTGGGATCTTCCTGCAAGCTAACGGTGTGAAACCGATCGACTTCAATAGCTACGGAGCACGCCGAGGCAACGATCGCGTCATGACACGAGGCACTTTCGCCAATATCCGCCTGCGCAATCTGCTTTGCCCCGGTACCGAGGGCGGTATCTCCAAGTACTTCCCCACCGGCGAGCAGATGTCGGTCTACGATGCCGCCATGAAGTACCAGGCGGACGGTACCGCGTTGGTCGTCCTCGCGGGAGCCGAATACGGCACAGGTTCCTCCCGCGACTGGGCAGCCAAGGGCACCTATCTGTTGGGCATTCGAGCAGTCATCGCCGTCTCGTTCGAGCGGATTCATCGCTCGAACCTCGTGGGTATGGGCGTCCTGCCGCTCCAGTTCCGCGTCGGAGAGACCCGCGACTTCCTCGGCCTCGACGGTACTGAGACCTTCGACATTCAACTCAACGACAACTTGAAGCCACTTCAAGCCGTCGAAGTCATGGCCACCAAACCTGACGGCACCGCGATCCATTTCGTCGCCACCTGCCGTATCGATACCCCCGTCGAAGTCGAGTACTACCGCCACGGAGGGATCCTGCACAAAGTCCTCAGAGACTTAGTCAAGGGATGAGACAGCAATCGTCGCGATCCGTTCGACCTCTGCTGCTCGTAACTTGTCGTGCAGAAAACGAGTGTCGCTGGCAGAGGCGCACCTCGCTTCGAGGAAGAATCTGAGGTCTGGGATCACTATTCGCAGGAACTTCGGCCTGAGAGGATTCCAAACCCGTGAACGGCCGGCATCTCCTCCGAGTGCGTTGAGAGGAAGGAGCATCACGGTGCCGTTTGCAGAGCCAGTGCGGCTCACCACGCTAACGGCGTTCGAACATACCCCCTCCACAAGCCGTCAGATCATCCGAGCCACACTCACTTTCCCAGCGGCTTGAGGCGGATGTTGCGGAAATCGACTCGCATCGGGCCGCCGCTGTGAACTTGGAGGGCGATGATTCCCGAGCGGGGGATCTCGGCGTTTCTTTCTTTGTAATCGACAGTCGTCAGGCCGTTGATTTTCAGCGTGATCTGATCCCCCTCAGCGCGGATCGTGTACTCATTCCAGTCCCCCTTCTTGAGCACGTTCTCTAACTCGGGCGGGGCTTGCGCGAGCACCTGGTTGCGACGCGACTCGTCGTACAGGCAGCCCCAGTACTTCTCACCGATGTCCGCCTGATAGCCCGAGACCTCCGTGGTGTTCGGGATTTTCTGCGTGCGAAACTGTACGCCGGTATTCCCCGCGCCGTCCTTCACGCGGAACTCCAGCTTCAATTCAAAGTCGCCGAACTCAGCCTTCGTGCAGAGAAACTGATTCTGCTTGATCCCAGCAGAGTCGCCGACGAGAGCCTGATCCTCGACCTTCCACAGTGTCGTATCACCTTCCCAACCGCTGAGGTCTTTTTGATTGAACAGTGAGCGATAACCCGGCTCATCGGCGGGCGAAATTAATGGCGAGTCGAACGACATGAGTCCGCAAACCAGCCTCAAGACATAGACGATCCAAATTCGATGACTAAACATGATGAAGATTCCTGAAATCGAGCGGCAATTGTGGATGGTTTGAGTCTATTTCGCTCCAGTGATTGGAACAACCAACTCCGTTCCGCAGGTTGTCCTCCTCGCAGATCAACGGCGTACCGCCCGGCAGATTGTTTCCCGCGTGTCCCGCGCGGAAAGTCATCCGCTTATCCGTCGGCGGGTTTGTTGGTTCCCTCGAACTCACCTCGCTGATCCCTCATTCGATGAAACATCACTCGTGTCTACCAGCCGGCAATCTGCGAGGCTGGCGATCAACGTCGCGGTGGTTGTGGACCAGATCGCCCCAGGACTGGCGTTGGTCTCCCGCAACAGCAGCCAGCCAATTCGTGAACAGAGATAGACACCACGGCGGACAAGGACTGGGCCTTGGCAATTTTCGTTGCAGCAGCAAGACCCGTTCGATCTCGGTAAATCGATAGTCGTTCCGAATGAAGCGGAATGTCCGGCACATGCGTCTTGGCGATTAAAGGTACCACAACGCAAGCACGGTTTCTCAATCTTGTCCAGATTTTGATACGAACTTCTTCACGAGTTCACATTCGCAAATTAGCCTGATCGAAAATCGGAACCACTTGGATCAAGATCGTTCCACAACACACACACCAACCCGAGGGTATGCCATGCCGGTCGCGACGACGCACCATTATTATATTGATCGGGAGCAGATTGCGATTGTGATCCGTTTCACGGTGAACGCACTTGAAGAAGACAATTACGACATCGTTTCCGACGAACTCTTGGAGCTGGTTTCATGGATCGCCTCCAACGCGCCGATACCCGTCGTCGTGGAACTCTCTGAAGTCTGTCGCATCGACAGTCTGGGCTTGGCGATGCTGCAAGCGTTTAAGGACAGCATTCAGGATTCGGGTGGGGACGTCTTTTTTCGCGCTCTGCATCCATCGGTCCTGATGGCAGTTCATGAGTCCGAATGGGATCACGAATTCAAATTTCAAGACAGTCACAACAACGCGATTTTGTGATTTTGATTGAGACCGCAAACGGCCGGTATTTTATTGTTCGAACGGTCACGAAGCGGAGCAGCCGCCCCCCATTGGAACGCGTGTTCGACTGCGAATTCAGGACCACTGCGCATCGATAAAAAACGGCCGCACGGAATGACCGTGCGGCCTGATCGTTGATGTTTTTACCTGCTGATGAAGCCCAATTCAAAGATTGTCTTTTCGATGCCTTTCGTTCGCTGACTCATTCGTTTTTCAGGGATGACGGTTGATTCGTTCTGATCTCTACAACGGGCCTTCGCCGGAAATTTTACCGGCCGAACATGCTCCTCAACGACGCATTCTTTCGGCGTTCGAATTCCATAAGACGTCCCAGCGGACGGTCTCCCGATGACACTGTTTGCCTGCCACCGAGGACACGTCTCGCGGCTTGGGCTTCACTCGATACCATGACGATTACCACCAAAGCGGCCAAAATTAGAGAGTTGCGCAAGGAGTCATCCCTTTCAAAAAATTGGAATTGAAACACCAAAAATAAGACACATCGTGTCACTCAAGAGTCGCGAAATCGTGAGTGGTAGACACTGTCCGAGCATCAAACGCAGTGACTATTTCGTCCAGATAGAGTGTCATCCGCAACACGATCTCGACCGACATCGGTAAAATCTGCCGCTGCCGCGAAGCGAGTTCCGATGAGGTAAAATTGACCGGCTATCGACCATCACCTGATTTCGCAAAACGATCGATATTGCCACTAGACTCAGCGTAACAAGATTGTGTGATACCGGAGGCGGGAGCCATTGGTGGGCTGACGCTGAAGGATAATTTTCAACGCGGCCGATGTCCGTGTCTATTGCAACAGGAATCTGAGGAGCACACTTAGCCGATGGTGTGAAGAGCCTCGCCTATTTCTTTGCGGATCAGCGATTTTTTTGCCCTTTCTCACGACTCTTTTCAACGGGCTTCGCTCCCAATATGTGAGTCGTACCCTCGCTAAATCCGTTCCGTGGACTAGATTTCAACGGCGGGACAAAGAGGAGACCGTGGCGATCTCTAAACCTAAACCATCCACACACGGCGGCGTACATCACGGTTCTAAACGCTCGTCAACGAATTTTCTCAGAATACCGACTGAGGTTCGTGAAAACGGGGATCTCACCCGTTCGCGCGTGCTCAGCAGGCCGAAGGCTTCCTCAGCAGTCTGATCTGAGGAAATTTTCCGCTGCCGCTTGAGGATCAATCCCCGAATCCGGGTCACATCCTGCAAGTTTATCCCTAGCCTGTCGGACGGAGGGGTTTCCCGTGGCTTCGAGATCCCTTAGGTTCGCCTTCGTCGCACTCCTCGACCAAAACGATTTTCTTGGTTCAAGCGGTTTGAATTGGTCTGTGTTTCACCTGAATCGATTCTGGCTAGCCTGTTTTGATCAACATCACTTCGGGCAACACGCGCAACGGTATCGACAATAATTTTTGTTCTGTTTCCCAATAGGCTTGCCAGTCCTCCCAGCTCAGCGAGTTCCCCGAAAACTTGAGCGTTGCTGATGGAATCGGGAACAACCCTGCCGACCTCGCCAGCGAACGAGGACGCGGCGTGATCGTCGGAGTCTCCTCGAGATCATAGCGAATTTCTGATTCGTAGTTGCCCTGTGGCCAGACGATCAAACCCGTGAGCGTGATGTCATAGGGATGTGCCCGCATCAAGAGTGATCGATCTGAACCCTCAAGAGACGTCGCCGGCACGAGACTCAGAGTCGGCAACGTCATCAGTTGAGTTTCAATGTGCTCTTTGACCAGATCGACAGCCCCCAACTTATAAAGTCCGGCCAAGCCTGTACGAAAAACAACGCGATCTTCATCCGTCAAACCCGCGAGCCAACCCTGATGGGAGACTCCGGCAATCAACCACCCCGACTGCTCTGAAATTTCGATGCATGTCGGCTCATCGGGCTGATTGTCATCACGCAGAAAAATGGAAATGCGGTTGGTGGCTAATGCGACGTGAGTGACCGAGACCGATCGCTCTCGAAACGTGCGACTCTCACGCAGTAATCCCACCAATTCGCGATCCACAAATTGCCGCACGCTTTCGGCTTCATGGTGCATTTTTTCCGCATAGCGGGCCTGATTGTTCACCTGAGGATTTTCATGTGCATTGCGGGCAGCGCGACGACGACGAGCAAACATTTTGGGAATCGTCCCTGAATGAAACCCCGGCCTTAACAATCGCGTCAACGATTCACCGTGGTGCCCGATGTGTACCGGACGAAGTGTCAAATGACGATTCGCCGCATACAACTTCCAATTCTCTTTCAATTCCCATGCCAGAAACCCAAATACACCAGGAATACCCGAGAGGATCAAGCCGGCCAGCGTCCACGCCGCGGGTTTGTCGTAGAACCGTTCCAAGAGCGTCGCCAGAGGAATCAGCAGCGTCGTCATCACCAGTTTGTGCGAGACCGTCACCACGGGAAAGTGTTTAATGGGGTTGATTTGCGGCTCGATCAACAGCGTCACACAGAAGCGAATCACACCGTGGATTAAAGACCAAGCCAGCCCTAATACCGCTTTCACACCAAGCGTGATGCGAGATTCACCGCTGCGGAACCGCAGCCATTCATCAACGGCGTACAACACTCTTTCAAGTCCGTCCATCAACCACTGGAAGGCATCGACGACAAATGTGAACAATCCGAGCAGCAGATGCGTGCGGATGCGGTACCACGTGTGCGATACAAACTCACGGGTCAACTCCTCGGTATCGCGGCCGATCCGAGAATTCAGGACGATCATCGTCAGCAGGGCTGTCACGAGGCTCCACCAGCGATCTGGGCGTTGGTAGACACCGAAAAACGGCAGAAACAAACACAAGACAGACGTTGCCAATAAGGGCGTCAGCAAGAATCGCCGAAAAAGCCTCATCGGAAAACTCTTCAGCACCCATTCGACGAGAGGAAATTCTACGATTCGGCGCGGCGCATCCAACAAAACCAACTTCAGGACTTTTCGAGTGGCCTTCAGCAACAAAATGACGACATTCCGGAATGAAAGAAGGTGGATGCAGGCAAAAATAAACAGGCCCAGCCAAAACATGTTTGTTGACGAATAGATCAAAAATTGATGCGCTGCCGATCGATCGGCGCCAATCACAAGATGAGCGATTTCCTCCGCAGCCATCAACGAGAGAAACGACAGTCCAAACGGCAGGAAGAAAAATTTGGTGAGGACTCGTCCGCAAGCTGTGCCGTAGGCCAACGAACTTGCCCGCTGTAGCCAACGCAGGTAAAACGGACCACGCTGATAAACACCTTCCAATGGTGACGACAGTATTTTGTCGGCCCGCAGCAGCGGATCCCCTGTGACAAGTTCCCGAACGTTGTTGAGATCTGGCATCTTCAACTGATTACGTGAAATCGCATCTCGCAAATTTCCGAGAGTCAAGAAACCGCGTTGGACGACTCCGTCCAAAAGTTCTTGAGTGACTTTTTGCAATGCAACTCTTTCCACGACACCTTGCGGAACGAATCCCGCCGCGCGGAGTGCCTCTCGAACCAAGGGTTCCATTCGCCGTCGCAGAATGTGTTCGGCGGCATCGGCAGCGGCGTGCAACAATCGACTCAATTCTTGTCGACCCGTGGCATTGATTTGCACTACGGGGACGCGCAACACCGCGCGGCGGAGGTGTTTCGACATCATCACAATGCGTTGATTTGGCAGTGGTCGTTTGAGCGACACCCGGCCTAGGTTCTTCAACCAGGAGAGCAAGTCCGTCTTGTAGATCTCCTGTTCGTGATCGAGGCACACCTGTTGCAAATCAGACAGCAATCGAGCATTCGCGTTCCAAAAACCGCGTCGCGCGGCCGGCAACAATCGCTCACACATCGCCAACCATGGACGGACCTCAACGTCGGACAATTCCAATGCCGCCTGGAGGCGTAACACGAGACGTTCGATCTCACTTAACAACTCGTTCCGGGCAGCGTTCATGATATTCAGCGGAGCCACGTCAAAGGCCTTGCGTCGGACGAGCGCCGCACGAACATTATTGCCCTCTTGGCGAAACCGATTGGCGCCGCGCACAAGCGATGCATACTTTCGTGACGAACGGGCGCCGAGAGGAATCTGCGAACCATCCAGAAGCACTTCTGTGACGTCGTTCAAACACTCAACAGAGACGACTGAAGCAACAGCGGGAATGTCAGCGGGCCGCGTTGCATCCAACAAAGAGTCCGCATTGCAATCGGCAGTGATCGCCCGCAGGGCAACGGTCTCATTCAATAAAGGGAAATAGAGGGGTAACAAATCGGGAGCGAAGACATGTAGTTCATGCCAGACAGCCACAAATTCGGCGTAGACATGACGCGGATCCTCGGGCCGACACAACATCTGCTCCGTCCGTAAGACCGACTGAATCGCGTCGAACTGTGTGTGTCCGATCGCATCAATTCGTCGGCGCAGTTCGGCCCTTGTCATTCGTGACGGAGATGATTTTGATTCGAGTTCGAAATCAATCCGAGCGTGAAACAAGAGACGCCAATAGTAACGCAATAAATCTTCCCGTGAAAATTTTTGCAGACGATCTTCTTCGGGTCTGGCAATCAGAATCAGACGCTGAGGAAGCGTCGCATCGACATCGACACCCAATTCGTCACGGGCCACGATCCACAACAGTCGGTCGCGATCGATAACACACGATTTACGGTGCGGTGGCGGCAGCCAAGGACTTGTAATATCCACTTCACTTTGCCACACACGTCGCACGACTCGGGGCAAAACAAAGAAGACTCCCGCGTCTCGTTCTCGAAAAATTTGCTCGACTTCGGCAACCCATTGCTCATTGCGTGAACTCTGCAAATCGGGCATTTGTGAACCTGCGGTCATCGTTTCCGTCACGTCATCCACGCTTGGCTATTGATGTTATGAATCTCAGATCCAAGATTACCCTTCAATGCCGTGAGTTTCCACTGCGGATTCAAACTAGAGGTGGAGTTCGAATCCAAAACAGACAACCGGTTTGGCCGTTTCGTCATCAAACTCCACGGTCGGGCTGTTCGAGACCGAGGCTTGGCGTAACAACGGAGCTTCCCAGAACAAAAGCAGAATTCTTGCCCGGAATGCCTCGGTCCTGAACTTCCCTAGCCGTATTTTTACGACGATTGCGGCCACGATCACGCCAAGCTGTGAGCGTGGCCCCCTGAAAACAAACGCCGTCGGAAGGATTGATTCGGTCCGGACGATATCATGGTCGCGTAGCTGAGTTCGCAAGAACTCAGCTCGTGATCGTGCATACAAGTCAGGGGTCGGGCCTACGTTTTTTCGAGTTTGGCGGAGAACGCGCGTGCTGCGCGAAATCAGTGTACGCTTTGCGAAAATCGTAGAACCGACCCCGCATGCAAACGCGCATTCACTGACCCGCGATTCATAGAGAGGCCGTGTGATGAGACTCACTCAATGGTGTCCGGCGTTTCGTGTGTTGATTCTGGTGGGAATCAGTCTCGCCATCACGATGACTCATTCCGTATGCGGTCAGGAAACCGGGGGTCGTCGGTACGCGATTGTCGTGGGCGTGCGCGAGTACGACCGGAACCAGCTCAAGAATCTGCCCTATGCCGAAAACGACGTGTTCGAGCTGGCCGAGGTCTTGAAGCAGTCGGGCTTTTGCCGCGTGGTTGTGATGACGCAGACCGAGGGAGCCAAGTCCTCGCGCGCCCTGCCATTGGCCAAGACCATTCGCGAGGCTCTGAAGGGAGTACTGCAGGATCGTGAGAAAGA
>Ga0114966_10002432_pt1 | contig 16612 bp, 16 predicted proteins | sample M_130207_XF_Meta_FD_87029 | JGI IMG/M metagenome (GOLD analysis project Ga0114966, IMG submission 87029) | Freshwater microbial communities from Lake Montjoie, Canada to study carbon cycling - M_130207_XF_MetaG | ecosystem: Environmental > Aquatic > Freshwater > Lake | place: Lake Montjoie...
GGTGTGTTGGTTTTAATAAAATCAATGACACCCTAAAGTGCCCTTCGGTTGTAGAGTGCCCGGCGTTTGGTAGAGTCCCTGTTCAATTTCACGCCACAATCGCGATTTGTTTGTTCCTCGGAGCAGCGATTCGTGATTGTGGTTTTTCTTTTTTGTTTTTTTCCGCAATCCTGTTGAATGTAAGCGTATGGCAAAACTTGTTTTCGATATTGAGACGCTGGCCCAACCGTTGGAGAATTTCGACGAGGTGCAGGTGGAATATCTTTTTCGCGAGGCTGGAAAGATCGCCGATCCGATGGCGAGCGAGACGAAGCGAGTTGAGATCGAGAACATGATGAGTTTGTGGCCCCTGACTTCGCGTGTGATTTGTATCGCGATGGTCAATGCCGAGACTTCGCGCGGTCAGGTGCTTTTCACCGCAGAAGATTACGAGCCGGAAGAAGGCGAGGCGAATGGGGAAGTGGAGTTTGTTTCCTGCGTGGATGAAGGCGAATTGCTGACGGCATTTTGGGACGTCGCACAGCATTACGACTCCGTGATTACCTTTAACGGTCGGGGGTTTGATGTCCCGTTTCTTTACCTGCGCTCGGCGTTGTTGAATGTGCCCATCACTCGAAAGAACTGGCTGGGCTACCGATATCAAGTTGAGCCGCATTGTGATTTGGCTGAGCAATTCACATTTTACAATGTGAGCGGACGCGAAGGTGCGGCACGCAAGTTTAACCTAGATTTTTACTGCAAAGTTTTTGGGATCGAATCGCCTAAGGCCCAAGGTGTCAATGGAACCTGTATGGCGGACATGGTGGCAGCGGGCCGGTTCCGAGAGATTGCGGAGTATTGTTTGAGGGATGTCAGAGCGACAACACAACTCTACCACATCTGGAGGGAACGTCTGGCAGGGATCAAGTAAACGCCCCCAAAATCTCGATTGCCAACTTGCCTGCGCCGCCGGTACTACTAGCCTCTTTTGTATGTCGAAAACTGTTCTACTTTTTGCGGGTCAAGGTGCTCAATTTGTTGGGATGGGTCGTGATCTCGCTGACCACTATCCCACGGCTCGCGCTCTGTTTGATCGCGCCAATGCCGCGTTAGGTTATGATCTGGCTTCAATCTGTTTTAGCGGGCCAGAGGCTGATCTACTGAAGACCGAGAATGCGCAGCCTGGAATATTTTTAGTGAGTTGGGTGGCTCTCCAACTTCTACGCGAACGGGTGCCCCAACTCCGTTTTCAAGCGACGGCGGGACTGAGTCTGGGCGAGTTTACTGCGTTGACGTCGGCGGGCGTGATGGAGTTTGAGGACGGGTTGCGCGTGGTACGACTGCGCGGTCGGTTTATGCAAGAGGCTTGCGACGCGACGCGTGGAGGAATGGCCGCGATTATCGGCCTTGATGAAGGGCCGACTCGCGAAGTTTGTGCGGAGGCAGATGTGGAGCTAGCGAACCTCAATTGCCCCGGCCAACTAGTCATCTCCGGTGAATCTGAAAAAATTGCGCGTGCTTGTGAACTTGCGAAGTTGCGCGGTGCAAAGCGTGCGCTACCGTTGCCTGTCGCGGGTGCGTATCATTCGCGTCTCATGGCCGATGCTCAGCCCAAACTCCGAGCGGTGCTGGCGGACATCCCACTCCATTTGCCAGCCGTTCCCGTTATCAGCAATGTTACCGCGCAACCCCATGGTGTCGCGTCGGAGATTCATCAGCGGCTGGTGGAGCAGGTCACTTCTTCGGTGCGATGGGAGGAATCGATCCGAGGACTCCTCGCGCAAGGGTTCACCCGTTTTATCGAGCTTGGACCTGGCACGGCACTCTCAGGTTTCATGAAGCGCATTGATAAAACGGTGCAGGTCTTGAATGTCGGCGACTGCGCGAGCCTCGAGCTGACGGCGACCACCCTCGGCTCAGCACTTCAACCGTAATGGTTTTAGTCTACGCGTCCTTGTTTTCGATGTCAGCGATTGGAGACTGCGATCACCCATGAAAGAGATCACGATTTACACCGACGGTGGTTGCGAGGGAAATCCGGGACCCGGAGGTTGGGCCGCGGTGTTAGCTTACGGCCCGCACCTGAAGGAGATCAGTGGCGGCGAACCGGCAACGACGAACAACCGAATGGAATTGCGCGCTGCGGTCGAGGCGCTGGGAATTCTTCAGGAGGCGTGCGTCATTATTTTCCACACCGATTCGGAGTATCTCAAGGATGGAATCACGCAATGGGTGGCGGGATGGAAGCGTTCCGGATGGCGCACCAAGAATAAGAAGCCGGTTAAGAATCAAGACCTCTGGATGTCCCTCGATGCGGCATCACAGAAGCATCAGATTCGATGGGAGTGGGTTAAGGCTCACGCGGGCCAACCTCAAAACGAACGGTGTGATGTGCTTGCAGGACGAGCGATCGAAAAGATTCGTCAACAATACACACCCGCTCAGCTCAAAGCATCGCTAGCCGAATTCAAGACCACAGCATCCGATCCCAAACCCTCCAAAACGGATCCGTCTTTATTTTGATGGGTTGCTCTTTAAGAACTTTTCACTGGTATCCGTAAGCGTGTTAAGGAAAGCGATGAGTGCCCGTTGATCGGCCGCACTTAAGGCCAAGCCGCCAAGAGGATGTTTAGCTAAGTTCGGATCGAGCGTGGAGCTGGGTTGAACCCCGGTCATGTAATGGGTCACCACTTCCTCGAGCGTCGAAAATCGTCCATCGTGCATGTAGGGTGCAGTTCGCGCGATGTTTCGCAATGATGGCACGGCAAATTTTCCTTTGTCGCCCGCGCGACCGGTGACTGTTAAACGTCCAAGATCCTTGGCCTCGGTATCGAGTCCGTTGTTGGCGAAGCTTTGGCTTTGAAATAGCGGGCCTCCATGACAATGAAAACAATCGGCACCGAATTGCCCACGTCGGGGGTCATATTCGGTGTGGAAAAGTTCAAATCCGCGTTTCTCTTCGTCGGTAAGTGTCGTTTCACCGAGAAGCGAGCGATCAAATTTTGAATGGTAAGAGACTTGCGTGAGAAGGAACTGTTCAAGTGCCCGGGCGAGGCGATCGGAGGTAATCTCTGGCGTTCCGAAAGCGCGGGCGAACATGACAGGATAAGGAGTGGTAGTTTTATCTTTTGTGACGGCGAGTTTTTTAACCACGTGCTCGAGGGTCTCGTGCATCTCCAAGGGATCCTCAATCGGACGCAGCACTTGATCGCGCAGTGTCGGGGAACGCCCATCCCAAAAGAATGATTTTCTCCATGCGAGATTAAACAACGGCATGGTATTGCGTGTCCCTATTTGGCCCTCGGCACCGACACTGTAACGGCGCGATTCCGTGAACATCGATTCGCTGTGATGGCAGGAACGACAGGACTGAGTGTTGTTAATGGACAATTGGGTCTCCGAAAAAAGTCGCCTTCCGAGCGCGACGCCTTCCTCCGTGAGCGGGTTATCCAGAGGCAAGTTGGGTTGCGGAAACGAGCGAGATATCGTGAAGCGATACGGAGTGGCTGTTGCAGCCATCTCGATTTTGTTGGGAGTCCGCGAAATCAGCGGTTTGGGTTGAAGGGGACGGATGGCTTTCACAGAAAAAGCGTGTTCCACATTCTCACGCAACTGAATCGCTAAGCGATCTCCGACACGAGAGTGGGTGGATGTCGAGTCGTCACTCAGGGTAATCGGATGCTTTTCAGAGAAGACTTTGGCGATATCGAGTGTGATGGAGAGTTCTTTGTCCTCTTGCAGATCAAGAATGATTGGCAGGGCAACCGTCATCAGCAGCGGGTCATTCGCGAGATGATAGGAATAGCCGCTCCGTTGCCCATTGGCTCTCAACCAATCGCCTTCGATGGCTAGAAAAATATAGCCCCCCTGCCAGCTCCAGTGGAGCCCATTCACATTCGGGTTCAACGGGTGGTCAGGCGCGAGAGTCGATGGGTCTGCGTGGTTCTCTGCCGATGGAACACCCATATTGAAGCGGATTTGATCGTAAGTATCCGTTGGAATGTTATTCACCCGAAAGCTTTGGTGTCCCTCGCGTGCGCTCACATAAGCAAACCGGTTGAGTTGGGTCAGCCATGTTCCATCAGAACGTCGTAACGCAATGTTGCTGATTAAGAAATCGAGCCGCGTGACGGAGATCTGTTGGCCACTCGAGATTTTGTTGGTGAGTGCATCAAAACTCAACGGTGCTTTGAAGAATTTAGGGGAGATTTCAACATGCAGATGATAGCTCTGGGTCGCGCCAAGGAGTGTGGCCACCGCATCCAGCATGAGGCATAACCACACGATGAGCCACCCCAATCGAAGCCGTCGCGCGTTAGAGAATTGTAAAACCGTTGGCAATCGCAAATGTCACGTTCCCCATGCCCGGCGGTCCCGGAAACACGACACTCACCGTCACCGCACCTGGTGTCGCGTTAGCGGGAATCACAAAACTCGACGTCACACTGGTGCCATTTCGCGAGAGGTTGCTACCCACGATTGAACCCACGGTTGCGGAAGTGGGACTGACGTTAGCCGGAGGAGCCATGCCACCGAGAACTATGGTCAGCACGACGGTAGTTCCACGAACGCCTGTGTTTGGAGTGACGCTCGTGAGTGCTGGGCCCCCCGGCGGATTGCCGCCGCCCTGATTCGCATTGTTAGTGACCGAGTCGTAATCTGCCAACCCTGTTTGGGCGAGGCGAAAGAACGACTGCTTCCCCGTCACGCTGGTCGTCTGCGCGATCAGATTGCCTGTGGGAATCACGTTGGCGGTGAGCGTTGACCAATCGGTAAGATTTTGTGACGCATCGATCCGGTAAGTTCCTCCTTCCAAGCCACTCCACACCAAGGTCACCTCCTGATTAGCGAGCGTTGGGATGTCGGCAACCAGAGGCGTTTTCGCTCCACCAACAAAATTCGTCGTGACCGCTTCGGCTAATGCAGTGACGGCTGCACCTGTGGGGTTACCATAGAAAGCTCGTCCGATATTGTAGGGGAAGACAGGTTTCCCGTCGGCAGCAATACTCACAAAATAGGCGTAGGTACCGTTGGGAAATTCCGGGGTGACACCATAGCGACCGTTGTATTCATCCAGATCGAAATCCGTCCCTTGTTTGCTGCCGATGTCACCAAGGAAAGCGTTGTCCTCCATATACCGACCGAGCGGATAGGTCGTCGAGACGGAAGGGCCGCTCTGGCTGGCACTGACCCCGTATTCGCGAACCGCCCACGCTGGAATCGAGGTACGGCCCGAGGTCGTTAGATTATCCGTGCCACGTTGTCCGTTTCTCAATTGGAAACCAGTGAGCATTCGTCGCACACCGCTTCCGGCACTCGTTGCCTCCGAATATCCGTAAGGCCCATAAATAGGAAAACCATCGCGCACCCACCCTAAGATCGGTGAATGTTGAACGACTGCCATTGACGTTTCAGAATACGTTTTTGTACTTGAGTCGAAGTCCACATGATCCCCGAGCAAGTGGCGGAGTGCGATCGGGTTCGCGTGGTAATGATAGGTCCCCCTGTTTTCCTGATGCGCGTAGGCAGGGTCGAAGGTCGGCCCTTCATTCACATAAGCATCGCGATTCCAATAGCCGTTGCCATTCCCTTCGCTGGTTCCGTTCCAAACAAACCCATCGCGCGAATCAAACATCGCGACACCGTCTACAAAATAACCAATCGTTCCAAGCCCTGTGAGTGTTTTTGTGCTCGGCACAGTGGCCACACGTGGGATCCGATAAAAGGCGTGCTGGTTGGCAGGTAGGTTTGGAAAAGTTCTGGGCCACGGTCCCATCGTGTGGATCCCGAGCCCTGTTGTTCGCAAATAGACCCAGTCGGCCGAGGAATACAACTCCTGAACACCCGAGTATGCAGGCAGGGCTTGCGTTTGAGTCCCGTTGCTCCACGTGGTCGAGGAACTGCCCGCTACTTGCGCCGCTGCGGTCAGGTAAAGTCGCCCATAGCGACCCGAGTGGTCGGTTATCCAAGAATCAATTCGCGCATCACTCCCAAATGTCTGCGAAATGTTGAACAGAATACCGATAACCGACAACCTTAGGATTTGTTGCAATGTGTTTATTCGATTCTAAGTTTGTCGGATTTTGATCACTTACTGAAGCGGGGGACGTTGGGGACGACCTTGCTCTTCGCCACGTGGTCGTACCGATCCGGCACCTTCTCGTCCGGGGCCATCAGGCCCACCCCGTCGCTGCCCGCGGTACTCGTCGGGAGTAATTTTTCCGTCACCGTTTGTATCGAGCTTTTTCAATGACTGTCTCGCTTGTTCGATTTCGGTATTGTCAAGGATACCATCTTTGTTCAGGTCGATTGCAGCAATGATCGGCATGACAACACCTTGTCCTCGAGGCCCACCCCGTTGATCGTCTGGACCACCGCCTTGAGGTCTAGGGCCACCTCGTTGATCGTCTGGACCGCCGCCTTGAGGTCTAGGGCCACCCCGTTGATCGCCTGGGCCCTCATTCCTCCCAGACCTCATCCGCCGCAACTGTTGAGCCTGTTCGGGCGTCAGGATTTTTTCCAAATTCGACTTGGTATCGTTTTCCAACTTTTCGAGTTGCTGCTGTTGTTCTTTGCTGAGGTTGAGTGCTTCCATTGCGGGTGGAGGAATCAGGTGGGATCCACCGGCACCTCTCGCAGGCTCCTCGCGTCGGGGAGGACGGCCTCCTTCACGCGGAGGATTCTTATCCTGCGCTGTTGCCATAAAAGTCGCGGCACTGAGTGCCACTGCAAACCATCTGTACTTTGTGTTCATCATAATACGATCTGAGTTATTACCCTTTCAATCTACCACAAACACATGGACGTCACGCTGGTCGGAATGGTTACACTCGTATCTAAGTTATTGCCCTTTCAATTCACCCGCAGGTTGGACTGTTTCGAAACAATAAAGTGCCCGGTTGGAACGTAAAAAAAGTTGCCGGCCCGCAAGCGCAGGAGTGGCATTAAAGTCGGTGTCGTCATCTGCCAGTTTGTTTTGGGCAACGAGTTTGAATTCAGGTTGAGCTGCGAAAACAAAGGTGCCATTGCGCCTGCTCGTGGCATACACATGCCCGTTGGCCAAGACCGACGAAGCGTAGAATGGTTTTCCACCTCGCCCCGATGCAGAAGCTCCTGACAATCGCTCACGAAAAATTAGCGCACCCGTTTTGGCGTCTAAGCACGTCGCAAAACCGGCGTCACTCGCAAAATAAATGCGACCTTCATGGAGCACCGGCGTTGGCACATAAGTGCTGTTGTTACTCGTCCAAACGATATTTGACTGAGTCACATCCCCTTTGCCACCCAATGTCACCGCCATCGCACCCAATCGAGGAAACCCTCCAAACGCATACGCCACGCCATCGCCCACCACCACGCTCGGTGAAATATTGCCGGGTAATCCCGTCTGAGCAAACCACTTCAGCTTTCCCGTGTCGGGGTTCATGGCCCAAAGTTCGTTGGGGAGAGAAAGCAAAAGGTCCGTCTGGCCTCCTTGTTCCGAGATCACAGGGGTTCCAAACGCATAAGCCAGTGCCGCACCTTCGGCTTTCCAGATTTCCTTCCCGGTCTTTTTGTCGAGAGCATAAACGCGATGGCTTTCCTCGGAAGCATTGATAATAACCAAATCTTTGTGAACTATCGGACTGGAAGCAGAACCCCAATTCTTCGCATTGGCCTCAGTCCCGAGACTAATATGCCAAAGCTCTTTCCCGTCGAGATCGAAGGCCAGAGCACCCCCTTTCCCAAAATACACATACACACGCTCACCATCGCTGACAGGAGTATGGCTCGCAAAACCATGATCCTGCAAAAACTGCTCGTAACGGTCTGCACTACCTTGGGCCTTAATTGTTTTATTCCATAAAATGCTCCCTGTTTTTTGGTCGAGGCAAATCAAGTGCCGTTGCAGACCCGACGAACTAGTCGCGTTCGTCCACGCGGTCACAAAAATCTTTTGTCCGACAAGGATCGGGCTGGAGGTCCCCGGTGCCGGCAAAACCGTTCGCCATTTCAGATTCTGCGAATCACTCCAAACTGTGGGCGGGGTCGTATCGGGGGAGCTTCCTTGGCCATTCGGTCCCCGGAATCGCGACCAATCAGCGCCTTGACGCGGAGGATTCTGATCCTGCGCTGTTGCCATAAAAGTCGCGACACTGAGTACTACTGCAAACCATGTGTACTTTGTGTTCATCATAATACGATCTGAGTTATTACCCTTTCAATCTACCACAAACACATGGACGTCACGCTGGTCGGGATGGTTACACTCCTATCTGAGTTATTGCCCTTTCAATTCACGACAAACACGCCTCAATCTCAATTGTTGCTTATTTTCCTCCGAAATTGTCGGGGCCGTGTTTAGCTTAGTGGGTCGGTGGGCGCCGTTTGAGTGCGGGAAATATTCTCCATGTTTAATTGATCTCGCAACTTTTCCCCACTGATCTCGCCTTCCCATCGGCTGATCACGAGGGTGGCAACTCCGTTTCCTACGAGGTTCGTCAAGGCCCGGCACTCGCTCATAAAACGGTCGATTCCTAGTAAGAGTGCCAGGGATTGGATCGGGATCGAGGGCACGGCGGCCAGGGTCGCAGCCAGCGTCACAAAGCCAGCTCCCGTCACACCACTCGAGCCCTTGGATGTTAGCATCGCGACGAGCAGCAGACCTATTTGGTGCCGAAAGTCGAGCGGCGTATTGGTCGCTTGCGCCAAGAAAACGGCGGCCATCGTCATGTAGATATTCGTCCCGTCGAGGTTGAAACTGTAGCCCGTAGGAATTACCAACCCGACAGTCGAACGGGAGCACCCCAGCCGGCGCATTTTGTCCATGAGGCTTGGCAACGCTGTTTCTGAAGAACTCGTGCCGAGCACCAGCAGCAACTCATCTTTGATATAGAGTAGAAACCTAAAGATTGAAAAACCGCACAGCATCGCGATCGATCCTAAGACAACAATGACGAAGGCTCCGGAAGTCAGATAAAAAGCCGCCATCAACGCCAAAAGCTTTTGCAACGACGCTAATCCAAAACTGCCTACGGTAAACGCCATGGCTCCCAACGCTCCTAGTGGGGCGAATTTAACAATGACCCCCATCATGCCAAAAAATATGCGCGAAACCGCATCAACCGCCTTTAGCACAGGCACCCCTGTCGGTCCAAGAAACGTGATTGAAAACCCCGTGAGAATCGCAAGGAAAAGCACCTGCAACAGGTCCCCGGTGACAAAAGCCCCGCTGAACGTTGCTGGAATGATGTTCAGCAAAAAATCGGTGGTGCTCAGGTCATGCGCTTTCTGCACATAGCCTTGTATCAGTTGGGGATCGAGGGTTGTGGGATCGACATTGAAGCCGGCCCCGGGTTGGAAGTAATTCACCACCAGAAGACCGATCACCAAGGCGAGCGTCGAAACGACTTCAAAATAGAGAAGCGTTTTTATCCCGACCCGACCCACTTTCTTTAAATCTCCCAGCGAGGCGATCCCATGCACAACGGTGCAAAACACAATGGGCGCGATGAGCATTTTGACCAAGCGGATAAACGCATCGCCAAAAGGTTTAAGCTGGATGCCAAAGGTAGGATGGAAGTGGCCCAGCAAAACACCGAGAACAACTGCCGCGAGAACTTGGACATAAAGTATCCGGTGCAATTTCCAAGTGCGGCTAGCGATGGATGGCGGCGCGTTGATCACCCTTTCCATACCGTGACGAAGGCGACTGAGAAAGTAAATTATCCGGAGGCGGCGCGCTCGGACGCACGGCTGACGACTATTTGGTTTCCTCCATCGTCACGCCTTCCATGCGATAGATGCCCGTCAAATAGCCATTCTCTCGAGTTTCCCCAACTTCAAGTGTTCCTTTGAGAGTCACCGGAAGATCCATCACCGGTTTGACGCCTCCTCGAGTCATTTTGACCGAGACCCACTCATTGATCTTGGGCACCTTGCCGTAGCAGCACATTGATTGATCCCGCATAATGAGCATTTCTGTGACTAGCCCTTTTTCAACTTTGAGGGGGAGCATAAAACCTTTGAGTGCGATGCTCTTCCGATTGAAAGCTTTGATGGTGGCAGGAATTTGATCAGGAACATTCGCCGCGTTGGTCGATGTCAACGTCGCATCACTCACCTCGTAAGGGAAGGAGGCAAGTTGGTCGAAGCTAAGAATCGAAAACTCCGCCGTGGCCAGTGATTGCGCCACGACCGGAACTGCACTGGGTGAATTCGTTGCCAAAGTCACTTGAACCGTGGCGTTGGACGACGCCGATTGGGTCGCACGACGAATGGGTTGTCCGCGAATCGCGCTGCCAACGGGTTGGGTAGGTTTAGTTTCTGCAAACACTTCGGTCAGTTGACAGGTCAATGACACGAACAAACTGAAGAAGAGAACTCTGACGAGTTCGTAACCCATGATCTCTCGAGTCAAGGGTGACATTGAATCAGGCAGACGCATAAAAAACTCTTAGCACAGCACTCTCACCAACGCGAGCCTGAACGCAGTCCGCAAAGTCAGGAAGTGGGAGACAGATTTTGCGCCACATCCACTCGACAAGCTTTCCATGCCGGAATTGTGCCAGCGAGCGCAGCCAAACTCACCATCACAAGCGGCCCCCACCAGAGCACAGAATGCCCCGCCCAACCTTCAAGAATGACTCCCACTTGCGTCCGAAGAATTCCACCCACTACCGCAAATATGCCGGCGGAGAACACAAGCCCAACCACCATCCCCACCGTCGCGATCACCGTCGCCTCCATTACAACCGCACTAAAAATTGTGAAACGCCGTGCCCCTAGTGCGCGAAGGATCGCGATTTCGCGGCGGCGTTCGTTCATCGAATTATAGGTGCTGGCGGTGACTGAGGCCACGGCCACCACGGCCACCAATCCAGCGATCAGTTCCAAAATCCTGTCGAACCATCCGATCTTATCGAACAGTTGCGCCATGATCCTTCCAATCGGCCACGCCCACGTCAGGCGCGTGCCTTCTTTATTGTATTTCTGATCCAGTAGAAAACCCGCCGTCGCATTTCCCGCCTTGAGTTTAACTAGGACAGCACTCAATTCCTCGGCGGCCTTTTCAGTATGCCCCGTCATGAGTTGAAGTCCCTCCAGCGGAATCCAAACCACACGATCCGCCGGTGTGTTGGAGGGTTTTAGAATACCCACAACAACATATTCATCCTCATGTTCGTGACCTTCAGCATAGTTTAGGCCATGCGAAGGATGGATACTATCCCCCGGTTTGAGACCCAGTTTATGGGCCGCAAAACTGCCTAGCACCGCCTCGCGATTGTTGGGATCAAAAAAACGGCCACCCGCTTCCACGACGTGTTGAAGTCCGGGTCTATATTCGCTCCGTGTAAAAAGTTCCAGACTAGTCCCCACGACACGATGCCCTTTCACATTATCTCCAAGGGCCAAAGGCACCGCGAGCTCCACATGGGGATTCTTTTGAATTTCTGCGAAGTCCTCAAGGCGCAGATTTCCTGAAGATTCCTCCAAATGAAAAATACTGTTCATGACAAGTTGCAACTTGGAACCGCGCGCCCCAAGCACCGCGTCGAATCCTGCGTCCATACCCGTAAACGTGCGACGCGTTTGATCCTGCAATATCCAAACCGAAAGCAACAATGCCCCTGCCAAGGCAATGGAGAACGCCGTCACACCGGTTGAAAACGCATGCTGACGAAGACTCTTCCAGACGATTTGTAATAGACTCATAACGCGATCCCAGAAACGGCGCAGGCTCGGTTGAGTTGGTGGAAATCGAGCCTCTCATCAAACTGACTCAGCATCGTTGGATCATGACTCACCCAGAGCAGCGCGGTGCTTTCTTCTCGGCAAATCTCCCGCACTAACCGCAACGCGGCAGCCGCATGCACTGTATCTAGATTGCCAGTAGGCTCGTCAGCCAGCACAAGTTTTGGACGGTTAGCCAGTGCCCGAGCCACAGCCACACGTTGCTGTTGGCCTACGGAAAGTTGGCGCGGGTAATAGTCCATCCGATTCGCCAACCCCATCCGCTCCAATAATTGGCGTGCGCGACCTCGATCCGGCCCGGGGCCAAAACTCATCCCCAACAGGACATTCTCCAAACAAGTATACCCTTGGAGTAAATTGAATGTCTGGAAAATGGTGCCGATTTTGGTGGCACGCAGACGATCCCGATCCGAGCTCGAAAGTGTCGTCATCTCGATTCCGTCCAAGGTGATCCGTCCCGAATCCGCGCTGAGGATTCCGGAAATTAAATGCAGAAAAGTCGTTTTGCCTGAACCGCTCGATCCGCGCAAAGCCACTTCCTGTCCGGCCTGAATAGAAAAACGCGGCACATCCACCACGCAAGTGGACTTGCCCTCCGGATCCACAAACCGTTTCTGAAGCTCCGTGATGTTGAGGAGTAGCATGAGTGGCAAGTTCGAGAGTTAAGAGTGTAAAACCTTCACAAAATAATCAGCGCATTACATTCAACCAAACCACCATCACCACATTCACGTAGACCGCAGCCAACACATCATCCACCGTGATTCCCCAACCCCCGGGAAGCTTTTGGCTCACACCCACTGGCCAAGGCTTGATCACATCAAAAAAACGAAACAGCAAAAATACCATCCCTAACCCCAGCGCATGATGACTCAACAATTCAGCACCCGAAATCAATTGCACCGGCGACTTCAGAACCAGAGCTAATCCAGCGATAGGCAACGCGATAATTTCATCAATCACGACCGACCCAGGATCCGATTTCCCCAACAGTTTTTCTGCGCGACCAGCAGTCAAAATGCTGACGGGAATACTCAGGACGATCCCGCAGAGATAAAGAACTAGGCTCCCCGGCCAAGCGAGCAGCAACAGCCACGCGATTCCTAACACCGATCCGAAGGTTCCGGGGGCCACGGGAATACGCCCCACCCAAAACCCTTGCGCAATCCAAAGCACCAACCGGTCTCGTCGCAACAGTTGCATTCTAAAGCTCGAATCTTAGAGGTCCTGTAAAAATATCTGACGATTCTTCCACAGATAGGCACTGCCCGAAAACACCGTCAGCACTAACGCCATCCACACCGCGACTGTAGAAAACTCCGCAACCCACGGGCTAAAACCCACCGTGATCGCCATCGGCCACTCGGGCAAGCTTGCCGTCACTAAAATCGCGATGATTGCCGTAATCTGCGAAATTGTTTTGTGTTTGCCGTAGCCTTCCGCAGCAAGCACCTGATGTTTGGAAGCCGCCAGCATGCGTAATCCCGTGATACCCAGCTCGCGAGCCACGATAACGACCACCATCCACGCCGGCATAAAACCCCGCTCCACAAATGCGATAAACGCTGAACACACCAGAATTTTATCTGCCAGCGGATCCATCAGTATTCCAAAATTGGTAATCAAGTTTCGCTCGCGGGCAATCTTACCATCGAAATAATCCGTCACACTCGCGATAATAAACAGCACTAACGCAATGGTGTCTGCGTAGCGCACCCGCGCAAAAATCACCGCCAAAAAAATAGCCGTCAACACGAACCGACCCACCGTTAATTTATTTGGGAGATTCATTCCGTAACGATCACACAGGTGTGGCAATCAAATCATAATCCGTGTGCCCCACAATTTTGACCCGCGCAAATTCACCCACCGTAAGTTTCGTCCCTTGCACATAAACCCGCCCATCAATGTCCGGAGCGTCAGCCGCACTTCTGGCCAGCAGATATTTGCCTTTCAAAGCAGGTGCCACGGTTTCGCCGCCTCGCACCAAACCATGCTCCCAAGAACTTACCTGAGCCGAATTGAGTTCCTTCGTGCTCGCAATTTTTTCCACCAACACCTCGATCTCACGACCTACAAACGCCGTCGCCACTTCACGGGCCACCTCTAATTGCGCTGCCATCGCACGATCCCGTCGCTTTTGTTTGACCTTATCTGGCACCTGATTCGCCATGGTCCCTGCACGCGTCCCGTCCTCATGCGAATACGTAAAAATCCCCAAGCGTTCAAACTTCGTGGCACGAATGAACTCCAACAACGTTTCAAAATACTCCTCCGTCTCACCGGGGAAGCCCACGATAAACGTCGTCCGAATTGCCAACCCCGGAATGCCAGCACGAATCCGCGCGATCAGATCCACAATATATTGCTGCGATGTTTCACGCCTCATTCGCTCAAGCATCGTCTGATGAATATGTTGAAGCGGAATGTCGATATACCGCGCCACCTTGGGACAAGCCGCGATGGTCGCAATCAATTCATCCGTCCAGTGCGCAGGATGTGTATAGAGTAACCGAATCCAAAAATCCCCCGGCAACCCATTCAACTCACGGATCAACGTCCCCAGCGTCACGGCATCTGCGGGTAATGCTTTTGCAGCAGCTTTGAATTTATCCGGCGCCGAGATCGAGCCGGTCCGATTCGGACGCAGATCCAATCCGTAATAGGTCGAATCCTGAGAAATTAAATTCAACTCCTTCACTCCCTGCGCCAACAACTGCTTCGCCTCCGCAACAATATCTGTCTGCGCCCGACTTCGATGCGAACCACGCATCCGAGGAATAATACAGAACGAACACGGATGATTGCAGCCCTCTGCAATCTTCACGTAAGCAAAATGATTCGGAGTCAGGCGAAAGCGGGGCGTCTGATAATCTGGGATGTAAACGGGCCGCGCCGTGACATCAAACACGGGAGGTGCCGCCACCACCTTGGTCTGGTTAAATTTTACCGTTCCCCGCAACGAACCCGCTTCGCCCTCTGTTTGGGGCTTTGTTGCGTCCAAAGACGCGAGTTGTTGGGCCACCTTAGATTTGCGCCCAGCGGGTTTCGCCGTCGCTCTTGAAGCCAAGCGTTCCGTGCGATGCTCCAAAGCGCGTTGCACAATTTGTGACACCTCTGCCACTTGATCAATCCCCATGAACGCGTCCACCTCCGGCAACAACTTCGGCAATTCATCACGAAACCGCTGCGGCAAACATCCCGACACCACCAGACCCTGCCCCCGATTATGCGCCTCCCGCACCTCGGACGATTCCAAGATCGTGTCCACGCTTTCCTCCTGTGCAGCATCAATAAACGAGCACGTATTGATAATCACGACATCCGCCTGCTTGGCGTCGTTGGTGATTTCGATGCCGTCCTTCATTAGGGAACCAAGCATGATCTCGGCATCGACAAGGTTCTTGGCACATCCGAGGGAGATCAAACCGACTCGAACAGGACGTTTTTCAGTGATGGGGGAGTTTTTCACAGACACAAATACAGGTTTCCAAGTTAGGCATCCCCTCCTCAAAAAGCAACTTCCGAAAGTTTCCCCGTCGCGAGGATTTCAAAGGCGGACAGATTCATTGGGCACGATGCATACAGTCCAGTCGGGGCGAGATCGCCACCAGAGGTTCCAGGCATCCAGCCATCCTCGTGGTGGCGAGCGGCAGCGGACAGAAAGTTCGACTGGGTAAATTTTGGGCTGTTGGAAATGGGTCTCGGGATATGCCCGTAATTTCGATTGTGGTTAAATCTTTTGAATCCAAAACGACCCCGGCTCTCGCCGTTCTAACTGCGTCTTCAGGATGGGACATTTTGCAGTCAGTTGATCCGGGAAATTATGACGCAGATAATTCAGAGCCCCAATGATTTTGTATTCGCGATTGAATGTCATGAATGCTTCAACCAAATACTGTTCATTCCAAAAGCAGGCAGACTTGATGAGCCACTCATCAAGATAGTCCCGTGGACTAAAGATGTCGTGGATATGAACCAGAACCCCGGATTTAAGCGTTGGTAAAACCTCCAAATACTCAAACAATACATCCCCTTGCGGTCGAATAATGTGCGATGAATCGATGAAGAGAATATCATTCTTTTCAAGTGTAGAAAAGATCTGCAAATCAATATCCTCAACCAGTTTTCGGATAATCGTGGCCCCAGTTTTCTCCAACCAAGGTGCCCCGAATGGCTCGATGCAAATGTGCTCACAGGTATAGTTCGAGTCGAGTTGATGGTTTACTTTGATTGCCTTTGCGGCCAGCAAGGTTGAATTTCCACTTCCAATTTCCAGCACTCGCCTCGGTTTATAAAATCGAATGATGTTGTAAAGGTATTCGGCGTCACCGGAACCATATGCCCCATTTATTGTGGGATCGAAGGTAAATTCCAGATTCGATTGCCCTTTGAGGGGGATTTCCAATAGCTCTTGGTTGAAACTGAAGTTCGCGAGTAGCTGAAGCTGTTCCTCGACGTTCCAATCAATCCCAGGCAAATTCCGCTCGGCTCTTAAGGATTTTTTGAGTCGGTGAATATTGAATAGAGGCTCATAGAAATGGTCCCGTAACGGGAAAATCCCCGTTGTTCGAAAGACACTTAAACATTTGGGCAACCGGTCTACTCCAATTAGACGCACCAATTTCAGTGCCTGGCAGCTGAGCCAAACAGGGACGATCGACAGCAAGTCAATAATCGGGGCAATTGCTATAACGAGTCTTTTAACCAGAAGTTTCATCGAATTCGGATCAGTTTAAATCCTTTTCAAGGCGTGGTTAATTCCGTTCGAGAATGGCGGGATCGGCGATTGTGTGCAAGCGGCATTCTCCGGTTTGATCGAGCGGTTGGAGTTGCAATTGTCGCTCGTCGCCCATTACGATGAGGAGGTTCGTCAATGCGCGAGTGGTGAAATGGCAGA
>Ga0114966_10002433_pt1 | contig 16611 bp, 18 predicted proteins | sample M_130207_XF_Meta_FD_87029 | JGI IMG/M metagenome (GOLD analysis project Ga0114966, IMG submission 87029) | Freshwater microbial communities from Lake Montjoie, Canada to study carbon cycling - M_130207_XF_MetaG | ecosystem: Environmental > Aquatic > Freshwater > Lake | place: Lake Montjoie...
CCGTAATGCGGATTCTCGCCATTCAGGCTGTAGGCAAGCTCGTCGGTGTGAGTCTTGCCGAGGATTTGCGCACCGGCATCGAGCAGACATTGCACGGTTGGCGCGGTCCCCGCCGCCGGTCCGTGCGTGGCGAGCCAGTCAGGACTGCCGAAGCCGGTCTGGTGGCCCGCGATATCGTAAAGGTCCTTGATGCCGCAGGTCAGCCCCGCCAGCGGCCCGCTCGCCGCGCCCGCGACCTCGACATGAGTGTGGCGGCAGAATGCGCCGATGGTGTCGCGTTCGAGTATGTTTTGCATGCGCGCATTGTACTGCCGGCGCGAACTCCGCGGTCGGCGCAACGGGCTGTGCTAACATTTCCACATCCGCCCTCTTTCCCGCTCTACAAGCATGCGCATGGACGCCAAAACCGATGAACTGTTCGCCTATATCGAGCGCAACATCGCGCGCACGCTGGCCGATTGCACGTCCTGCGGCAAGTGCTTCGATATCTGCCCGATGACTGCCTATTCTGACAAGTTGGCCGGCAAGACTGGCGGCGAAGTCGTGGCCGGCATACTCGGCATCCTGCGCGGTACCGCCGGCACGCCGGAAGCGGTGGAATGGACGCGGCTGTGCACGCAATCCGCGCGTTGCATACCGGCGTGTCCTGAAAGTGTAAATCCCATGCTCATGCTGCGGCTCTCGCGCATCACCGCACTCGGCTCGACCGGCGGCGAAGCGCTGCTGCCGGACGGCAAGCGCGACCCGCATTTTTTCCGGCGCATCAATGCATTCTCGGCGCTGCAGTTATCGGACGCCGAAATCGCGGCGTGGCAACGCTAATGATGGGAACAGTGAGCGAGCGCGTGGTTTTCTGGTACGGCTGCAATGCGATCCGCCACGGCGACATCATCCACAGCGCGATTGCGTTGCTGCGCGCGGTTGGCATCGAATCGGATCCGGCGGGCGGCCCGGCGTATTGCTGCGGCACGGCCAAGGACGGCAATCTCGCCGCCGCGGCCGGCATGGCGGCGCGCACGGTCGAGAAATTCAACACGTCGGGCCGCGACAAGGTTGTCACCTGGTGTCCGTCCTGCCATCGCCACATGGCTACCTTCATGGGCGGGACCAACACCATCAATTTCGAGGTGTCGCACATCACCGAGATGCTGCACGCGCGCCGCCACTTGCTGGCGCCGCTGCTCACGCATCCGCTCAACCGCAAGGTAGTGCTGCACACGCATAGCGGCTTTCACGAAGTCGACTCCAACCCGCTGGTCGCCGATCTGCTGCGGCTGATACCGGGACTCGAACTCGTCGTCGCCGATTACTCGGCGCCCGGCCATATGTGCTCGGCGCTGGCGCCGATTCCCGCGGCGCTGAAAGACGTCGTCCGCAAGTCAGTCGAGCTGTGCGCGGAAAACGGCAGCGACACCCTGGTAACGACGTTTCACGCCTGCCAGCGGAATTTGTGCGGTCTCGCTACAACAGACGGCATAAAGGTGGTCAATTACGTGATCCTGCTGACCGCAGCGATGGGCATGGCACCGCCGGTTGACGAGTATGCGCAATGGAAGAATGCCGGGGCCGACGCCGCCATCATGGAGAGCATAGGCCCAGAGCGTATCGCGAAAATCGGCGCGGATTTTTTCGCCAAACAGGTCCTGCCTGAACTGCGCAAGCCGACCGAAAAGTAACACCGCGCACCACAGCCCAATTCATCCATGAGCATCAACTCGACGTGGGCCGCGCGCGGCATGGTGGTGGCGCCGCACTCGCTTGCCGCGCAGTCCGGCCTCGCGGTATTGCGCGACGGCGGCAACGCGCTCGAAGCGATGGTCGCAGCGGCCGCGACGATCTCGGTCGTGTATCCGCACATGAACGGCATCGGCGGCGACAGCTTCTGGGTGATCCATGAGCCGGGCAAGCCGGTCATCACCATAGACGCCTGCGGCCGCTCCGCCGGTCGCGCGACGGTCGACTTCTATCGTCAGCACAAGGTCGACGCGATTCCGATGCGCGGGCCGCTCGCCACCAACACCGTTGCCGGCACCATTTCGGGCTGGGCGCTCGCGCTCGATTACAGTAAAAATAATTGGGCTGGACGCCTGCCCCTCGCGCGCCTGCTCGACGACGCGACGCACTATGCCGAGCACGGCATCGTGGTGACAAAAAGCCAGCACGCGAACACCGCCGCCAAGCTTGCCGAATTGAAAGACGTGCCGGGATTCAGCGAACGTTTTCTGGTCGATGGCCGGCTACCGGACGCAGGTTCGATGTTGAAACAAACGAAACTCGCCGCAACCATGCGCCAGCTGGCGAAATACGGGTTGGGCGATTTTTACGAAGGTGAACTCGCGCGCTCCATAGCCGGCGATCTCGCCCAGCTCGGCAGCCCGCTGCTGCTCGCCGATTTCGGCGGCCACAGCGCCGAACTGCGCGCGCCGGTCATGCTAAAGCACAGTCTCGGCACGCTTTACAACTTGGCACCACCGACCCAGGGCACGGCATCGCTGATGATACTCGGCATCCTCGACCGGCTCGGTCTCGACAAGGTCGCGCCCGACAGCGCCGATTACGTCCACCTGTGCGTCGAAGCGACCAAGCAGGCATTCCTCGTGCGCAACCAACACATCACCGACCCCGCTTTCATGACGGTCGACCCGCAGCAATTGCTGGATGCGCAGGCGCTCGCGACGCAAGCGGCCGCCATCAAACGCGGCCGTGCATTGCCGTGGGGCGCGCAAGCCAAACGCGGCGATACGATATGGATGGGCGCGATCGACAACGCGGGCCGCGCGGTGAGTTTTATCCAGAGCATTTACCACGAGTTCGGCAGCGGTGTGGTGCTCGCGGGCAGCGGCATCAACTGGCAGAACCGCGGCTGCAGCTTCTCGCTCGACGAGAGCGCGCTGAATGCGCTGAAGCCGCGGCGCAAACCGTTTCACACCCTGAACCCCGCGCTGGCGCTGTTGAACGATGGCCGTACCGTCGTCTACGGCACCATGGGTGGCGACGGCCAGCCGCAGACGCAGTCGGCGGTGTTCACGCGCTACGCGGTGTTCGGCCAGAACATGCAGCAGGCAATCACCGCACCGCGCTGGCTGCTGGGACGCACGTGGGGACAGGCGACCGACTCGCTGAAACTCGAAGCACGCTTCGATCCGGCGCTGGTCGCCGAACTGAAACGCCGCGGCCACGACGTCGAGATGCTGCAGGCCTTCGACGAAACCGCAGGACACGCGGGCGGCATCGCGCGTCATGCCAACGGCGCGCTCGAAGCGGGTTACGATCCGCGCAGCGACGGCGCCGCGGCCGGCTTTTAGCTGCCGCCCGGACAAAGCGGGCCTGCCGCGTAATTTTTACTTGCGGCACCAAACCCGCATCATTGCGGGTTTTTCCGCGCGTATGTGTGTCTCAACGCACATACGCCGTAAACCATCTCAAGTACTAATACACCATGCGGGCGTAATTGCAGGACTGCGCATCTGCATGCGTGCTTCTTTCTTCGTTTACCAAAATTCTCCAGGAGAACATATGAAAATATTTGCCGTAATACTCGTTGCTCTCAGCGCTCTTATGAGCCGGCTGTGTCGTCGAACCGGATAACCGCAGCGGCGACCGTGACCGCGACGGCATTCCGAACCGCGCCGACCGCGATCGCGATCGGTGACGGCGTACGCAACAGCCGGAACCGCCGTCCGGACGATCCGCGCCGCTACTGAATTTCGCGCCGCGATGCCGCTGCTCCTAGTCCATGGCGCACGCAGGCGTGAAGCAGGCAATTGCCGCGTGGCCGCGGCCGCCGCAGGATGACGCCGCGGGTTTGCTGCACGAACGCCATCGTCTGACCGAGAAAGCGCGCCACCGGTCGCGCCGGCGCTAGTGTCTGCTTACGGATTGCGCCAGAAGCGCTCCATTTCCAGGTAAGTGAAGGACGCCGACCATGCGATCAGCACGAAACCCGTCAGCGCTTCGGTGCCGGACAGGAAGCGGATCGGGCCCACCGGTGCCAGATCGCCGAACCCGAGCGTGGTGAACGTGGTTGCCGACAGGTAGATCGAGTCGAGAAAACCGAACGGGCTGGTGACGTGCGACCCGAGTGCGATATGGCCGCAATCAGGCCACTGCACGAGTAACCACAAAGTTGCGCCAAACAGCCAGATTTCGGCAACATGCAATCCGATTACCGCCAGAATCGCGTACAGAACTTTGATGCGTTGCGGCCCCTGCACGCGCCGCAGGCGGTTGAAAAGGTAGATCAGCCCTTCGTAGTGAACGAGGACGGCGAGCGAAACCGCAATCAGCGTTGCAATAACCACTGTTGCGTTGGCGACCCAATTTTCATACATCTCAATTTCCGCGTTTCAGATGAACCGGTTAACCGATACTACGCATCGGCCGTTGATGCGGATTTGACTCAAATCAAGTCTTCCGTCATGAACTGCCGTGAATGCGCCGCACCTGCGGCGCGGCACCGAGCAGAAACAGTGCGAACAATACAGCGGCCACCACTTTCAGTTCGGACGCGTCGGCATTCGGCAGCAGCGGCGCGCCGGGCGGCAGACGGGTGGTGGTTTCGGTAATCGCGGGGATCCAGTGAAACATGAAAATCGCCGCGCAACTCAATCGGCGTCCGCAGTAATCATACAACGAAATCAATGCGCCCCCGTTGCCGGGATTGCCCCGAAGGATGCGAACGGAGTATTGAAGTAACGTTTAACTGCAGGCGAACTGCCACAACGTCCTAAGCAAGGTCCCCGGCGCAACGGGCAACCAGCCGTCGGACGCCGCAACGTTTTCCACGACATCGCCTTCGCCCATCGGGCCTGCGTGCAGAGAAAAAGCCAGCGGCCGCATCCGCGGGTCGAGGCAGTCGAATTCGCTATACGCCTTCGATGAAGCATGCAGATTGCCGCGGGGCGACGGCCGCGGAGATTTAAGGTCGATCAGGTCGCTCATGCGCGCCCTGTCACCATCCCGGGATATGGTCGCCGGGTCGATATACGCAATGTATTCGTCCGTGTCGTTGATGACCACCCACTCGGCCGCCGCGTGGCAACTCAATGCCGCGAAGACCAGAGCTGACGCGAGTCTCATCGTGATTGCGCATCCGGATAACATAGCGCAATTCTACAGGCACCGAATCCGCAATCCGGCGCCGGCTATTTACGGGGCGAAATGATGGTCGAGCCCTGACCCGACGGCACGATTACGTTGGTACTGCCTGAGATGTTTGCGGCCGGCGATGCCGGTGCCGGAACAACAGCCTCCGGCGACCCTACCAGGCCCGACGACGGTACCGTGCCGCGCGGAGGCAGCGTGCCGCTCGGCGCTACTACAACCGACGGCGTAACGGGCGGCACGACGACCACGCCGGGCGGGACTATTTCGGCCGGCGGAGCCGCGCGCCGCGTCACTACCTGACCCTGCAACACGCAATCCGGACCATTGCGTTCCATGCACTCCGGATTGGCATCCGGAACGCTTTGAGCCAAGGCAACTGCGGGCGCAATGGCGGTAAATAATGCAATGACTGACACAGTAATTTGTTTCATGGTGGTGTCCTGTTCAACAGCATTCAGGGCCGGGGGATACATTGCATGGCATCCGGCAATCGCTTATCAGCGCGCCGCGCGAATCGGGCTCCCTGATTTCCTTACCCAATGTGGATTGCCTCGCATCGGTGTGCCGTAATTCAGCCGCACAGCCTGCCATCAACGCGAGCATCTAAATTAAAGCCGTCAGACAGAATTTCATGGTGCCCTCGTTTTGAAATTGGCCCCAAGCCGCATTTCAGGTTCAGTTTTATGTTCCCACCAACACTGCCCGAGGTATGTGCGCCACCACACAGAACGTCAAACCAGTGAAGCTATGTGCGTTAACGCACGGTAGAAGATTCAGGACTGTCCATAATTGGTGCAACGGTGGATTGGTATCGGCGTGTTTTCGCAACGGCCTCCGTCCGCTCTATGAACGACAACCAAGGCGACAAACATGAACTGGGACCGCATCGAAGGCAACTGGAAGCAAGCCAAGGGCAAAGTGCAGGAGCAATGGGGCAAGCTGACCGATGACTTTCTGGACAAGATCGCCGGCAAGCGCGAACAACTGGTCGGCAATATCCAGGAATCGTATGGCATTGCCCAGGACGAAGCCGAGAAGCAGGTCAAGGACTGGGAAGCGCGCAACAAAGATATGTTCAAAGATTTCCCCAAGCACTAAAACTTTTTCAGTCTCATACAGGAAAATCATGAATACCAAACTTGCAACAACACTGGTAGTCGGCGCGCTGCTTGCGCCGGTGGCGGGCTATGCCGCCGACAAATCGATGACGGAAAGCGTCAAGGAAAACGTTGCCGATTCGGTGATCACCACGAAAATCAAGGCTGAATTCGCGAAAGACAAGCAAGTCGGCGCGATGGCCATCAAGGTCGAGACCGACGACAAAGGCGCCGTGACGCTGAGCGGCAACGCCAGGAGCATGGCGGAAGCAAACCAGGCCGTTAAGCTGGCGCGCGACACCAAAGGCGTGACCTCGGTTAAGAACGACATCATGGTTCAAGCCAAGTAAACCTCGCAGCATTCGCCATGCAGAATGCCGTCACCAAGCCCCTTGCCGGGCAGGTGACGGCATTTCTTTTTGCGGGCTCGGCACATAGACCCGCTGAACTGCAACGAATTTTTTGCGTTTAAAGATCTGGCGGTAATCCGAAATCTGCTACCTTCCGCATATGCCGCAATCCAGAACTGGCTTCAGGCTTTTCGCCGCGTACGGCAACCGCACGGCGGCGATGCCGTTCATCATGCTGGCCTCGCTGATCGACATGATCTCGATCGGCATCATCATTCCCGTGCTGCCGGCGCTGGTCGGCAGTTTCACCGCATCGCAACCGGACCAGGCGTTCTGGTACGGCGTGGTGACGTTTGCATTCGGCTTCGCGAATTTTTTCGGTTCGCCGATTCTGGGCACGCTCTCGGATGCCTACGGCCGCCGCCCGGTGCTGCTGATCGGGTTCAGCGGTCTCGCGCTGACTTTTTTCGCGACCGGGCTGGCGACTTCGCTGGCCATGTTGATTATCGTGCGGCTGGTGGGCGGCGCGATGCAGGCCAACATATCGGTCGCCAACGCTTACGTCGCCGACATCACCGTTCCCGCGATGCGTGCAAAGCGCTTCGGCATGCTGGGCGCGATGTTCGGCGTGGGCTTTATTCTCGGGCCGGTAATGGGCGGGCTGCTGGGTGCGATCAATCTGCACCTGCCGTTTTACGTGGCCGGCAGCCTGGCCGTGCTCAACCTGCTATACGGCTGTTTCGTGCTGCCCGAATCGCTGCCACCGGAGAGCCGGCGCCGGTTTAAATGGCGAGCAGCCAATCCGGTCGCCGCGCTGCGCGGGCTGGCGCAGTTGAAAGGCGCGGGACGGCTTGTTTCCGTGATCGCGTGCAGCGGGCTGGCGCAGTTCGTGATGTACACATGCTGGGTGCTCTACACGACTTTCAAGTTCGGCTGGGGGCCGCTTGAAAACGGCTGGTCGCTTGCGGCGGTGGGCGTGGTGACGGCCATCGTGCAGGGCCTCTTGCTCGGGCGAATATTGAAGCTCTTCAGCCCGCGGCGCCTCGTGGTCCTGGGGCTGGTGTCGTCCACACTCGCCTACCTGCTGTGGGGCGCGGCCACGCAAGGCTGGATGATGTTCGCGATCATTTTTGTAAATATTCTTGGCGCCACCGTCACCTCCGCGATCCAAAGCATCATTTCCAGCGCTGCCGATGAAAAAAGCCAGGGCACGACACTCGGTGCGATCGGCGGATTGAACAGCCTGATGGCGGTGCTCGCGCCGCCTATCGGCGCGGCGCTGTTGACCGTCGTTTCGCATTTGCCCAAGGGCGATTGGCGTATCGGCGCGCCGTTCTATTTTTGCGCCGTGCTGCAAGCTGCGGCGCTGGTGCTGGCGGTTTGGCACTTTCGCCGCGAGCGGCTGGAGACGGCAAAGAAATGAGTGTTTTTCGGAGGCCGCGGTGCTGCGGCCCGCGCGCGCCGCGCAACCGGTCAAAAAAATCCGTCGTTCGCGCTAAAAGCGTGTGATATTTTAGGCCATCCCAATTGCCTGAAAGAATCCCATGCTTCGTTTTGCCACGCTGCTGCTGATTGCGTCTGTAAACTTCGCCGCGCAGGCAGAAAATTATCCGTCGCGCCCGATCCGCTGGATCGTGCCGGTGCCCGCGGGTAGCAGCGGCGACTTCGTAACGCGCATCGTCACCCAGAAAATCGGCGAGGCCTGGGGGCAGCAGATCATCATCGACAACCGCTCCGGCGGTGCAGCGATCATCGGCAGCGACATCATCGCCAAAGCGTCGCCCGACGGCTACACGTTCGGCACCCTGCTCACGCCCCACGTCGTCAACCCGTCCGTGCTGAAAAACCTGCCATACGACACGCTGCGCGATTTCACGCCAATAACGCTGATGGTCACGGTGCCCAATGTGATGACCATGCATCCCAGTGTGCCCGCCAATACGCTGAAGGAAGTCATCGCGCTCGCCAAAGCGAACCCGGGCAAGTACAACTATGGGACTCCGGGAACGCTGACGTCAGGACATCTCTCGATGGAAATGCTGAAGCTCGCCGCCGGCATCGACATCACTTACGTTCCGTACAAAGGCGGCGCGCCGGCGATCACGGACTTGATCGGCGGACAGATCCAGTTCCTCATCAGCGGTCCGCCGGGCGTGCTGCCGCATATCAAAAGCGGCCGCCTCAAAGCCATCGGGACCACGTCCCTGCAGCGCCTGCCGTGGCTGCCGGACACGCCGACCTTCGCCGAATCGGGGCTACCGGGTTACGACACTTACGGTTGGTACGGCGTGTTCGCGCCCGCAAAAATTCCGCGGGAAATCGTGACCCGGCTGCAGGCGGAAATCGCGCGCGTGCTGAAATTACCCGACATCCGGGAGAAATTCGCGACGCAGGGTGCGATTCCGATTGGCAATACGCCGGAAGAGTTCGCGGCCTACATCAAACGCGAGATGGGCGTGTGGGGAAAAATCGCGCGCCAGGTCGGGCTGAAGGCGGACTGAGGGACGGGAAAGAGAATGCAGAGAGACGAAGCAGCAGGATAGACGATAGACAGCGTTTTAGAACCTCGAGAGAGGAAGAAGCAGGAGAGACGATAGACGGGATTTTCCCTCCTCTCGTCTCTCGCCTGGCGTCTCTCGGCGAGAGCCTACCTCACGTGCATGGTGTCCGGATCGCAATCAAGGGCGCGGGCATCGATCGGTTGCCCGTCGGCGCCATTGCTGTGGGAAAGCTGTTCGTTCGCCTGCACGAAGCGGTGATCGTTCTGCGCCTGCAGGCGCTGCGGTAGCGGCCAGCGGCAAAGCCGCTGCAAAGAGTGCTGCTGTCAGTATGGATTTCATTAATTTTGCCTCGTTTCGCCCGGACCGCGGGCGCTTCTGTATGGAGACGATAGTCGCCCTTAGCGGGGACGCGGTATGTGGGCCAGCGCGCTGAGTGGAAAATAATCCGCCGCTGCCGGCCGCCCTTCAGACAAGATTGTGCGGGTGCTCGACCAGTTCCTGGTAAATCAGGCTGTGCAGCGTCGCAACGTCGTTGGGCTTCAGCTCGCTGAATTCGATGCCCAGCCGCCAGGCTCCCTCCGCTTCCTGCGTGTCCGGTTTGGCCGAGCGTATGACCGCCTGCAGCGCCAGCGGCGTATCCGTGCCGTATATGTTCAGCGTGAACGACAGCGCTATCGTCGTGCCCGTTTCGCCCAGGCTTGCGCCGGCGCGAATCTCGGCACCCGTCGCGCTGAGATTCGAAATGACGGCCGCAACGGGATTGCCGGTGACGACGGCGGCAATGTGGGTCTTGATGCGCCGCGAATTGCGGATAATTTTTCCGACGATGTTTTTCGGAAACGACAGGTGCAGGTAATCAAAAGGCAGCTTGATGATCTTGTTCACGTAAGCGGTGAAGCCGAACGCATTCTGCCCGCTGAACACGCGGACCGCGACCCGGTCGCCTTCGATCAGGGGCGGGCGCCACTGGCCTGCCGGCGGGGCGCCGACAATCAATGTCACGCCTTCGACATAGCCGATCAGCGGCACGACGCTGCGATTGCCGCTCACGGTAGACGGCGGCGAAAGCTGCAATTTATCGCCGACCGCGAGGCGCATGTCCTGAAAGAGAAACCGGTGCGCGCCGTCGTCTGTCGACGGCGCAGTCGCCTGAACGACAGCGGGTTCCGGATTCTGTACCGCGACTGCATCCACGAGCGCACACCTGAAGCTGCCGAGTTGCACGGCGGAAGCCAGTTTATACGACAGATTGCAGGATTTCTTTAGGCGCCAGGCATGCCCTCATGCCCTCGCGCCCCCGGCCCCACCCTAGTAATGCGGGTCGTACATGGTCGCGTTGGCCTGCGCGAGCAGATCTGCGGGCTCTTTTACCGTGGCGATGCCGCGCCGGTGGGCAGTCTTGGCAAATCCTGCTGCGATGTGCGCCGAGACTTCGCGCACGCGGCTCAACGACGGATAGAGGCTGCCCTGCGCCAGGTCTGATTCGGTGGTGAGGCTCGCCAGCGTATGCGCCGACCCCATGAACATTTCGTCAGTGATGTGTTTGGCTTTGCTCATCACCGCGCCGAGCCCGATGCCGGGGAAAATATACGAGTTGTTGCCCTGCCGCGGCACGAAAGTCTTGCCGTTCAGTGTTACCGGATCGAACGGGCTGCCGCAAGCGAACAGAGCGCGGCCGTCGGTGTAGCGGTAGGCCTCTTCCGCCGTGCACTCCGATTGCGAAGTGGGATTCGACAGCGCAAATACGATGGGGCGTTCGTTGAGCTTCGCCATCTCTTCCAGCACTTCTTTGGTGAACGTACCGCCCACCGCGGATACGCCTATGATCGCCGTCGGCTTTAACGCGCGCACCGCTTCGAGAAAACCCGTGACCTGCTGGTGGTCGTGCGCGTACGGCAGCTTGTGATGGACGAGGTCGGTACGCGACTTGACCACCAACCCCTTGCTGTCGAAGAGCCAGCAGCGGTTGCGCGCGGCTTTTTCGTTCAGTCCCTGCGCCACCATCGCTGTCGACACCAGATCGGCGATGCCGGTCGCCGCTTCGCCCGCGCCCAAAAACAGGACGGTCTGGTCCTGGATGTTCTGGCCGGTGATGCGTAGCGCGGAGAACATGCCGGCGAGCGCGACGGCCGCGGTGCCTTGTATGTCGTCGTTGAAGACGCAGGCGCGGTCGCGATATTTTTCCAGCAGCCGGAATGCGTTCTGATTGGCGAAGTCTTCGAACTGAATGACCACGCCCGGAAACACTTCCTGCGCGGCGGTCATGAATTCTTCCACCAGGTCGTCGTAGGCCTGGCCGCGCAGCCGGCGCTGGCGCTGGCCCATGTAAAACGGATCGACCAGCAGTTCGCCGTTGTCGGTGCCGGTGTCTATCATTACCGGCAGGCACAGCGAAGGATGCACGCCGGCGCAAGCCGAATAGAGAGCGAGCTTGCCGACCGGGATGCCCATGCCGTTGGCGCCCAGATCACCGAGACCCAGGATGCGCTCGCCGTCGGTGACGACGATGAGTCCGGCGCGATGCGGCCAGTTGCGCAGCATTTCAGCGATGTGCCCGCGGTCGTTCGGCGTGATGAAGATGCCGCGCGGGCGCTGGAATATCATGCCGAACTTCTGGCACGCGAGGCCGACGCCGGGCGTGTAGATGATGGGCTGCATCTCGTCGATGTGATCGATGATGACGCGGAAGAACAGCGCCTCGTTGCGGTCGTGCAGCGCATTCAACGCGATGTATTTCTCGAGCGAGTCGGGCAAACGCTGCAGCGAGCGCATGAAACGCGCGACCTGCTCCTCCTGCGTCGAAATATGCGGCGGGAACAGCCCGCGCAAGCCCAGTTCGTTGCGTTCCGCTTCGGTAAACGCGCTGCCCTTGTTCAGCAGCGGGTCGCGCAAGAGCGCCACCCCCCGCCGCTTCTCGGTTTGGGGAATATTTTTCCTGGGGGCACTCATGAAAACTCCTCTTGTATACTTGTAGGTATATGCCATTATTCCACAGTCAATGAACCAACCGCGGGATGGCATGAAAGTTTTTTTTGACAACATCGCGCGCGTTCGAAGCTGCAAGCATACGTCCGGTGCCGGGCGCATTCATCGCCGGCTCGATCATCGCTTTCATTTTCATGCGCCGGCGGTCGAGGGACGCCGAATTGCCCGGCGCCGGCGGTCAGATGGGCGCGGCGATGCCGATGGGCGTGTCGTTCAAAACCGGCGTGTCGCAGACTGACAGCATGTCGCTCATCGTCGACGTCCCCGCCGCAGTCATGCCGCATATCCGCGCCGGCAACCAGATCGCGGCGATCAAATTGTTGCGTGCGAGCGCGGGCGTGGGCCTCAAGACCGCGAAGCAGATCGTCGACACCATCAGGGCGTCGCCGCTGGCGCGGCAATAAACCAGGGACATTCACCATGCGTAGCGAGATCACCGTCATAACAGCCCTTGCAGCCGTGCTGTGTGCCACCGGCACACACGCGCAAGTCGACTACCCGTCCAAACCGATCAGGATCATGATCGGTACCGCAGCCGGCGGCGGCAGTGACCTGATGGCGCGGCTCGTCGGCCAGCGCCTGACGCAAGTGTGGAATGCCGTCGTCGTGGTCGAACCGCGTCCCGGCGTCGGCGGCAATATCGCGGCCGAGTACGTGGCGAAATCGCCGCCCGACGGTTACACGTTATATGTTTGCTACGGCACGCATACCGTCAATCCGAATCTCTACAAGTTGAACTACGACGCGATCCGCGACTTCGCGGCGGTGACGCTCATCGCACGGCAATACAACGCGCTGGTGGTGCATCCGTCGATACCGGCGCGCTCGGTGAATGAGCTGGTCGCACTGGCAAAGAAAAATCCCGGCAAGATGAACTACGCTACTTCCGGCAGCGGCAGTCCAACCCATCTCGGCATGGAGCTGTTCAAAATCAACGCGCAAATCGATCTCACGCACATACCGTACAAAGGCGCGGCACCCGCGCGCATCGATCTCCTCGGCGGCCACGTCGACGTGATGTTCGACGTGCTGCGCACGGCGCTGCCGTACCGCGAAGCCGGCCGCACGCGCATGCTTGCCGTCGCCAGCCCGCAACGCTCGTCTCTCGCGCCCGACCTTCCCACCATGGCGGAAGCCGGATGGAAAGGCATCGAAGTCCTCACCTGGCACGCGCTGTTGGCGCCTGCCGGCACGCCGGCGGCCATCGTCGAACGGCTGCAGACGGAAATCCAGCGCGGCCTGCTGGCGCCCGCGTCAAAAGAAAAGATGGCCGCGGATGGCGTGGAACTGGTGGCGGGCACGCCCGGCGAGCTTGCTGCATTCATGAAGGCCGATATGACCAAGTGGGGCGGTGTCATCAAGACCGCGAAAATCCGGCCGGACTGAGCGGCGCGCACGCATTGCTGCAATCACTGCGGTAGATATTGACTAGTCATCTCCAAAATCCCACTAACAGTTAGTTGAAATATGCGCCGACAGGTTCTTAAACGTCATTCCTGCGTAGGCGGGAATCCAGCAAGTCGATGAATATATTGACCCACAATTTCCTGGGCTCCCGCCTTCACGGGAGCGACGGCCGTTTTTCAACAAAATATTAAGGACGTTCGTGCTGAGGTATCGAAGCATGAATGTCCGCTGCGTCCCCGAGCACACAAGCCTTTGCCCTTCTATACATCAGGGCGAACGGTTTTTTAGATGACTTCGACTAAGAAGCGCATCGCGCCCGGCAACGCCGCGTTCACCGGCTACTGGGTCGCCGAAACCCTGCTCTCTCTAGGCCAGGAAATTTTCCAGGTCGCGGTCGCCTGGCAGGTTTACGAGCTCACCGGCAGCGCGCTGAGCCTCGGCTTGATCGGGCTCGCGCAGTTCCTGCCGCAGTTTCTGCTGGCACTCCCCGCTGGCCACGTTGCGGACAATTTCGACCGCCGGCGCGTTTCCCTCCTGTGCCAGCTCGTCAAGTTCGGGTCGGTGGCGCTGATTGCAGCGGGCAGCTACACAGGCGCAGTCCCGGTCGCGATGCTCTACGCCTGCACCTTCGCGTTCGGCGTTGCAAATGCTTTTCAGTCGCCTGCCCTACGCGCGCTGATGCCGACGCTGGTCGAGCGCAGCGAATTCGCTCAATGCATCGCATGGACGGCAGGCGTGAAGAAAGCCGCCACCATCGCCGGCCCCGCGCTGGGCGGACTGATTTACCTGCTGGGCGCGGTTGCTGCATACGGGGCAGGCGCGCTGTGCTTTCTCGGCGCCGGTATTCTGCTGGCGCGCATACGCCTCGCGCAAAGCGCCATGCCGACGCGCGAGCCGATGACGATGGAGTCGCTATTCGGCGGCATCGCTTTTATCCGCAAGCGGCCGGTGATCCTCGGTGCGATGTCGATCGATCTGTTCGCCGTGCTGTTGGGCGGCGCGACTGCGATGCTGCCGATTTACGCACGCGACATACTCGAAGTCGGTCCGGCCGGCCTCGGCCTGCTGCGCGCCGCACCTGCGATTGGTGCGGTGGTGGTTTCACTCATGCTCATACGCATCACGCTCGACCATCGCGTTGGCCGCGTCCTGTTTGCCTCGATAGCGGTGTTCGGTGCCGCCACCGTAGTGTTCGGCCTGTCGCATTCCTTCGCGCTGTCGTTCGCCGCCCTCGTCGTACTCGGCGGCTCCGACATGGTGAGCATGGTGATCCGCCAGTCGCTGGTGCAGTTGCAGACGCCCGAAGGCATGCGCGGCCGCGTCGGCTCGGTGCATTCGATCTTTACCGGCTCCGCGAACCAGCTTGGCCAGTTCGAGTCGGGGGTAGTCGCGGCCTGGCTCGGCGCCGTGGCGTCGGTTGTCACGGGTGGACTGGGCACGCTATTGGTCGTCGCGCTGTGGATTCGCTGGTTTCCGGAGTTGTGGAATGTCGACCGGCTGGGCGCGCATCACGACGAAGAAGAACCGCAGAGCCTGCGCTGATTTAAAATCCGCCTTGGCTGCCCGAAACATCGCCATCGCCCCAGGCGGGCGAAGCCGCGCGTCTGTTGCAAGCGCTCGGGGCGACGATAGGCGGGCATCGCTTTCCGTATTATTCGAGCCACCTGCTCGCGGCTTTGCCGCGCAGCCTGCCGCTCGAGACCATAGACTGGGCGAATCCCTCGTTGCAGCAATATCGCCTGCCCGACAACAACGGGCGGGTGCCGGTGGAAGGGCCGGGCAGCGCAGGCGGTCAGCGCGCTTCGATTACCGCGAGCAGCCGCTCCTTGGTAATCGGCTTGGTGAGGAGATCGTCGAAGCCCGCGGCGAGAATACGCCGCTGCTCCGAGTCAAAAGCGTGCGCCGTATAGGCGACGACCCGCAGACCGGCCAATTGTTCGTCGGCGCGGATATATTCGCAGACCTGCTCGCCGCTCAATCCGGGCATATTGACGTCGAGCAGCACGCACGCGAACGAACGTGCGCAGAGTTTCTCCATTGCTTCTTCGCCGCTGCTGGCTTCTTCGGAGTCGATGCCGGCGTTGCGCAAAAGCAGAGTTGCCAGCCGGCGATTCACCGGATGGTCGTCAACGATCAGCACACGCGAGGTCGAATCATTCATGCGGAACCTTTCAAGCAGGGAATGGTGAAGTGGAAAGCCGAGCCTTCGCCCGTGCGGGAATTGACCCAGATCCGGCCGCCCATCAGTTCGACCATTTCCCTGGCGAGCGCGAGGCCCAGGCCGGTCCCGCTCTGCGCGCGGGTGGCGAACGAATCGATCTGACGGAAACGGTCGAACACGAGAGAGAGCGCGCACGTCGGTATGCCCGGGCCGGTGTCGGCGACGACGAACACCACCTCGCCCGGTTCCATCCGGACATGCACCTCGATGCTGCCCCGCTCGGTGAATTTGACCGCGTTATGGACAAGGTTGTTCATTACCTGCACCAGCTTCGTTGCGTCCCCGTCGATGGTTTTGGGCGCACTGGGCGCGAAATTCGCCTTGAGCTGCAGGTTTTTCCGCGTTGCGAATGCGCGTTGAACGGCGATAACCTGATTGACCATGGCTTCGAGCTCGACCGGCTGCCGATTGACGTCCATGTGACCTGCTTCGATCTTCGCCAAATCGAGGATCGTATTGACGAGCGTCAGCAAATGCGAGCCGGATTCGTAAATCGTTGTCGCCCATTCGCGTTTTTCCGCGGACTCCCCGGTATCGCGCAGAAACTCCGCGAAGCCGAGAATGCCGTTCAGCGGAGTCCGCAATTCATGCGACATGCGCGCAAGGAACTCGGATTTCATGCGGCTCGCCGAGACGGCTTCCTGCTCGCTCATGCGTAACGCTTGCTCGACGCGCTGTTGATCGCGCGCGTGCGCCGCAAGCCCGCCGCCGGCCACGATGATCAGCAGCGTAATCAGGGCCCCGAGCCCGAGCATCACGTTCCGGTGTTCGAAAAATTCCCTGAGCAAAGTCTCCTCGCTGATGCCGACCACGACCACCAGCGGGTAGTCGGCCAATTTTCGGTATGAGAAAAGTCGGCGAACGCCATCGATCTGGCTGGTTGCATAGTAGCTGCCGTGGTCGCTGCGCGGCAGCGCCTGAAACAACTGGCTCGCGCGCAGGTC
>Ga0114966_10002434_pt1 | contig 16609 bp, 16 predicted proteins | sample M_130207_XF_Meta_FD_87029 | JGI IMG/M metagenome (GOLD analysis project Ga0114966, IMG submission 87029) | Freshwater microbial communities from Lake Montjoie, Canada to study carbon cycling - M_130207_XF_MetaG | ecosystem: Environmental > Aquatic > Freshwater > Lake | place: Lake Montjoie...
ACGACCGCGATTTCAGTGGAAACATGATGGATCATCGTGCGCGTGTGACCTGACTATGAGGAATATGCCGCTTTAGCCCCGTCTTTCGGTCCAGATCAAGGCACGCCCTGATTTGGCCCGAAAGACGGGAAATTTTTTGCGGTGAGAACCGCTTACATGCAGGCGGCAAACAGTGCACGGGTGTTTTCGCGCGTCATCACCACCGGATTGCCACCGCAAGACGGATCTTCCAGCGCCATATCGGTCAACATTTCCAGATCGGCGACTTTCACCCCCAATGCGGTCAGGTTGGCGGGAATGCCCAGTTTGGCCCGCAGGGCCATGACGGCGGCTTTGAACCCGTCAAAACCCTTAAAGCCCAGATAGGCGGCAGCGGCTTTGATGCGGTCTTCAATCACAGCGCGGTTGAAATCCAGCACCATGGGCATGACCACGGCATTGGTCGTGCCGTGGTGGGTGTTGTAGACCGCGCCAATCGGGTGCGAGAGCGAGTGGATGGCCCCGAGGCCCTTTTGGAAGGCCACAGCCCCCATGGCAGCCGCACTCATCATATGGGCGCGCGCGTCTAGATCGTTTGGATTGTCATATACTTTGGGCAGGTTTTCAAAGACCAAGCGCATCCCTTCCAAGGCGATGCCTTGGCTCATCGGGTGATAGAACGGGCTGGAATATGCCTCAAGACAATGGGCCAGTGCGTCCATGCCGGTACCTGCAGTGATAAAGCGCGGCATACCGACCGTCAGCGCGGGGTCGCATAGGGTGACCACGGGCATCAGCTTGGGGTGGAAGATGATCTTTTTCTTATGGGTCAGCGCATTGGTCAAAACCCCCGCGCGCCCCACTTCAGACCCTGTGCCTGCTGTGGTGGGCACAGCGACGATGGGGGCGATCTTGTCGGCATCAGCGCGGGTGTACCAATCATCGACATCTTCCAGATCCCAGACCGACAGATCTTTACGCTGATGCGCCATCAGCGCGATCATCTTGCCCAAATCCAAGCCTGATCCACCGCCAAAGGCCACAACGCCGTCATGGCCGCCAGCGAGATAAACCGCGATGCCATCCGCCATGTTCTTTTCGTTGGGGTTCGGGTCGACTTCAGAAAAGACCGCGCGGCCAAGGCCAGCGGCCGCCAGCACATCCAAAGCTTGGGCGGTGATGGGCAATGAGGCCAACGCCTTATCTGTCACCAAAAGCGGCTTTTTCAGGCCAGCTGCCTGTACATGGTCGCCAAGTTCTGCAATGCGGCCCACGCCGAATTTGATGGCGGTGGGGTAGTTCCAATTTCGGTTGGGGACATTATGGGACATGGCGTCACACTTTCTTGAGGTGGTAAGATTTGGGGCGGGTGACAGAGTGGAACCCAAGGAATGACAGCGACCCACCGCGACCGGTGTCTTTGCAGCCTGTCCAGCACAGCGCGGGGTCAAGATAATCGGCGCGGTTCATAAAGACCGTGCCGGTTTGAATCTGCCCGCCAAGGGCTGCTGCTGTGTCATAATCTTGTGTCCAGATCGAGGCTGTCAGCCCATAGGGGCTGTCATTCATGAGGCGCAGGGCTTCTTCGTCGGATTTCACCTTCATGATCCCCACCACGGGGCCAAAGGATTCCTCCATCATCACGCGCATATCATGGGTGACGTTGACCAAGATTTGCGGTGCAAGGTAAGCACCGCCGTCATCGGCGGGGAAATGGGCGGGGTTGATCAGGGGCTTGGCGCCTTGGGCCACGGCTTCGGCGATCTGATCGCGCACGACTTTGGCAAAGCGTGAGTTGGCCATAGGCCCCAGGGTTGATGCGGCGTCAAACGGGCTGCCCAGTTTCAGCGCGTTGACCCAAGCCACCGACTTTTCCACAAAGGCATCGAACAGGCTTTCGTGCACATAGATCCGCTCAATCCCGCAGCAGCACTGGCCCGAATTGAACATGGCCCCGTCCATAAGGGTATCAACAGCGGCCTCTAGATTGGCGTCAGCCCTTACATAGCCTGGGTCTTTGCCGCCCAGTTCCAGCCCCATGGGGGTAAAAGTACCCGCAGCGGCGCGTTCCATCGCCTGCCCGCCACCGACAGAGCCTGTGAAATTCACAAAGTCAAAGGCCCGCGCAGCAATCAGGTTTTCGGTTGTGGCGTGATCCAGCACCACGTTTTGGAACACATCCGCAGGCACGCCCGCCGCATGAAAAGCATCGGCCAAGCGTTCGCCTACCAGCAGGGTTTGGCTGGCGTGTTTTAAGATCACCGCGTTGCCGGCAATCAGCGCAGGCACCAAGGTGTTGATGGCGGTAAGGTAAGGATAGTTCCAAGGGGCCACGATCAACACCACGCCCAGTGCCTCTCGCGCCAGAAAGCGGCGGAACTTATCGCTGTCTTCGATCATCACAGGTGCCAAGGTTTTTTCGGCGATGTCGGCCATGTAATCGGTGCGGGCATTCACCCCGCCAAACTCGCCACCAAAGCGGGTGGGCCGGCCCATTTGCCACGCCAATTCTTCGACCACGCGGTCTTTCATCGCGTTCAAATTGGCAATCCCTTGGCGCACCAAAGCGATGCGCTCGCTTAAGGGGCGTGCAGCCCAGCCCTTTTGCGCCGCCTTCGATCGAGCGGCCATGCTGCGAGCGGCATCGGGCGTAAGGGGCGTGCGTTCGGCATAGACCGAGCCGTCGACAGGAGAGATCAGTTTGATGGCAGTCATCAGATTACCTCGTAAGGTGGGCTTTTGCCAAAGCGTTCAACATTCTACAGCCATCACATGGCCTTTTTCGGCATAGTCCAATATCTTACGGTCGCGCGTCACCAAACGCAGCCCATATTCGCGCGCTGTGGCAATGATGATACGATCCGCCGGGTCGCGGTGCAATTCGTCTGGCAGCTCTGAGGAGGCGATCAGCACCTTTGGCCCCATCTCTGCCAGCCGCGCGCCTGATTGGGTCACGACCTGTTCAAACCACGACAGGGCAGGGCGGGCCAGCGTAATGCGGCGCAGGGCGGCAAGCTGGCCTATTTCCCAAGCCGAGATGGGCGAAATCCAGATCGGCGTCGCCCCTTCATAAGCTGCGCGCAAATGCTGACGCAGCTTGGGCTGATCGCCACCCATGGCGGACCAGATCAGCGCGCAAGTGTCCAGCAAAAGCGGAGTTTTCATCGGGGTGCGCCCCGCAGCAGGGCAGTTTTCTGATCCATCCAGCCGTCGATATCGCTGTCGGGATAAAGCGGCGCGGTCAAATCAAAGCCCTCCTCTACCCGCACAGTTCCAGCCATGCACCCAAACAGCGGGTGGTCGCCCAAAAGGGGTTTGGCAGCACTGCCCATCCAGATCATCGGGGCAGCACCCTCGGCAAAGCCTGTGGTAGCTGCGGGGGCGGAAACAGCAGCAGACTTGGCAAAGACCACCTGCTCCCCCGTAAGATCAACATTCCGCGTGGTGAACCCTGCCGCCAGCCAAGCCTTGGTCATGACATTGTTGATGGGATTATTGCTCCACCAGCCCCGATGCTGCCGCGACGAGGGGGGCAGGACAAAGCCCAAAATGGCTTCAATCTCGGCAAACCGCATCGGCACAAGGGCCTGCTGGCAGACTTGCAGATGCAGGGTCAGGGGGGAATATTTGCTCATCGTTTTAAACCTTAAGGATCAATGTGCAGCAAAGCTACACACTGATCTTTGATTCGTCAACTGTTTGTGTTTGTGTGTGTTTATGCCCGCTCCAGCAATCTTTGCAGTTCAAAGTCGGTCACAACGCGGTCGGTTTCGGCGATCTCCCACTGACAGGCGTGGTGATAGTGATCCACCACTTCGTCGCCAAAGGCCGCACGCAGCATGGTGGAATTGTGCAACAGTGTTGCCGCATCGCGCAGGTTTTTGGGAATCTCGCGGATGCCAGCGGCGCTGTACATATCGCCCTTCATCTCAGGCTCTAGCACCATTTTCTTCTCGATCCCGTCTAGACCCGCAGCCAGCAGGGCAGCGCAGGCCAGATAGGGGTTCACATCGCTGCCCGGAATGCGGCATTCGACGCGCACGGCCTTGGTATGCTCACCGCACACGCGAAAGCCCGCCGTGCGGTTGTCCGCACTCCACACCGCTTTGGTGGGGGCAAACATCCCCACGGTGAAGCGTTTGTAGCTGTTCACATAGGGCGCCAGAAAGGCTGTGATGTCGCGGGCATGGGCCAATTGGCCTGCGATATAGTGTTTCATTGTCACTGACATGCCATGCACATCGTCATGGTCTTCAAAGCTGGGCTTGCCATCAAGGCTCCACAGGCTTTGGTGGATGTGAGAGGAAGATCCGGCCTTCTTATGGTCATACTTGGCCATAAAGGTCACCGAGCGCCCTTTGGTCCAAGCGATTTCCTTGATGCCGTTCTTAATGATCGTGTGGTTATCGGCGGTATCTAGGGCATCGGAGTATTTGTAGTTCAGCTCTTCTTGGCCTGCATCCGCCTCGCCTTTGGAGTTTTCTACCGGAATGCCCGCGCCATAAAGCCCGTTGCGCACGGCGCGCATGACATCTTCTTCCTTGGTGGTTTGGAAGATGTGGTAATCCTCGTTGTACGACGACACCGGTTGCAACGACCGCAAGCCGCCATCGCGCAGGTTTTCGTAGGAATTCTCGAACAGATAAAACTCCAGCTCTGATGCCATCATGGGTTCAAACCCCACAGCGCGCGCACGAGCGACCTGTTTTTTCAAAATCGCGCGCGGGCTGACGGTGACTTCTTGGCCTGTGTGGTGGTCGACCAGATCGGCCAGCACCAAGGCCGTGCCAGGCAGCCACGGGATCAGGCGCAGCGTGGCCATATCGGGTTTCATCACATAATCGCCGTAGCCCGTTGTCCAAGATGAGCTTTTATAGCCCTGAACCGTGTTCATTTCTTGGTCGACTGTCAGCAGATAATCGCAGCAATGGGTTTCTTGCCACCCACTTTTCACAAAGAACGCGGCGTGGAAGCGCTTGCCCATTAGGCGGCCCCACATATCAACGGCAGCCACCAGAACGGTGTCGATCGTGCCGCTGTCGACGGCGTTTTTAAGCTGCTCAAATGTCATATTGCCGGGCATATCCGGTCTCCTTTTGATGGGGGTTGGCGCAGGCGGGGCCCAAGGGCCATATATGCGGCGCTAGCCCGCCTTGGCCTGACGCTGAATCTCCACCATGCCCATATTCACCACCAAGGCCAAAGCACCCGACGTGACGCCAAGGGCCGCTATGGCGGCGATGGGGCGGCAAGGGGGCAGGGGCAATGGGCGCTCCATGGGCGGGGGATCCTTATTTGCACAAAGGCTGGCGTTTGGGCAGGCAAGTGTCAAGGTTGTTTCTAGGTTTGCTGCGCCCCGCGCAGCCCAAAGCCTGCGTTCAACCCAACCGCCGCCAGCAAAACCGCGCCGCCAAGGGCCGTGTTGGCCGACAGCGTTTCGCTTAAGAAGATCCATGCCCAACCGGGGGCTAATAGCACTTCGATCAAAGACAGCAGCGTGGCTTGGGCGGCGGGCACGGCTTGGCTGCCCTTGGTATACAGATACATCCCCCCCGTTAGAGTTACGACGCCCATGCCAAAGGCCAATCCCGCCTCGAAAGGGGGAACCGCTAAAGTTTGGCCGGCAATTAATGCGGCCACAGCCCCTGCTATAGCGGAAAAGATTCCACCCAGCAGAACCACTGGCAAACTATCGGCCACATGTCCCCAGCGGATCGCGACGGTAAAGGCCGCAAACCCCGCGGCCGAGGTCAATGCTGCAGCCGTGCCCAGCACCTGCCCCCCGCCGATCTGTCCTATGCCGCCCACCATGACCAAAATCCCAACCAAGGCTAACAAAATTGCGCCCCATGTAGGAAAGGACACCGGCTCTTTCAGCAAAATCCGCCCAAACACAGCGGCGAAAAAGGGCGAGGCAGAAAAGAGCAGCATCGCATTGGCGACCGTGGTTGATTGCAGTGCCACAATGGCCCCGCCAAAGGCCAGCACCAGCCCAAGTCCGCCCATAACCCCCGCCCAGCTCACCTGCCGCAATGCAGGTAGAGCATTGCCGGGGCCAATCCAAAGCACCAACACGGGCACCATGCCTGACGATCGCCAAAACAGGACCGCCCAACTGCCCGCCTCGTCCAATTGGCGGATCAGAACGCCTTGAATCGACCAAACCACTCCGGCCAACATTATCAGCCCCGCGCCTGTCAGATATCGCATGGCCAAAACCGCCCCTTGGTGCATTCGTTTGGGCAAAGGCTAGGGACTTGGGGCTGCCTTTGGTGTTCTAGAACCGACAGACAAGGTCGGGCACAGGGCGCGGCTTTGCCCCTTTCATACTTGCCCAAATATCCATGCGACCCTAGTAGCCAAGCGCGCGGTCAACCAGATGCAGCAACGGCGCACCCGCCTCTGAGCGGCGGATGTTTTCTACCAAAACCCGTGCGGCACTCTGCGGCCTTGTATCCGCCGCGATATGCGGGGTTACGGTGATCTGCTTATGGGTCCAGAACGGATGATCTTTCGGCAGGGGTTCGCTGCGAAACACATCCAGCGTGGCATGGGCCACTTTGCCGCTGTCCAGCGCTGCCAGCAGGGCTTGGTCGTCAATCAGCGGTCCACGCCCGGGGTTCAAGATAAAGGCCCCCTTTGGCAGGTAAGCCAAAGTGTTCGCGTTCAGCAGGTTTTCGGTTTCTGGTGTGCGCGGCAGCAGGGTGACGACGATGGCTGCGTTGGACAGGGCTTGTTTCAATCCCGCCGCGCCTGACAGGCAGGTGAGGCCCACGATTTCCTTGGGGGCGCGGCTCCACCCCGTGACGGGGAAGTTTAGCGCTTGTAAGGCGCGCGCGGCGGCAAGGCCAAGCGCGCCAAGGCCCAACATCGCCACGCTGCGTTGACGGGCAAGGGGCGGGCAGGTTGGATCCCAGACATGGGCCGGGTTCACGATGTGGCGGTCCATGCCCAGATGATGGCGCAGGGCGTGGCCTACGACCCATTCCACCATCCCTTCCGTCAGGTAAGGGTCCACCATGCGGGCCAAAGGTTGGGTCAGGGTGGCATTGCCCACAATCCGCTCCACCCCCGCCCAAAGGCTGAGCACGGCTTTGCAGCGGGTGAAGGGGGTGAAATCTTGCAAGGGGGCCGAAGGGGCGTAGATGATGTAATCGACCAAGGCCGGATCGGTGGCTTCGGTCACGATCTGGGCCGAAAGCCCCGCCTCTGCCAAGGCTTGCGGCAAGATCGTGGCATAGTCGGGCCAAAGTGCGGGGGCGGCGAATAGGATCAGCATGCGGGTTTCCTTGGTCATTGTGACAAAGCAATTCCGGCGTTCACGGCCATGGCAAGGATCACGGTGTTAAAGAAAAACGCGCCGATGGCATGGGTCAGCACCACGCGGCGCATTTGGGGTGTGGTGACAGAAACATCGGCGGTTTGCGCTGTCATGCCAATGCCGAAAGAGAAATATAGAAAGTCCCATATGTCTGGGGTTTGGGTGCCCGGAAAAGCAAGTCCGCCATCCGGTTCGGGTGCAAAATACAAATGTGCATAGCGAAAGGCCGCCAGCACCTGCAAAGTGGCCCAGCCCAAAGGGGCAGCCGTCAAGGCAAAGACTGTTTCCATCGGGCTGGCGCTGGCGCTGTTCAACACCAAAAAGATCGACGACAGACTGATCGTCACCGCCGTCACTGCGATGCCTAAGATCAGCACTGCCCCCTCGTCGTCTTGTTCCGAATGGCCGCGCATCTCTTGTGGGGTGCTGCGCAGGATCATAGTCATGACCAGCCCAAGGTAGACGATGAAAAAGGTATTCACGCCGATCAGACCGCTCATCACAGGATCGATCCTAAGCAGCTGTCCGCCCGCCCACATTAGGCCACCAAAGACCAAAGCTGCCAGAAACCTTGTGTGGCGGTGATAGGCTTGGTGCAACATCAGCGCAGCCTATGCACAATAGCGCTTTGCGCCAGTCCGAAAGCCAAAAGCAACACCAGCGTGGCTGATCCGCCGTAACTGAGAAAGGGCAAGGGCACGCCCACCACGGGGGCCATGCCCATCACCATGGCAAGGTTGACAGCCAGATACAAAAAGAAATTCGCCGCTATGCCAATCAGCAGCAGCGAGGAGAAGCGATCTTTGTTCTGCATGGCGGCCCAGAACAGAAAAATCAAAATTGCGGCGTAAACTATCAGCAAAGAAATCGCCCCGACAAAGCCGAATTCCTCGCCCAACGTGGTGAAGATGAAATCTGTGTGTTTTTCCGGCAAAAAGTTCAAGCGGCTTTGAGTGCCTTGCATAAAGCCCTTGCCAGCCATGCCGCCCGACCCCAAGGCGATCTTGGCTTGCAAGATGTTATCGCCCGCGCCCAAGGGGTCAGCGGAAGGATCTAGGAATGTGTCGATCCGCTTATACTGATAGTCGTGGATCAACTGCCAAGGCGTGCCGCGCAGCAGGAATATGCCTGCGATCCCCGCGCCGATCAGGCCGATAACAGCGCCAAAATACCACAGCGACACGCCCGCCGCGAACATTACCGAAGCCCCCGCCACGACCAGCATCAGGGTTGTGCCCAAGTTCGGCTCCATCAAGACCAAGACGGCGGGTGCCAAAATCATCACCACGGGCAAAATCACCCAAGGCAAACGCGAGACTTTGCGATCGTCCAGCCAATCGTAATAGGTCGCCAGCATCATAATCAGGCTTACCTTCATGAACTCTGAGGGTTGAAGGCGGACAAAGCCCAGATCAATCCAGCGCTGCGCACCCATGCCTACGTCGCCAAAGAAATGCACCACAACCAGCAAAACAAAGGTCACGATATAGGCCGCCGCAGACATGCTGCGCCAAAACCAGATTGGCGTGAAGCAGATGGCCAGTGACAGAACCATCCCCACACCAAAGCGTTTCATCTGCGGTTCAGCCCATTGCTGCAAATCGCCGCCCGAGATCGAATACAGCATCAGCCACCCGATCGTCGCACAAGCGCAGATCAGCAGATACAGGCTCCAGTTGACGTAAAACACCTTGGCAAAGCCAGTCGGGGCGAATTTGAGGCGGTATTCCAGAAAACTCATGGGCTTTAGGCCTTTATTTCTGGGGGTTGGCTGCCATCAGGTCGGCGCAGGCGCAGTTCTTGCAGCATAGCGCCGATACGTGCGCGCTGGCTTTCGGGATAATCCATCGGGTCAGGCAAGGCCCCCGTCATGACCCGCAGCAGGGCATCGCGCGCAATAGGGGCTGCCGCCAAAGACCCGCCGCCGCCATGTTCCACCACCACGGCCACAGCATAGCGCGGCGCATCGGCGGGGGCATAGGCCACAAACAGGGCGTGGTCGCGCTCTTTCCAAGGCCGATCAACATTTTCGACCACGCCCGTCTCGCGCTCTGCGGCTGAGATATTGCGCACCTGCGACGTGCCCGATTTGCCCGCCATGCGCATCGCCTCATTGGCGATTCGTGCAGCGTAAGAGGTGCCGTGTTGGCCATTGACCACTTGATCCATCCCCGAGCGGACCGTTTGAAGATGCGATGTTTCCATGCCAAGGGGCAAAGCCTCGGCAATGGCAACTTCGACCCCGTCGACAGCCTTCACCAAGCGCGGCACAACCAAGCGGCCCGTCGCCACCCGCGCTGTCATAACGGCCAGTTGCAAGGGCGAGGCCAAGACGTAGCCCTGCCCAATCGACGCGTTGATCGTGTCGCCAATCCGCCACTCTTGCTGAAAGCGCTGTTGCTTCCACTCTTTGGTGGGCAAAATACCCTCGGTGATGGCTGACATGGGCAGATCGTGGCGTTGCCCAAGCCCCATGGTTTTGCCCATTTCTGATATCTTCTCGATGCCAACCCTTTGGGCCACATCGTAAAAGAACACATCGCAGCTTTCTGCCAAAGCACGGGCCAAATCGACCTTGCCATGGCCGCCCGACTTCCAGCAATGAAACTTGCGCCCGCCGAAATCCAGGTAGCCCGGGCAATTGACGGTGGTGTCAGTGTCAATGTGTCCATCGGCCAAGGCGGCCAAGGCTGTGACAATCTTAAAGGTCGACCCGGGCGGATAGGCGCCTTGCGCCACTTTGTTGGCCAAGGGCCGGTGGTCATTGTCCATCAAGGCGCGGTAATCGGCATTGGAAATGCCACGCACAAACAGGTTGGGGTTAAAGCTGGGGGCAGATACAGCCCCCATGATGTCGCCGTTTTGCACATCTATCACCACACAGGCGGCAGATTGGTCGCCCAGACGGACTTGCAAAAAGTTTTGCAAATCAGCGTCCAGCGTCAGCGTCAAGTCAGCGCCTGACTGCCCCTCGGTCCGCTCCAGCTCGCGCATGATACGACCGACGTGGTTGACCTCGATCTTGCGGTTGCCTGCTGATCCGCGCAAAATCTCTTCTGTCCACTTTTCCACACCGATTTTGCCGATCTGGAACTTGGGGATATGCAGCAAAGGATCAGGGTTTTCGATGCCCTCAAGATCTTTTTCAGACACGGGGCCAACATAGCCCACGACATGGGCAAAATCGGTATCGCGCGGATAAAGCCGCGACAGGCCGACATCGGGTGTCACACCCGGAAGGGCCGGCGCGTTTAGGGAGAGCCTACTAAACTCCTCCCAGCTGAGCCTGTCGGCCACGGGAATGGGTACAAAAGCGGCGTTGCGCGCCATATCCTTTAATACCCGCGTTAGATCGGCCTGTGTCAACGGGATCAGATGGCTGAGGCGGTTGAGAACCAAATCCACATCCCCCGCTCCTTCCCGCGTGATCACCACGCGGTAGGTCTGCTCGTTGCCCGCAATCAACTTGCCGTTGCGGTCCAAGATCAGGCCGCGGGCGGGCGGCACAAGCTGAATGTTGACGCGGTTTTGTTCCGCCAAAAGAGAAAAGGCATCAGACTGATCGATGCCAAGATAGCGCATTCGGCCTGCTAGCACCGCCATCGTGGCGGCCATACAGCCGCCCATGAACAAAGCGCGGCGGTTGATCCGGCGGGCGCTGTCTTCGGTATCGCGAACGGGGCGTCTCACATCCGCCTCCCGAACGAGTCAACTTGGCCCATCGCGGGTTTGTACAAATCCAACCCATAGCGCGACAGGGCAACCACGGCGGGATAGGCCACAACCGACCAAATGATCTGCAATAAGGAAAAGCCGAATGAGGGTTGGTCAACAAAGGCCATATCCAAGATGGTGCGGTTGGCAAAAAACACACCGAAAATCACGCCCGCCACCAACAGCCATTCGACGCCAAAGTTCAACTCGCGGGTCAGCGCGCTGCGGGCGCGGATGAACTCGGCCCCCATCAACACCAACGCTGCCCAAAGGCCTGGCGGGCGCATCAGCAACATATCTTCCGCTAAGACCACCGCGCCAATCATCAAGGCAGACAGGTATTCTGGCCGTCGCACCATCCAAGCGAAGATCAAACACAGCAAAAGATCTGGGCCAGGCAAATGCCCTGCCGTGGTTTGCAAAGGCAATAGCCGCACAAAGGTTATGACCAGCGCCACGCCCAGAAAAATCAGGCGGTGCAGCCAAACGGGTCCGATCAGGGCATTAATCACTGCGCGCTCCTGTCGTTCCGTCCGTGATCGTCTGCGAAGCGGTGCTTTCAGCAGCGGTGCCGGCCTCTTCGGGCTGGGTGGCAGCGGGCAACCCTGCGGCGGGCATCAAGGGGCCCTGCACTCCGGTCGGCAAGGGGCGAGGTGGGAGCGGCACCAACAGCGCGCCCGTATCGGTGATGGGCGCGCTGGCATAGCTGCGCAAGACGCGCAGAAACTCTAGCCGTTCGTAATTCGCGGCCAAAACCACGCGCAGGCGCTTATCTGCGCCCATGGCGACTTGGCCCACCAAAAGACCTGCCGGAAAGACATTGCCATCGCCCGTGCTGACCACCTGATCTCCCGGCTGGATCTGGTCAGAATGTTCCAGAAAATCCAAGGGCGGCAGCATCGAATTGTCGCCCGAAAGGACCGCTTTTTGGCCGGAAGGCTGCACAATCACTGGAATGCGGCTTGAGCTGTCGGTCAGCAAGATCACCCGACTGGTGCGGTTTCCAACCCCTGAAATCCGCCCGACAAGGCCGATCCCATCCATCGTGGCCCAGCCGTCTTGGATGCCGTCGCGCATGCCCACATTCAAGAGAACCGATTGCCGAAACGGGCTGCCACTGTCGGTCAGAACCACGCCCGTGATATGGGTAAGCATCGGGTCAAGACGGACATTATTCAAATCCAGAAGGCGCGCGTTCTTTTGCTCTAGTTGGAGCGCGGCTTCTTTCCACGCTTTCATCTGCTGCAATTCTTCGCGCAGTTGCTGGTTTTGTTCGTACAGGCGGCCATAAGACTGAAAGTTGTCAACCATGGTCGAAAGCTTGGTCACGGGCGCCATGGCCCAAGCGAAAGAGGGCACAACCTTGTCAATCAGGGCCATGCGAAACCGTTCGACCCTTGGGCTGTCGATGCGCCACAGCACAAAGAGGGCCAAGAACAAGACAACCGAAAACCCCACCAAAACCCGACGCAGCGGGCGTGAGAAATCTTCGCTGTCATATGTCCGAGGTTTGGCCATAGGCCCCCCTTACGCGAAAGGGATCAGCTGTCGTAGTCGATCACGTGGCGCAGTTGCTTTTCATACTCCAGCGCCTTGCCTGTGCCCAAAGCCACGCAATTGAGCGGCTCGTTCGCAACCGAGATGGGCAGGCCCGTCTGTTCGCGCAGGGACAGGTCAAGATCGCCCAGCAGCGCCCCGCCGCCCGTCAGCATGACGCCACGGTCAACGATATCGGCCGCCAGATCGGGCGGTGTCGTTTCCAAAGCCTGCATCACCGCATCGCAGATCGCTTGTACGGGTTCCGACAAAGCCTCGGCCACTTGGGCTTGGTTGATTTCGGTTTCCTTTGGCACGCCGTTCAGCAAGTCGCGGCCCCTGATCAGGATTGAGGCTCCGCGCCCATCGTCAGGCATCCGTGCCGTGCCGATGGTGGTTTTGATACGCTCTGCCGTGGCTTCGCCGATCAACAGGTTCTGATGGCGGCGCAGATAGCTGATGATCGCCTCGTCCATTCGGTCGCCGCCGATGCGTACAGAGCGGGCATAGACGATATCGCCCAAGGACAGCACCGCCACCTCGGTCGTGCCACCGCCGATGTCCACCACCATGCTGCCGGTGGGATCGGTGATGGGCATACCCGCACCAATGGCGGCTGCAATGGGTTCGGCAATCAAACCGGCGCGGCGCGCGCCTGCTGACAGCACCGATTGGCGAATGGCGCGCTTTTCCACCGGTGTTGCGCCATAGGGCACGCAGACGATGATCTTGGGCTTAGAAAAGGTCGAGCGTTTGTGCACTTTGCGGATGAAATGTTTGATCATCTCTTCGGCGGTGTCGAAGTCGGCAATCACACCGTCGCGCATCGGGCGGATGGCTTCAATGCTGCCTGGGGTGCGGCCCAGCATCAGCTTGGCATCTTCGCCCACGGCCAAAACCTGCTTTTTGCCGTCTTTGACGTGATAGGCCACAACCGAGGGTTCATTTAGGATGATCCCGCGCCCCTTGACGTAGACCAGCGTGTTGGCTGTCCCAAGGTCGATCGCCATGTCTGACGAAAACAGACCCGAAAAGATGTTGGAAAAGATCGACATGGTGCGCGCCCCGCTGTGGTTCGGAAAGGGAAATGCCCCCGCGACTCATGCAAGAGGCGGGCGCTTTGGTATAGGGTGTCACAAAGTTGGGTGAAAGGGCAATGGCGCAGGGCGTGCGGGTTTACGCCGGAAGGAGAGTAAATTGATATATAAGGATATTTATTTGGAATTTTATACTATTTTTTGTCATGAAATTGCTATTTTGCAATAAAACATAAAATACCTGACGTCTCGCTTCGTCAATTGTGCTGCTCAGGCTATCGTTTCACCAAGAGAACCCGTGCCGAGCTGGAGCAATTATGGAAGAGTTTACCAATCGCGTGGCTTTGGTCACAGGTGCCGGCAGCGCAGGGGGGATAGGCTTTGCCATAGCAAAGGCCTTGCAAAAAGCCGGTGCCAAGCTGTGCATCACCGCCACCACCGACCGCATCTTTGACCGCGCGGCTGAACTGGGCTGCATGGGCCACAAGGCCGACCTGACCGATCCGGCGCAGGTGCAGGGGCTGTTCGCCTTAGTCACTGCCCAACTTGGCCCTGTCGCGGTGTTGATCAACAACGCAGGCATGGTGCAAAGCGGGAAGTCGGTCAAACGCGCCAAGCTCGGCGCATTGTCAGATGCAGATTGGGCGCATCATATGGCCTTGAACATCGGCGTCACCTTTCACAGCATCCGCGCGGCTTTGCCTGCGATGCAGGCAGCGCGCTATGGGCGGATCGTCAATATAGGCTCTGTCACTGGGCCGCTGGTGACGATTGACGGATCATCAGGCTATGCCACGGCCAAGGCCGCGATTGGCGGGATGACGCGGTCGTTGGCCCTAGAATACGGCGCAGAGGGCATCACCTGCAATGCGGTGCTGCCGGGGTGGATTCAAACCGAATCCTCCAGCGCTAAAGAAATCCGCGCCGGTCGGGCTACCCCAGTGGGTCGCGCTGGCACGCCAGACGAAGTCGCGGCTTGCGCTGTATTTTTGGCCTCGCATGGGGCTAGCTATGTCAATGGGGCGATGTTGGTGGTGGATGGGGGAAATACATTGGTCGAGATGAAGGGGGCAGGCGGGTTCTGACCCTGCGTTTCAAATGCAAACAGGCCAAAGCGGGGCTTTGGCCTGTTTCTCTTTCCCCTTGCGCCAAGCCTTAGTGCTTGTAGCTGATCGTCTTCACATCCGAATCAGGCGCTGATTTTTGGCGGCGCTGGATCAGCCGGTTCAGCGCGTGGACATAGGCTTTCACGCTGGCTACGACCGTGTCAGTATCGGCCGAGGTGCCCGTGGCGATCCGCCCGTCTTCTTCGAGCCGCACCGAAACTGTCGCCTGCGCGTCTGTCCCTTCGGTCACGGCATGCACCTGATAGAGCTGCAACTTGGCGTGGTGGGCATAAAGCATATTGACGGCATTAAACGCCGCATCTACCGGCCCATCGCCCGTTGCATCGGTGGAGGTTTCGACCCCGCCAATCATCAGCGTCAACTCTGCCTCCCGGGGGCCTTCGGTGCCGCAAACCACGCGCAGCCGTTTGACTTGCAGGTGGGTGTTGTCGTCGCTGGTGGCCTCATCGGCGACAAGGGCGATCAGGTCTTCGTCGTAGACCTCTTTCTTGCGATCGGCCAAGGCTTTAAAGCGCACAAAGACGTCGTTGAGTTGGTTATCGGCCAGTTCAAACCCCAGCTCTTTCAGCTTCGAGCGCAAGGCCGCGCGACCCGAATGCTTACCCATGGCAATGTTCGTGGCGGTAAGGCCAATGTCTTCGGGGCGCATGATTTCAAAGGTTTGTACATTCTTCAGAACGCCGTCTTGGTGAATGCCGCTTTCATGCAGGAAGGCGTTTTTGCCGACGATGGCCTTGTTGAACTGCACCGCAAAGCCCGAAACCGAAGACACCCGCCGCGACAGGTTCATGATCTTGGAGGTGTCGATGCCCGTTTGATAGGGCAGAATGTCGTTGCGCACGCGCATCGCCATCACGACCTCTTCCAAGGCTGTGTTGCCCGCCCGTTCGCCCAAGCCGTTGATCGTGCATTCAATCTGCCGCGCACCCGCCTCAACGGCGGCCAAGGCGTTGGCCGTGGCCATGCCAAGGTCATTGTGGCAATGGGTGGCGAAAATCACCTTATCCGCCCCCGGCACACGTTCCAGCAACATGGCAATCAGTTTGGCGGATTCGAACGGGTAGGTGTAGCCCACCGTATCGGGAATGTTGATCGTGGTTGCCCCCGCCTTTATGGCGATTTCCACTGTGCGACAGAGGTAATCATGTTCGGTGCGCGTGGCATCCATAGGCGACCATTGCACATTGTCGCACAGGTTGCGGGCATGGGTCACGGTTTCATGGATGCGTTCGGCCATCTGGTCCATGTCCAGATTGGGAATGGCGCGGTGCAGGGGAGAGGTGCCGATAAAGGTGTGAATGCGCGGCGAGCGGGCGTGTTTGACCGCTTCCCAGCAGCGGTCGATATCTTTGAAATTGGCCCGTGCCAGCCCGCAGACGGTGGAATTCTTGGCCCGCTTAGCGATGGCACTGACAGCGGCAAAGTCACCTTCCGAGGCGATGGGAAAGCCCGCCTCGATGATATCCACGCCCATTTCATCCAGGAGCCCAGCAATTTCCAGTTTTTCATCATGGGTCATGGTGGCACCGGGGGACTGCTCCCCATCGCGCAGCGTGGTGTCGAATATCAAGACGCGGGGTTGGGCGGTCTTTTGGGTCATCTGATGCTATCCTTGGACGATGTTCTTAGCGGCTGTGCCGGAGGGTTGGGCGCTGTCACCTCTGAGCGGTCGCACCCTTGGGGCACGCTCAGAGGCGGCTAAGACGTAGCAGACCCAAGGGTAGGACAGGCGACAGCACGGGGTAAGCCCCATGCGAAATGCCAGCTGTGGTCAGATCCTTGGTCATGAAACCGGACTATAAGCAGGATCGCGCGAAAGAAAAGGGGGTAAGCGGGGATTTTGCGGGGCTTGGAAGGTGGCAAGTGGGCGCTAGCTTTGGGCAAAGCGGAGGGCG
>Ga0114966_10002435_pt1 | contig 16604 bp, 9 predicted proteins | sample M_130207_XF_Meta_FD_87029 | JGI IMG/M metagenome (GOLD analysis project Ga0114966, IMG submission 87029) | Freshwater microbial communities from Lake Montjoie, Canada to study carbon cycling - M_130207_XF_MetaG | ecosystem: Environmental > Aquatic > Freshwater > Lake | place: Lake Montjoie...
CAACCCGACGTGGAAGTGAATTAGAACGCGATATTCAGCACACTGATTGCCAGATCATCGTGACTGACCAGAGTGGCATGGCGCTAATTGACGGCTTACATACCGAAGTTGACAAGAACAAAGTCATCGACGTTGAATCTGCTCAACACCACGATCAACTTCTGCAACATCGTGGGGCGGCACTCCCCGATCACAAGCCAGACGAAAACAGCATTCTTTTCTTGCTCTTTACATCTGGATCAACAAGTGCACCCAAAGCCGTTGTCTGCACTAATCAACGAATGGCCACCGCCAGTGTGCGAGCTGGGCAAATTTATGGAGTAACGGCTGAGGAAATTTGCTATTGCCCGATGCCGCTGTTCCATGGCAACGCGTTGATGGCCTGTTGGGGGCCAGCCCTTGCCGTTGGAGCAACTCTGGTTCTTCGTCGCAAGTTTTCTGCAAGTAATTTCATGCCAGATATCCGCGCCCATCAATGCACCTATTTCACCTACGTGGGTCGCACTATCGCCTACATTCTTGGCCAACCCATTTCGAGCAAGGATCGAAAAAACACATTGCGTCTCGGGTTCGGCACAGAAGCAAGCGCGCTAGACCGCGAACGATTTCTTGAACGATTTGGCTGTGATCTCGTTGAGGGTTACGGATCAAGCGAAAGCGTTGTCGCAATCATTCGCACTCCCGAGACTCCGGCGAACGCTCTCGGTAAAGAACGAGCCGATATGGCCGGTCAGGTGAGCATCATTGATCCCGACACCAACATTGAGTGCCCACGAGTTCGCTTTGACGAATTTGGGGCAATCACTAATCCAGAATGCATCGGCGAAATCGTCAGCTTGAGCGGTGGAACCTCGTTTGAGGGTTACTACAACAATCGAGAAGCCTCAACTGAACGCGTTCGCAACGGCTGGTATTGGACCGGAGATCTTGGCTATCGAGATGATGCTGGGTTCTTCTATTTCGGAGGACGCAGCGCCGATTGGCTGCGCGTCGATAGTGAGAACTTTGCAGCTGGGCCAGTTGAAAATATCGTCTCGCGGTTTCCCGGAGTTGTTATGGCCGCTGTCTACCCCGTTCCCGACCCAACAACGGGCGACATGGTGATGGTCACTATTGAGATGAATGAAACTGCAGAGTTTTCCCCGCACGAATTTGACGAATTTCTGGCGCAACAGCGCGACCTTGGCACCAAATGGTCGCCACAAATTGTTCGGGTCATCAAAGCGATGCCACTGACTGCCAATAACAAGGTACATAAACCACCGCTGCGTGCGAGTAAGTGGCTCACATCAGATTCGCACTATTGGCGATCAGAGCGCAACCAGTCGCTGCGACTCATGACCGAAGCTGACAAGATTGATCTTGAACAACGCTTTGCATCTAATGGCCGAAGCCACATCTTGTCAGCGCTCTAATTCAAACTTCAGTTTCCTGATTTCCACGTCTGCCAAGATTCGAGGCATTCAGGCAATTCGCCTCTGCCCGCTTGATTTGCCGGCCAATTCGCATCATCGAGTCCTGCTGGTGCATTAGGCATGGTGTGGCCGTACCACAGCAAGTGCTTACGTCGAGCAAACAACCAACGTCCATCAACACACTTGTACGTATCGTGATATTGAATTTGTTGGATGATCCAGTTTCCTTCGGCATCTTCGATTTCACCACGACATGACACAATTCCCGTCGCGCTGGACTGATCAGCAACATCAATCAAATGATTATTGACTTGCAGAATCACCCGACCCAATGCGTGCATCTGACCATCGAAACTTTGTTTCAAAGCCTCCTTTCCCGACGCTTCACGGGTGACTTTGATATCTGGGATAAACAGTGCTGCAAGATTTTGCGTATCTCGAGCACCATAGAAAATCGCGTACCGACTTGCTAGTTGACGAATCTCTTCAGATGCAATCAACCATGCAACGGGGTCAACATGGCGCAAGGCATTTGACTGTGTCACGTTCTCGGACCTCCCGGCAGTGGATGTGGGTGGGCAGTTGGTTGCAGAAGCGCATCGGTTCCACCATCAACAAACAAGATTTGACCAACCACGTACGACGATTCCTCCGACAGCAAGAAGGCAACTGCAGATGCAATCTCTTCTGGCTTGCCCCAACGCCCACGTGGAATCGGAATCATTTCCAGTGATTTTTTCACTTCTGGCATATCCAACAAAGGACGCGTCATCCCGGTGTCAATGACACCAGGGGCGACTGCATTCAAACGAATCCCTGATTTGATCCAATCTGCAGATTGCATGCGCACCCAAAAAGCGATTGCCAATTTTCCGGCGGGGTATGCAATATATTCATCTTTAACGTTGTGGCGTGCGACGACCGTTTCTTCATCTTCGTTGAGATACGCAAAAGCTTCTTCTAATGACAATCCTGGGGTCATCGTTGTTGAGTTCGATGAAATCATCACGACGGCCGGCGAGGTGCCTTTTTCTAACGCCGATCGAAGGCCGTTGACAATTGCCAAGGTCCCATAGAAGTTGACCCGAACTTTCAATTCATTAGGAGCCGGGTTGCTGACACCTGCACATGGCACCAGCCCGTCCAAAGCTCCCCCACACAGCGCAGTCACTTCATCAACAATGCGTTGCCGATCTGCGGGCTTTGAAAGATCACCGCATACATCGGCGTCTCGAAGATCAACTCCAATAACTCGATGCCCCTGCGATTCCAATTTCACCTTCGTGGCAGCACCTATTCCTGATGCCGTTCCCGTGACACAGATTGTCCCCATGACTGCCCCTCAATTCAAAATCCGTTTCTGACAGTGTGTCAGATCGCAGGAGTACTTCACGGATCGCTACGGTTGAAGCATGCGTTCCATCGTTTGCAATCAGTTTGCCCCCCTGTCCGAATTGCGGCTTGAAGAAAAGCCTGCGCCCGAACTCTTCCCAGGTTCTGTTCGTATTGCCGTCACAGCATGTGGCGTCAATTTCGTTGATGCCCTGTTTGTTCAAGGCAAATACCAAATCAAACCGCCCACCCCGTTTGTTCCAGGGATGGAAGTCGTTGGCCGCGTGACTGAGATTGCCCCCGACGTCACCGATGTGGCACTTGGTTCGCGAGTATTCGCCAATGTCGGGTTGGGCGGATTTAGTTCAGAGGCGGTTGTCTCAGCCAAGCGCATCATGACGCTGCCCGACTCATTGTCAGATGGACAGGCTGCAACATTCATGCAGAGCTATCTCACCGCCTGGTTTGCTCTTGTTGAACGTGCGCATGTTGAACGCGACAAGCATCTCTTGGTTTTAGGTGCCGGTAGTGGAGTTGGCCTTGGCGCGGTTGATGTCGGCCGAGCACTGGGATTGCGAGTTATCGCCGCCGCTTCAACAGAAGAAAAACGCAATCTCGCACTTGAACGTGGCGCTTTCGCAGTCATTGATTCAACATTGCCGGCCGATCAAGTCAAGGAAGAAGCCAAACGCCTCTCTGGAGGCGGAATCGATTACCTGTACGACCCCGTCGGTGGCGATCTTGGCGAAACTTGTTTACGCGCGCTCACCGATGACGGTCAATATCTGGTGATTGGCTTTGTGGCCGGTATCCCGAAGCTTCCGGCCAATCAGGTGTTGTTACGCAATCGCCGAGTCACCGGTGTTGATTGGGGCGGTTGGGCTGGCAAGAACCCTGGACTCAATGATCGCATGTTGGCCGAAGTCATAGCTTTGATTGCGGCTGGAGAACTTCGACCCGTTGAACCTCAGACGTATCCGCTTGAACAGGCAGCACAGGCCCTACAAGATCTCGAAGATCGAAAGGTCGCGGGCAAAATAGCTTTGATCCCCTAACGAATCAATCCAACAATGCTCCACGATTGTTGGCAGCGAACTTTGCACGGAGCTCAGTTGCTTCGACCCGAGTGAATCGCGAAAAGGCAATCTCTTTTACTGGACGCCACCACAACTGAGCATTGTCGTGAATCTCGACATCGTGCCAACGGCGCAGAACGAGTTCACGTTTAATCACCTTGTTTGACGGGGTCATTGGGAAATCTTCGACGATCTGAATGAAACTAGGAATCCATTTTGGCCCAAGATCTGACTGTGCTCGCAAAAATTCGGAGAACTCGTCAATATCAAACTTGATCCCCGGCTGAATTTGCACGGCCGCCATCACTCGATCACCCATGTCGAAATCAGGGATTCCGTAGACCGCCGCCAAGATGACATCGTGATGCCGCATCAAAATTCTTTCAATCGGAGCGCCCGCAAAATTCTCACCGTCAACTCGCATCCAATCAGCGCTACGTCCCGCAAAATAGAAGAAGCCGTTTTCATCGCGGTAGGCCAAATCGCCCGTCCAATAAGCGCCATCACGGATGCGCTCACTATTTGCTGCATCATTATTCCAATAACCCTCAAAAGTTCCGCCACCACCGTTAACGATTTCGCCGGTGGCTTCCTCTGAGTTCGTTAAGCGACCATCAGTATCAAAAATCGCGCGTGGACATTCTTGATTAGTTGCAGGATCGCGCACAGTGATGGTCGCTTGAGCAGCTACACCTAGCGAACCAGTTGGCATATTAGGGACTCGGACAATTGATGCACCCGTCTCGGTCTGGCCGTAGCCATCGGTGAGCTTGCAATCAAATCGCTCAGCAAACCTCAACAGATCAATTTCAGAACCCTCATTGCCGAAACCACGGCGCAATGGATTGTCTCGATCATTATCTTGCTCGGGAGTTGCCAAAATATATGTCAATGGTTTGCCGACATAATTGAAATACGTGGCACCGAACTTACGGACATCGTTGAGAAACTCGCTGGCTGAAAATTTACGGCGCAACGCGATCGTTGATCCGTAAACCAAACTTGGAGCCCATGCAGTGAACAATGCGTTTGAATGGAACAGTGGCATGCAAATGTACGTCGTATCTTCTGGCGTCAGCGCAATGATCATGTTCATTGACTGCGCAACAAAATTAAGTCGCTGATGACTGGTGATAACTGCCTTCGGCGCGCCACTCGTGCCCGAAGTAAAAAGCAACAAGAAAGTATCGCTCGGATTTACTGGACATTCTTGTGCTGTCGGTAACAATGCACCGGCATAACCCGCAATCTTCTGTGCGTAATTGTCGGACTCAACAACCATGACACCAACCTCAGCGACACCAAGGTCAAGCCCATCAAGCAAATCAACTTGACTTGATTCAGTCACAACAATTTGACACGAAGTATGGGAGATATCGCGGGCAAGCTCGGCACCGCGACGAGTCGGGTTAATACCGACAATCACCGACCCGGTCACCGCAGCAACCCCCAACCACATGGTGAACTCTGGAGTGTTCTCTAGCAGTACTCCAATATGCGGGGACGTCCCTTCGGGACGGCTTCGCAAAATATCGAGCCACAACGCAGCCCTTGATGCCACTCCCGAACACCATTCGCGATATGTCAATGATTCGTTATCAAAGCGAATAGCAACGTTGTCGTCGGCGCTACGAGCACGGACATGATCCGCAAAAGTCAAAACTGCATTTTCAGAGCTCACGAGCAACCTGATTCGCAGTGTGTATTGCACCTTCGATGTAACCGATATCCACGGCGTCTCCCACTACTTGAACTCGTATTCCTAGATCGCCCAGTGATTCTGCCAACTGCACATTTGGTTCAACTTGCGATGCAATAACTACCGAATCACCGCGCACTTCAAATTCGTTATCTCCAGTTCGATAACGCACCGAAACTTTGTCAATAGAAACCACCGCAGCATCGCGAACGAGAACAACACCGCGCTTAGTGGCCTTATTCACCGCGGTCCATCGACGGGGCATCGCCATAGGGAGTCCCATATGTGGACCTTCTTCCAATATGGTGACTAGTCGACCGCGCTCAACAAGAAACTCTGCCAGTTCAAGCCCAACCAAGCCTCCGCCGATCACAACAACTCGCTTCCCTACTGGCATCCAAGTCTTTGAGAGCGTGCGAATACGATCAGCCGAATCGAGAAGTCCGAAGGTTCTGCCAGTAGCCACTGCAATTTTCCCAAATGAACTCAGCGAGCGATGATCAGCCCCTGCCTCTCCGGTGATGACACCGCGCAAAGCGTCTCCTGTCAGTACATGAGGAAGGTTTGCCCCCGGCACGTCTGGTAGTCCGCGGCGTGCTCCGGTTGCAACAACAATTTCATCGGCGTTCAATGCAGCGATGACTTCATGAGTCGCCTCAGTCGAAAGCAAAACATCGATAGCCAGTCGTTGAATTTCGTGCGTGAGCCAATCAACTAACAACTGATTAGCCGGAGTCGTCAACTGCGAGAACCACATGGTTCCTCCGAGTCGTGAACCCTTCTCAATCAAGGTGACTTTGGCGCCGCGAATTGCTGCTACTCGCGCTGCCTCCATACCTGCAGGCCCACCGCCGATCACGACAACATGTTTTGCCTTAGACATCGGAGCAAGAACGGCAACGCTTTCGTTACACAATGCTGGGTTGACCGCGCACTTCGGATTGCCGTCAAAGAAGTTTTGTTCAACACACACATAACAGTTGATGCACGGGCGGACAGAACTACGTTGCCCTTCGCGAATTTTGTTTACCAAATCGGCATCGGCTAACAATTGGCGACCCATAGAGACAAAATCGCATTCTCCAAGTGCCAACATCTCATCAGCAATTTCGGGAAGCATTCGACCAACAGCAACAACCGGGATAGTCACATGCCTCTTGACTGTTTTGGCGTATTCACGATATTGAGCGACTTCAGAGGGCAAGGGTCCTTGTGTGAAATCGGCAAATGGATTGTGCGCATTTGCCGACACATGAATCGCATCCGCACCAGCCTCTTCAATGAGCGCTGCTGCTCGCGCCGTCTCTTCAGGAGTCAGACCATCCTCTAGACCAAATTCAAACCCGTTGACACGAACGAGCACGGGATAATCGACACCGACTACCTGCTTGACTGCCCGCACTACTTCGCAGGTGAGTCGTGCTCGATTTTCAAGGGAGCTTCCCCAACGATCATCACGCTTGTTGTATCCACGTGAAAGAAAGGTTGAAAGCAAGTAGCCATGTGCCGCGTGAATTTCTATTGCGTCAACACCGGCTTGCTGCACACGACGAGCTGCCTGAGCGAATTGATCAATGACCCATGCCAGATCATCTTCATCTGCAATCTTGTACGTCGCCTTCTTTCCCTGCGTCGCTGTTGCCAAGCCCATGAGTTCGGACATCGGATTGTCGCGCAGCGCTAACAAATCTGGCTTACCGTCTAACAAGGATGGAACTAACTGCGGTCGTCCATCTGCGGTGTCAACACTGGCCGTCTTGCCGTGATGACATAACTGCATGCACAGTTTTCCACCAACAGCATGGATCGAATCGGAGAGTCGGCGAATTCCGGGAATGAACTTGTCATCAGAGAAAGCCGGTTGATGCCGACTCGTTGCGCCTATTGGCCAAGCAACAGCTCCGGTGCCAGTAATGACCATGGCAGTTCCGCCCGCAGCTCGTGCGGTGTAGTGCGCAATTTCGCCATCGCTGATTTCACCTTCAACGCACAGGTTCATATCCATCGCTGGAAGAAATACGCGGTTGCTCAGATCGAGGCCCGCTATGCGACCGGGAGCAAGAAGTGCACTGAAATTTGCGGTGGACATCAATCGATCTTTCGCTGACTGCTGGTTCTAAGTGTTACTTCGTTGAATTGCCCGCTCGTCGGTTCCGAGATAACTCGCAATGACCGCAGGATTATTTCGAATTGCCGCTGGAGAACCTTCAGCAATGACATGACCGGCTTCGAGGCAGTAAATGCGATCAGAGATTGACATCACCATGGGCATGTCGTGTTCAATGATCAAGATTGATGCACCAAGTTCTTCTTTGATCATGCGAATAAGCGGCCCAAAGGCTTCGGTTTCACGCTGTGCGACACCAGCAGTTGGTTCATCAAGCAACATCAACTTTGAATCCAAAGCAATCAACGATCCAAGTTCAACAATCCGACGAGTTCCTGTTGACAGTTCGCCCATCAACGAGTCGGCATAGCGACCCAATCCCAAGTACGAAATAATCTCATCGGCTTCGCGACGCTTGCGACCTTCATGTTTCGGAGACGGTGGCAAGGCAAAAATTGATGGAATCAAAATTGAACGTTGGCGAGATTCGAGAGCAACCATCAAGGTTTCGCGAACAGTCAAAGAGCTAAACAATCGCGCATTTTGAAAGGCTCGGCCCTGGCCCAATCGAGCTCGTTTGTAAGCGGGAATCCTCGAAACGTCTTGACCGAAAAGCTTAATGATTCCTGAAGACGGCACGAACCCAGAGACCGCATTCAAGATCGTCGTTTTACCGGCTCCATTTGTTCCGATGAGGCCAACAACTTCACCCCTTCGTACTTCAAGCGAGACATCATCAATGATGGTGCGACCTCCCAAAGCAACAAAGAGACCCCTCGTTACTAGTGGCGAGGCGGCTTCATTCATTTGTTTACCTGTACCAAGCGAAGCGACCGCTGCTCCGTCTTGACGCACTTGGGGTTTCCAGTTTGAGCGACGGGCAATCCAGTTCAATAAATTGTCTCGACCGGCATGAACAATAGAAATCAATCCGCTCGGGAAATACAGAAGAACGATCAACATCCCGAAGCCACTAGCAAAAAGTTCAACTTGCTTCGTACCATCGAAGAAGAGCGGGACGGCAATGATCAAAAGTGTTCCTAGCACGGCTCCGGTGATGGAACCGATACCACCGACGACAGCCACCGAAACAATGCGTAACGATTCATCAAAGTCAAAAAGCAATCCGTCTACTTTGAACTGAGCATTGCGCGCCACCAAAGGCAATAAGCCCCCTGCCAAAGCCGCAAGTCCACCCGATACCGCAAACGCCAAGAGCTTGGCCCGATTTGGAGCAACAGTGTAGGCAGATGAGGCAGTTTCGTTATCGCGAGTTGCAATGATCGAGCGCCCAATTCCGGTGCGACGAATTCTCCACACCAAAACAATTGCCAACAGTGCCATCGACAAGGCGAAGTAATACACACCATCAAAGTTCTTACCTTTGACCGTCCAGAAAATCAGACGGAAGCCCTTCACGCGATCAACATTGAGTTGCGCACTGCCACCTCCACCCGGTGCGAATTTTTCTCCGACAACGAACCATGAACGAATCGCTAAACCAAACCCCAATGTGACAACGGCGAGGTACAAACCTTTCACGCGTAACGCTGGAATGCCAACGATGATCGCTGCGAGGACTCCCCAAGTAATGCCGATAGGGAGTGCAACTAAATAGGGCAAGTCGTTAGCGTAATAAATCGTGAGATAAGAACCCAAGGCAACGAATCCAAATTGACCAAGTGAAAGCTGACCACCCCATCCGGTCACAACCGTCACCGATAGCGCAATGATCAAATACACCGGCACCGAAGAAAACTTCAGCATGTCGCTGGCTTTATCGAGCTGGCTCGGTAGTACCAGAGCGAGCGCAGCAATCAGTGCGAATCCCGTGAATGTCAAACCTCGATATAACGGATGCTTTGTCAGCTCAACTCGGGCAGCCCGAACTTTTGACGTGAGTTGCCAAGCCTCGTCTTTCATTGATGCAGAGCGACCAACTGTAAAGAGCACGACGATGATGACAACGAAAAGCACCGCAATATTTGAACCAGCAGGCAAGTCTCCGCTTAACGACCACGTAATCAAGAACCGATCAACGACACCAGCCAAGAGTCCGCCGACAAGCGTCCAAGTAAATGACTTCATTCGACCAACCATGGCTGCGACAAGCGACAGCAAGAGCATCTTGGGACCGAGCGCATTTTGTACAGACGCGATGGAGCCACTCTGCAGTGGAGCAATCAGCAATGCGCTCAACGCGGCGAGCAGTCCGGCTAAAGCCCACACTTTGGTAGAGACGCTTCGCACGCCAATTCCGGCAAGTCGCGCTGCCGGAAAGTTGTCAGCAGTTGCGCGCACATTCATTCCGAATGCACTGCGATGAAATAGCCAGCCCAAAAAGAGCATGAGTGCCGGCACGAACAACAGAACGGTCAATTGGGGTCCCGTGACATTGACGCCTGCGACTTTCCAACTTCCGCTGATTAAAACTGGGAAAGAGACATTCGTGGCTTGTTCATCTGGGATCGGCAAACGAAGTTGCAATAACTGGATGACTTGAGTGAGACCAAGAGTTGCCACGAACAACAAGAGTCGTGGTTGAGTAAACAAACGTCGCAGCACCAACTCAGCTGCTACACCAAGCACGACTCCGCAAATCAAAGCGATGGGCAACGACAAGCCATAGGCAACGTTGTAGCGAATCTGTAGGAGCGCCATGATGTAGCCACCGAAGGCTCCGATTTGTCCGTGCGCAAAGTTGATGACGCCGGTCGCTCGATAAATCAACAACAAACCGAAGGCCACAAGCGAATAGACAAGACCTTGAATGAGTCCGTCAAACAAAATGTCGTTGGAATATGTCAAGGCGATTAATGCGTTCATGCCCCAGCACCTGACAAGAATACTGCTCGCAAAAGATCGTCGCGTTCGAGTAGCTCTTGAGCCGGTCCCTCAAACTTCACTTGACCACGTTCCATAAAGACCGCCCTATCGGCGATTGAAAGAGCCACATTCACCGATTGTTCAACAATGACCATGGTGACTCCTTGTTCTTTGAGCTTCTCCACAATCTTCAACAAGTCTTGGACAACTACTGGCGCCAAGCCAAGTGAAAGTTCGTCAATGCACAACAACCCTGGGTCGAGCATGACCGCCTTCGCCAACGCCAACATTTGTTGTTGACCACCCGAAAGAGATCCAGCTCGCTGATCACGTCGCTGCCACAACATGTCAAAGGTTTCGTGAACTTGCGCCAACTTTTCTTTGCGTTTGCCGTGGTCGGCGATTTGGCGACTCCAGATAAGCAAGTTCTCTTCGACGGTCATTGAACTAAAAACCGCTTCGCCACCTGGCACCAAGACCAATCCCATAGAGGCTCGGTATTGAGGCTCAACCAAAGTGATCGTGCGACCGTTCATGCGCACGACTCCCCGATCGGGCATCACCAGACCAGAGATCGCTTTCAAGATCGTTGACTTGCCGGCGCCATTGGTTCCGAGCAAAGCAAGTACCTCGCCCTTGCGAACATCGAAGCCGACATCAAAGAGAACTTGCAAGTTTCCATAACTGACATCGACGTTGCGAACTTGCAAAACCGGAATATTTCCAGGATCATTTTGTAAACGCAGCAACTCAGCTTGTTGTTCTTTCAATTCGCCAATCGTGAGTGCAATATCGCGCTTCATAAATCGACTGCCGTAGATAATGAGAAGTCCGCCAATCAACGCAGCTGGTGGCACGACAGCAGTCAACGCCGTTCGTTCGCCATGCGCATCAGATAATCCTCCAGCGAGCAAGCCACCGAAGAAGCCGCCCATCAAAAAGATGTACACGCCAACCATGGCAAATGCTTGCGAACGCATTTGGTACGGAACGATTGCCGAAATAGCCGGACCCATCTGAGTAAATGCTGCACCCTGAAAGGCATTGCCGATTGTGACAAACGCAATCATCACAACAGCACTATGAAAGCGCAGTCCGACAGTCACAAATACTCCGTAGAACAAAATGCACGTGCCCATCATTCGCAAGGCCGACGGAGGGTTGTTGCGGAACAACTTTTCGCCGATTCGACCAGCGAGCGGAATGCCAATCAGAGCACCAGACCATGTAATTGCACCAACCCATCCACGTGTGAAGGCGCTGTAGTTATAGGTGTTTTTCAACAGCAAGTTGAAAGCCCCCGGAACCGCGATCAGCGCAAAACCAAGAACACCGATGCCGACAACTAAGAAATAGAAGGTGCGCACTTTCTTCAATCGTTGAAAAGCCGCCGACAACAACACTGGTGGTTCCGCCTCAGCCTCAACAACGCTCTCACCAAGAACTGCCTCTTGCTCTTGACGACCGCGTGTTGGTTCTTTCAAAGTGAATGACCACAAAATGGTCAGTCCGGCTGGGACGAGTAGCGCAAAGAAAACAACCCGCCAATCACCGGCATCGTTACCGGCAGCAACCACTATCGCTCCGGCGAACAAAGGTCCGAGCACTTGACCGAGTGGACGACCAAGAGCTTCAATTGCGAAAATTCGCGTGCGCACCGCCATCGGATATTGATCGGCGACTAGCGACGGTCCGATGGGCACCCGAGCCGAGGCACCAAAACCCGAGCCAGCACGCGCCAATCCCATTTGGAAGGAATTGACGACAGACCCAGTGATGGCAACAAACACGAGCCAGAGGGCCGACGCCGCCGACATCACTCGTACTCGACGACGACGATCGGCCAACCAAGCGAACGGAAGAGTTGCCAAAACCAAAACGACGCCACCAAAACTTTGCAAGCCGAGCAGAACCGTGTCAGATACTCCAAGAGTTGCCTGGATATCTGGCCCAAGGACCTGCATCGCGACCCGATCGAATTCCTCAAAAACCGTAAACAACAGCAATACCGCCGCCACGCTGAATCCACCTGTACGCAGGCCTTCACGCAACTTCAGTGAGGCTTGGGGAGCCGCAATGAAATCGTCTGCTTCGTTGGCTTGGGCGTCACGATCCCGGCGACTTTGCTCATCGACCACGATCGACGAAGCCAGCGCCGCAGCCGAAGGTACGGCGACTTGTTTCCCCTCAGATTCCTGCATATTCCCCCCGAAACTTCTTGTGGAACATTAGTGCGAGTCGGCTCAACTTCTGACGGCGGATCCGAAAAATCTGACGGACCGTCAGAAGTTTCTGACGGTCCGTCAGAAACAGTCATTTTGTCTGCTAAGTTGCCCGTGCGGTTGGTCTCAGTGGCCAACCGACTTCACAACATCCGAGGGGGATATCACATGAAGAAATCACGCATTGCGCTCGCGTTCATCGCCGGCGCTTCACTCATTTTCGCTGCCTGTGGCGGCGATGACGGAGGCTCAGCCAATTCCGCCGCTCCGTCAACCGACGGTTCATCAGCGACTGAGGCACCAGCCGTCACTGATGCACCAGCTGAAGTGCCTACGGCCTCAGACGTCGGCATCACCGCTGACACCATCAAGATTGGCGTCGCTGTTTCTGACCTTGAAGCTATTCGTGCCATGGGAATCACGATTCCTGAAACCTTGACGACCGACCACCTCTTCAAGCGTTGGACAGTTTTCTTTGACAAGTGGAATGCCGAAGGTGGCATCAATGGCCGTCAAGTTGAACCAGTACAACTCGTGTGGAACCCGCTTGATCCGAGCACGTTTGACACATTGTGTGCTGCCGCAACTGTCGACAATGAACTGTTCATGGTCATCAACGGAACTGGTTTGTCATCAACTGCTCGCAAGTGCCTGCTTGATGCCGGTATGCCAATCATGTACGGCGATGTCATGGGCCAAGCAGAACTCGACACTGGTCTTGCGATTTCACTCGCAGCACCATCTGAAGTTGTCGCTGAAGCTGGCGTTACAGCTTGGATGAACTCAACCGATGCTGCACCTGGCTCAGTTGTTGGAGTTCTCTCAAATAACACCGTTACTGGCTCTGCTGCTGGCAAGGCCGCTGAAGCTGCTTTGACAGCTGGTGGATTCACACCGAAGTTGATTGAAATCAACTCAACGCAAGGCGATGCTGCTGCAACTAACGAAGAAGGCGCTGCCGCTGTAGCCGTCTTCCAAGCCGAAGGTGCTGTTCAGACGTTCGTATCAACACCATTCACCGAAACCCAAGGTTTCTGGGGTGCTGCTGCCGCTGCTGGACTGAAGTTCTCGTTGCTTGATACTTCATCATCAGGTTGTTCAGCATTCGGTTTGAGCCGTGCACCAGCTGCTGCCGTTGGTAGTGACTGTGTCACCGCTTACGACCATGCAACTGACGGAAAGTCAATTCGTCCCGACACCGAGTTCGAAGCAGCTTGCCGTGCGTTCTATGACGAAAGCTTCTCTGACTACTACGGTGGCCCGTCGAACCCCGGCGTTCCTGCTGGAAACGTCTACACCGATGTCAATGGCAAGAAATTGATTTCTGACTACACGCCGCAGGAATGCGCTTTGGCCAACATCATGAATCTTGGTTTGACAGCAGCGGGCGTTAACCCGACTCGTCAGTCATACATCGACGCAGTGTTGAACCTTGGCGAAGTGCCGTTGGCACTTGCTGGTGGCGGAACTGGCAAGTTTGCGCCAGGCAAGCCATTCGCCGCCAATGCTTTGCACACCGTGCGAATCACTGCAGCGGCGATTGACACTGCACCTGATGCGAACGGTTTGTACAACGGTTGTGCCGCACCGGTCAACTGTGGTGTTGTTGTCAGCGATTGGGCACCAATTAGCTGAATTGACGTAACCCGTCATCAATAACGAAGTAAGTAAGTAAGCAAGTAAGCAAGCAAAGAGGGCCGCCCCTGGGAAATCCCCACGGGCGGCCCTCCCCCTTTTTCCGCCACTTTGGAAGATGGTTGCCGCCTAGCGGTAGCGATAATCCAAAGTGGGTAAATACGGACATGAGATCGCCATAAATTCGGACTCATTCCCACATTTTGCGGATGGACGACAAGCTGGCTTTGCTGATAAAAATCGCACAACAACGATCTGGACTAGTACTACTTGACGACCTCAAGCAATTGCATTTCAGTCCGAGTGCAATCACTCGACTTGTCTCTCGGGGAATTTTGCGTCGTGTTCATCGTGGGATGGTTTACGCGCTCAGCGATGAGCACCTCAACTTCGAGGCCGAGATCGCTGCCGCTTGTTTTGCGGTTCCAGAGTCATGGGCATCAGGAGTCAGTGCCGCTCAATACTGGGGAATCCGCCGAGTCCCACGAGACAGAGTTGAGATTTCAGTCAATACTAAATTTCATCCAAATCTCACGGGAGTTCGAATCCGCAGAGTCAACTTGCCCGAGCCAGAAATTGTCACGTCAATCCATGGATGGAGCGTTAGTTCGCCTCAGCAAACCCTCTTTGAGATCGCTCTTGAAGTTGATGATCGCACTTTGCTGTCGGCTTACGAAGATTGCCTCAACCGAGAACTAGTGACCATGTCGGGTGTTCGGGAGTTCGGGAGTCGTGCAGTGAAAATGGGACGGCACGGATCCGCTCGTTTTCGCAGAGTGATTTTGGGTCGTCCTGATGAGCTGCCAATCGCGATGAGCCACCCCGAACTCGAACTTGCTCGAGCTTTAGAGGATCGAGATCCTCGTTGGCAAAGACAATTTCCTATTGAATTCCCTGGGAGTCACACGATCCACATAGACGTCGCCCGTCCTGACATCAAGCTTGGCGTTGAGGTGGATGGAGAATTACATGACACTGTCGTGGCGATACACCGAGACAAGCTTCGAGATATGCAAGCCGCCCTACTTGGTTGGCAGATTCTCCGGCCGACGACTACTGATGTCACGGAGCACCTCATGGAGGTGATTTCAATGATCAGCCGAACCGTGACTCAACGCACCATACAGTTCAAAGTCGCCTGACGCTCATGCGGTAATTATCCGCCACTTTGGAATCTAGTTACCGCCTAGCGGCAGCCATATTCCAAAGTGGCGGGAATGGGGATGGTTAGCGGGCGGGGACGGTGTAAGTGTCCTTGCCAGATTTCAGCACAGTTCCCGGAACAGCACCATTAGCCACGCCATTCTCCACAATCGTCACACCATTCACCAGCACACGCTTCACACCGAACGATCCCGCTGTCAATCGCGACGAATTACCTGGCAAGTCAGTTACCAACATCGCATCTTCAGAACCGATTTCGTTTGGATTGAAAACCACGACATCAGCACAGGCACCTTCACGCAGTTCGCCTCGGTCAACCAAGCCGAACAATTTTGCTGGTTGCGAGGTCATCATTTTCACTGCGAATTCAACGGGCACCAATTTGCGACCACGAATACAGTCGGCGAGCCAACGCGTCGGGTACGGAGCACCACACATCCGGTCTAAGTGAGCGCCAGCATCGGAACCACCGATCATGGCTCGTCCGTCTTGCCACAACTCGGCACGCATTCTCCATGATTCAGCGTCGTCGTCTTGCGGGGTCGGCCACAAAATCGTTTTCAATTCATCAGCAATCACGATGTCGAGCAAGGTACCAAACGAACTCATTCCACGTTCATTAGCAACATCTCGCACAGTTCGACCCTTCAATCCTTCGTTTGCAACCGAGTAGGTATCGCCAATGACATAATCGCCCCAATCGGCTAACCGACGGAACACACCAGCTGCTTGCGACAAACTGTTTTCAAGCATGCGCACTCGGATATCTGGATCTTGAAGTCGTTGAATGCGTTCAGCCACTGGAACGCCCAATATTTGTTGCCATCCTGGCAGCAACCACAAGCCACAGAAGCTAGCAAAGCTCATGTTCATCGGCACTTGGACAGGCATCGTGAGGGCAACAACTTTGCCACCCAGTTCAATTGAGCGATCGTAAGCGGAAATCTGTCGCGGCACGCGATCGGCCTCACGTGAGTCAACAGTCAAAACGTTCCAGTTCATTGGACGGTTCGCTGCAGCGCTCATGAGTCCGAGCAATTCAATTTCGTCGTCAGCGAAACGATCTAAACAACCCGGAACAATTCCTTCAAGCGTTGTTCCTTCGTGCAAACCAACTTCTTCACACAG
>Ga0114966_10002439_pt1 | contig 16594 bp, 12 predicted proteins | sample M_130207_XF_Meta_FD_87029 | JGI IMG/M metagenome (GOLD analysis project Ga0114966, IMG submission 87029) | Freshwater microbial communities from Lake Montjoie, Canada to study carbon cycling - M_130207_XF_MetaG | ecosystem: Environmental > Aquatic > Freshwater > Lake | place: Lake Montjoie...
AATATAATATTCAAGATTATTTATTTTATATTTCCAATATGATGTTATATTTGTTTGTTCATTTAATGATTTAATAAACACATTTTTTTCTATTGAAAATTCATTAAAATATAAATTATGTACTTGTAAAGTTAATAATGCAATCATAATTTGAAATATAATTGACATCCAAACATTTTCAGAATAAACACCTGAACCAACCATTACTTTGGTATTGCCATTTCCTTTAATTTTATATAATTTTGATGCCCAGTTATATAGAGAATATGTTGGGCTTTCTGTAAGTATTGCTAAAACATCACCAACATATTCATTTGGTTTTTGTATTTCTTTTTGATCATTAAGATTAGATGGATTTGTTTTGAATGTTCCAAGATCTGTTAAAACACCCATTCCGGATGCCATTGTAGTCATTGTATTTATATTAGGTTGAAGATATTGATTAAATACTTCAGTCATTTTTTTAGTTTCATTTAATTGTTTTTGTTGATAAGCATCAATTCCAAATTTAACATTAAATGTTTGAGGTTTTGGTAGTTTTCTTAATTTAAGTGCAGTAATTCTATCAAAATCTATTCCTGATTTATCTGATACATAATAACCATACATGCCAACAAAATGAGGGCATAACTTTTTTTTAAGAATATGTTCTCTAATATATTCATAATATCCTACATCTCTCCATTGTGGGAAATCTGAAAAAACTACTTTATTTTGTTTAGTAATTTTTGATGCTTCAACAGTTAATTTATAAATTCTTATACTAACTGTAACTGCATTTCTTGCACATACTATAATGCCATTTGGATCACGTTGAATAGGATAACAAGATCTATAGATTAAAAATCCATCAGGCATACCTTTGTATGGATTATTTGAAAATCTATAAGTATTATATGGATTTAATTCCATAAATTTAATATGTGATAGAATACTTTTTGCACCACCTCCAGAAAAAGAAATAGCGTCGCCATTTCCTTCTGGAAATAATACAGATTTAATGTATTTTGTTTGTGTATTTCTATCACCTAATGTATTATATGCATTTTTTAAATTTTTAAATGTTATTGCATCTTCATAAACCATATTAACAATACCATGATTATCTGTTGGACCGGTTGGTTCAATATTAATAATTTTATTATAATTAATAATCGGTTGTGTTGGTAATTGTTCATATGTTCCTGGTAAAAACGGAGCTAAATAAGGTCCTTGCCCTATTGATGGTAAAAAATTAATCATTGGCTTTGATTGATCAAACGGTTTTTTTGGTGGGGGTGGTTGATACAATTGCAAATTTAATAATTGGTTTTTTGCCATATCGTTGTCTGTTTTTTGTCTAGATTCAAATAATTCTCCCATTTTTTGTTGATTTATTTGTTTTTCTTCTCTCGATATATCGGGATTATTTTTAGATTCGTATGTAGGTACAACGCGACCTGTAAAATCTTCGTCATTACCACCCCCTTTCAAAAAAAATTAAGTTTAAATTTTTGTTGTGTCTTTAATTCTTCATTATTTCCGCCTCCTTGTTGCGGTCCTGTCATTCCCATTCCTGGCATTCCTGGTGGCAACATTCCTTGTGGTGGATACTGGGCTGGCATTCCGGACATTCCTTGTGATCCTGGTTGTTGATACATCATTCCTGGTGGCAACATTCCTTGTGGTGGATACTGGGCTGGCATTCCTTGTGGCATTCCTTGTGATCCTGGTAGCATTCCTGGTGGCATTCCTGTGACCATTCCCATTCCCATTCCCATTCCTGGTTGCATTCCTGGTGGACCCATTTCACCAGTTCCTTCTAATAAATCTCTCATTGGATTTGTACCTTGGTGTCCTTGTTGCACCATTCCTTGTGGTGGATCTGCCCCTTCATTCATCATTTGTTGTACTAGTCCTTCAGGTGCTAAATCAAAATAATTTGCGGGTAATTTTTTTAATCTATTTTTGTTTTTTGCACTAAGATTTGCACTCATACCACCTTCTGATACTTTCATAGATGATACAGAAGATGATAAAGATGATGAATCATTTTTTAAATGTCTTTTACTTTTCTTTGATTCTTTATTTGATTTATTTGATTTTGATCTACTCATTGATTTTGAATCTGTTTCTTGTGCTAAAGCCCTCATAATACTTTTGCTATCTGCTGACATTTCAGTCATTCCTTTTTGAGTCGGAGTAACTGTTTCTGTTTCACTTGATGATGAGGAAGATGATTCTTTTTTATTATTACTATCAGATAATGAGCTTGATGATGAAGATGTTACATTTGGATTTATAGTATTCATAGTATCACGAACAGTTGTTTCTGTTGATTTTGTTGTGGTAGATTCTTTCTTATTATGACTTTTAGTATCACTTTTACTATTATTTTCAGTAAGTTCATCTTTAAAAAATAAGCTGCCTTCTGAGGCAGTCATATCCTTTTTAGTATTTCTTTTAAGACCCGGTACAAGAATTTGTCTAACGCCTTTATACATGCTATAATATTTATTAGATTTTATATTTTTTTTTTTATAATCTATATATAAAATTCCTTCGTCTTTTTGTTGTAAATTAGCTATGTCCATTTTTTCAATATTTCTCGGTGTAACAGAAACTTCCATTTTTATAAAATTTTTAAAGAAATTATTTTTTTTTAAAACAATTTCCGATGTAATTGTAATATCTGAATTTAGATTGAATAAATCTATATCTAATTTTGGTCTGTATTTTTCTGGAATTATATCATTAAAAAATTCTTCGAGATATGTATCTATTTTTTTATGTTCCGATAAATAAGTATATAGGTAATTCATTATAATATTAATGTCAACATATGGATTATATAAAATATCTGTGTTTTTATCAAAATTATAATCAGTTGATATTGCTCTATCAAAATCATCTAATTTTAATATGAAATCAATATCATCAATTTCCATCATAATTCCGGATATTTTATATTTTCGTGTTTCTGGTTTTGATAATTTACATATTTTTAATGAATGAAGATTAATATTATTATGATTAAAATTATTAAATCGTTCATTTAATTTTGCAATGATTATGAATATTTCAAATAATATTTTCTTCAAATATTCAGGTGTTAATGAATCAATATTGTTATCTAAATATTCTTTTAGTGTTTGTATTGATAAAAAATGTTCGGTTACGATTACATATAATTTATTTCCAGATGTTAAATTTAATTTTGTATCTTTAATATCATCATTAAATGATATAATAACTTTTTCAAGTTCAGGTCTCATTATATCAAAACACATAATTGGAAGTGTAAAATTAATAAATTTTTCATTAAATACAATTTCACTACACATTAATAAATATGCCATATTTTGTAATTCAGGTCTATTTATATCGTTAATATTCAAATTATTTATGCCAATACCAATCTCATATGAATGAAAGTGTTGACTTACTTTATAATGAACACGATTATTGTAATAACCAAGAAATTTTAATTTACCTTTAAAAATATCAGCATAATCATAATTTAATGGTTTACGTAAATCTTCTATTTTAATATTTTTTTTATCAATTGGTTGTATTTGATAACAATTATCATTCACACCATAAATAGCATTAAATAATAAATTTGTACAAAATTCAATATCATTATATTTTGTATTTGAATTCATTATATATTATAAAAAATTATTTTTTCTTTTTAGTATTAATATTTAATATATCTAAAATAATATTATTCTTTTTATTCTCTTCTTCTGATTCTGTTTTATTTCCCAATAATTTTAAGATATCTATATTTTTTTTAGATTTACTTGATTTATTTACTTTATCTATCTTTTCTGGTTTATCTATCTTTTCTGTTTTATCTATCTTTTCTGTTTTATCTATCTTTTCTGGTTTTTCTATCTTTTCTGGTTTTTCTATCTTTTCTGTTTTATTTTTACTATTATCATTTAGTTTTAATGAATATAAACTTTTTGGAATAGAAGATTTTTCGGATTGTAATAAATTATTTAAATCATATTTTTTCTTTGGTTTTGTTGATGATTCTTTTATTAATCTAAATTCTTCAAAATAAGGATCAGTTAATAAAATTTGTTCTGGAATCATGTGTTCAGTATTAACTAAAATTCTTCCTTTTTCATGAATAAAAGCTGAATCTGATCTAAATTTAGTTGGAACAATTCTATCAATAAATTGTTTTAATTCTTGAGGAATATTTGAATCAGTTAAAATTTGTGGAAAAAACCCTTTTCTTATTAAAGTATTAAAAAAATAATGAATATCATAATATCTATTTTGTTCGGGTGTTACATTAATTTTTTTTGTCCATTTTGCTTCAACTTTAATATTATCAACAATACCAGGAATACATGCAAAATCAAAATCCCATAATTTAATATGATAACCAATATTTGGTACACGATATTTATTTCGTAAAATTGTATATTTATGAAATTCTTTTGTAACATCAATTTTATGAATTAAAATATTATTTGCTTTCATATCATTGTGTCTAAATGATGGATATTTTGATTGAATTATAGCAAGTGTTGAAATTAATTGAAATATTAAAGCTTTCCAATGTAGAGGTGTTAAAGATTTATAATGATTTCTTAAAAAATCTAATAAATCACCACGATTTGCCCATTCACTAATTAAAATAGATACAGCCGAACTAAACTCGCCAGACTTATATCTATCAATAAATTCTTTATATCTTTCATTCTTTTCATCAATCTTATCTGTTTTTACTAAATTAACAAAATTATCTATTGATGTATTAAATGTTCCAAATGGTATTACTAAATGGGGTGTTTGTTTATTTACTACAAAATATGATAATAATTTAATCATCATTAATTCTGCATTCTCAGGTCTTCTTGTATCATTTATACTGCCATAACGTTCTTTTTTTGGATAAGCTACAACTTTAACAGCATATTCAAATTCTAAACCATTATCTTTTTGAACAATACCTTTAAATGTATGTCCAGTTGTACCACTTTTAACGTATTTTAATTTTCCACCAATTTCAAGTATTATTTTTTTAAAATCAAGTAATCTTTTTTTAAGAATAATACGAGTATCATGTGAATCTCCAGATTCTGCATCATCATCAATACCTGTATAATATTCGGTGGCTGTTTCATCAAAATTTACTAGAGAATTTAATTCTTTACCATCTAATAAGGATTTTATAAATTCAATTCTCATCGGGATGGAATCTTTATCATGTTTATATGGATCTAGAGAACTTTTGGAACTCATAAAATTTATATAATATAAAAAATAAATAATAATTATCTTTTAAACGATTATTTGTCTAATTTTATTTTGATTTAACCATGGTAAGTCTGGTTCACACAAATATAATCGTGATTTATAAAGATAATCTATTTTAAAATTTGTAGGAAGCATTTCAGTTAATTCAATATTATTATAATAAGATTGAAGATTCTTTGGAATTATCTTTTTATAAGTAACTGGAATAACTGATATTAATTGTTGATTAATTGTAAATGGACTATAAGTTTGGTTGATTATATCATTAATATCTTTAAAATTAATTTCATCAAATAATTTATAAATATCAGTTATAAATGGTGCATGATTAAATTCATATTTTATTCGCCAGTTTTTACAACCTCTAAAATAATAATCAATAACCCAACAAAAAATTTCAAAATATGATTCAACCATTTTTTTAATCATTAAATCTTGATTTACTGTAATATGTAAATAATGTTCATAATATTTAAATTTCGATTCTTCAAATGTTATTAATTCATTAAAGTACATAAATGGGTCAGATTTATCAATATATTTAAGATTTTCATAATTAAATAATTCAATGTCAAATTTTTCAGTTGTTTTGCATCTAAATTTTTCATCGCGTTTTAAGTGTTCAAATAATTTATTTTTTATTAAATCTTCCTCAATATTTGCTAAACTTTTAATAAAAATTTTTAAAGATGTAAGATTTAAATTATAATTATTATCTAATAATCTTTCATTTGTGTATAACATCATATCTGAATAAGCATTTAATATTATATCCATTCCATCTTTTTTAATATCAATTGATGGTAAATGTGGAATAAAATCATTTCCTAAAAAATAACATATTATAATAAAATCGTTAGAATAATTTATATCTTTATCATTAATATGTTCTTGTTCTATTCGATCATTCATTACCTCATTAATAGTTAACTTTGTTTGATCAATATCAACATAATTAAATTGAGCATTATTTTTGCCAAATTCTTGTCCTTCACGTAATAGATACAATGATGAAAAATTAGATGATAATGATAAAAAGATCAAATCCGCATCTAAACCATAAATAACATGTGTATATTTATATTGTTTATATTTTTCTTTCATATATGAATAAATTTTATGTTCACCTTCACCTTCTTCTTTATATGATGAATATACAATCTTTGTTTTATCTGAATGTGTTTGAATATGATTTAAAAGTTTTATATGTAGTTTTTCCATAAATTCTGTACCAGGTGTAATAACAACATTAGACCATGAATTATTATGAGAAATTGAAAATTTATCCATTAGTTCGTTACGAAATTTATTATCATAAAATGATTTATAACGTCTTTTTCGTTGTTGATCAATCTTTGCAATTGGTGCGACACCATCAACTGCAATATAAATTAATCTTGTTGGTTTTGCAATTTTAATTAAAAAATCAATATATTCAATAATATTTTTAATCATTAAAGATTCTAATTTTTGAATATTTTTTTCATTAGGATATAGTTTTAAAATTTCAAAACATTTTGGATGAAATAAACAATTTGCATCAATATATAAACATTCAATTGTTTTATCAATTTTATCTAAAATGATATTATTCGATTTATATCTTAATAACCATGCAAAAAAACCAGGGACTCCCATTTAATATATAATGTAATTAATAATCTTGCGTTTAAAAACATTGAATATATAGATTTAATTAAAATCATTTTTTTATAAAAATAAAAAAAAAATATATTATAGTATATTATAATAAATGGAAGAATCTAAACCTGAAACTCATACTACTAAAACTCATCATCCTGAAACTCATCAACCTGAAACTCATCATCCTGAAACTCAATCTGAAAAAGTTGCACCTTGTATCTCTGGTGGTAAACGTAGATCTTCTAAAAAGGGATCTAAGAAAGGATCAAAAAAGGGATCTCGTAAAGCCATGGAAGGTGGTAAACGTAAATCTAAGAAAGGATCCAAGAAAGGATCCAAAAAGGGATCTCGTAAAGCCATGGAAGGTGGCAAACGTAAATCTAAGAAAGGATCCAAGAAAGGATCCAAGAAGGGTGGTCGTAAACATTAAATAATTATTTTTTGTTAAGTTATTTTAAATTAAGTTATTTTATTTTTTTTATATATAATAATATTATAAATATGTCAGATATGTCAAATACAAATGAATCAGGTGGTATGAATGCTAACACAATAGCTCTTCTTAAATCAATGAAAGCTATGCCCGGTGGAAAAAGACGTACGTCATCTAAAAAAAGATCATCTAAAAAAGGATCATCTAAAAAAGAATCTCGTACACTTGATGGTGGAAAACGTAGATCATCTAAAAAAGGATCATCTAAAATGAATGATGAAAATCTCGATGATAAAAAACATAAATCTAAAAAAGGATCTAAAGGATCTAAAAAAGGATCTAGAAGAATGAAAAGAGAAATGCCCAAACCGATGCAAGATGTTTTAAATATTAAATCCAAGATTAAATCTGATGATTCATCTATTAAAGATGGTATTCCTTTAACAACACTTGTATGGAAAATGTATAAAGAAAATGGACTTCAAATAGCGAAAACTGTTGCCGCATATATGTCAGATAAATCTGGTTTTGCTAAAAAACTTCAAGCAGTGGTTAAGGAACAAGCAGCTAAACGTGCTGCTAAAAAAGCAGGTAAATCATAAATAATTAATTAAGATTTACACATTTATCTTCATAACATAATTTAAATTTGACATCATTCTCAATGACCAAATACTGAAATTTTCTTGTTTCTAATAAATTACCATTTTTCATAAATATTTTATCATAACGATCAAATGCAGCAGAACTACCTGTATCAACACGCCATACATGATCATCACAAACTCCATTAATATTTAAACCCAATTGCATTGATTGTGGCGTATGTCCTACTATAATATTATTGATTTTAAATAATTTTAAAACTTTATCAATATGTTTAAAACATTTTTTATATTTAATATTAGGTGCAAATGATCCTAAAATTCTGTTCCAAAACATAGATTTATTTGGTTCAGTTATATTTATTAAATCATCAACATCATTTTCTTCAACTAAATTTAGTAACCATTTCTTAATAACAATATTTACATGTTCAAAATCTTCACGATTTTTAAATCTAAAAATTTTCTTATTTAAATATGCATTATCATAATTTAATCCATATAATTCTTTCTTATTTTCTTCTTTTAATAATTCTTTCTTATTTTCTTTTTTTGATAATTCTTTTTTATTTTCTTCTTCTGATAATTCTTTTTTATTTTCTTCTTCTGATAATTCTTTTAACATATTAGAAACAATACCAGCATGTGCAAATAAATTTGATCCAATCACAACCGCCGGTGTTCTTGTACAACCCATAAATCTACCAATCTCATGACCCGGTGCAAATGCATATTTTCTTCCTGCAAATCCATCATTAAATTTAACATCTGAATTTTCAGGATCTGAATAATTTTTAAATGCTTCTATACCCTTGACACTTACATATACTAAACTACCCATTGCATTTTTAATTTCATGATTACCTAAAAGCGATATTACAGAACCGCCTTTTTTTATTGCCTGTTCGTGTAAATTAGCATATAATTTCATAATTTTATAATCGCAATTTTCATCTGCTAATGTAGTTTCTGGTAAATCGCATGATAAATTACCATATATTCTACATCGGTCAACTTGATCACCAACTTGAACTACATGAGTTTTTTCACCAATCCATTTCATTTTATATTCAACTGATGATAGAATACGTTTTTCATTAAAATATATTTTTCTCAATTTATTATCATTCATATTTTCTTCATCTAATATTAAACTTGATGGATCTGGCTTTTCAGATTCAATTTCGGCAACTTTACTCATTAATAATAATTTTACTGCTAATTTGTAATCTCCATGAATATCGCCAAATACAACTATTTTATCAACTGCAGGTAATGAAAATGGCGTATATGTATATGAATTGCAATATTTTTTATATATATTTTTAAAATCATTAATATCATTCATATCATTCATATCATTCATATCATTCATATCATTATCATTCATATTATTCGTATTACTTTCAGAATCTGACATATATATATATTTATTTATATTTGTTTTTATTTTATATTTATTGAATAATTTTTAGGTACAAATGCTTGATTTTTTTCTAATTTTATATTATTAATTATACTATAATCTGATTTTGTTAATTCAAAATTATCTATCATTTCAATATTATGTGTATGATAAAATTGATCTTCAATATTAGTTTTTATTTTTGGTAATTTAATAATTTTCTTTATCTCTTCTTCTACTATATTTGTTTCTTCATTAATTATTTTTATTTTTTTATTTATAATTTGTGGTTTAATTATTTTTTTATTTATAATTTGTGGTTTAATTATTTTTTTTTTTTCTTCATTTATTTTTGTATAATCATAATTATCTATAATCGTTTTTAATTGATTTAAATCAAATTCTCTATCATATTCGGGTATTAATATATCATTAGATTCTTCTTTACATATTCTAATGTCAATTGATCTAGAATAATCTGTTGGTACATAATTTTCAATATTATTTTTAATATTATTTTTAATATATTTAGAATTTGAATTATTATAGATTAAAATTATAAGTAGAAATATTAGAAATAATATTAATAGATACATATAATTAATATTATTTTTTAATTTGAGAAAATTCTTTTAACTAGACCAAAATTTTCAATATTTTGACCATTCATAGCAGCACTTACATATTGTTGATCCATATTTCCACCAGCATTGTGGGAAGAAGAATCTGCAATATTCATTTCATATTGGGCAGGTTGTTCATATTCATCCCATTCATTTGACCAACCATCTGGAAATGAAGTTTCATTATTTGTCCAGTCTAACCCTAATGGTTGTTGTTCAACTAATTCATCTTTATCATTAACCATTATTGGGGCAGGATTAGAAAATGGTCTAACATTATTTACTGGTCCATTTTCTAATTTATTATTTGGATTTAAATGTTCGGTTGTTTCATCTTTAAGATATACTTGAGTTGCTAAGATAATAGCTAAAACAACAAGTGATACAATAATAGATACAACTACATTACGTGTTACACCAAGTGCAATTAAAAAGAACATTATACCTTTAACTACAATATTATCCATTGATCTCATCACTTTAGTAGGAAGTTTGGGAGCTAAGGCGCCAACATATGCAACGGCTAAAACAACAAGAGTGCCAAGAACGTATTCATTTGTTAATGTTTTTTTGCTTTTATCATAAATGCTTGTGGCAGTTGATTCAATTGATGAAGTGATTCTATCCATAATTTATAATATATTATATATAAATAAAATTTGAACTTTTTATAATTAAATAATTAAACATTCTTTTATAATATAAATTCATTATGACATTAAAAGGATCCCATATTAGTACACATGGATATTATATAAAAAGAGATGATGTAGATGAAAATCAGTTAAAATATATAAAAGATGAATTGACAGTAAAACCTAAAACATTCGATTTGGGTTTCGAAGATCAAGAAGATTTAGAATTTAAATTATATACAAATACAAAAAAATATTTATGTGTTCCGACATTCTGGGGTATAGATAAATATGGATTGGTTGAGAATAAATTAGATGAACATTTAATTAATATTAATTTTCTTGGTGTATTACGTGATTATCAAGAACCAATAACATTATTATTAATTAAACATTTAAAAGAAAAATTTGGAGGAGCTTTATGTGTGCCATGTGGACGTGGTAAAACTTCAATGGCTATTTATGTAGCATGTCAATTAAAACAAAAAACTTTAATAATTGTTCATAAAAGTTTTTTATTAGATCAATGGGTAGTAGCATTAAAAAAATTTACTGATGGTAAAATTGGCACAATACGTGGTAAAACAATTGATGTCGATGGATGTGATTTTGTTATTGGTATGATTCAATCAATATCTATGAAGGATTATGAAGATAATCTATTTGAACAGTTTTCTATGGTAATCTATGATGAGGCACATCATTGTGCTTCAAAAGTATTCTCTAATTCACTCAAAAAAATAAATACTAAATATAAATTAGCATTATCAGCTACTCCATATAGAGGTGATGGTTTAATCAAGGTTATGCATTGGTTTTTAGGACCTGTTATATATAAGGAAGCTGTAAAAATTAATGATCAGGTCGTAGCTAAAATTTTTCATTATGATACATCACATAAAAATTTTTCTGAAAAGAAATTTACATGGGGTAAACAATTGGGTAAACCTAATATTATTAAAATGTTGTCTAATTTAGTTGAACTCGAAGAAAGAACAGATTGGATTGTAAAAATAATAAATCAAATTCGGCTTGATCCAGATAGAAAAATTATTATACTTTCTGAAAGAGTAGCACATTTGGATTCAATGAAAGCGAAATTAGAAAAAATTATAGAGAAAGATATCAAAGATGGAAAACTAATGGATTATGAGATTAAAGTTAGATATTATATTGGAGCACTTAAGAAGAAAGAGAGAGAAGAAGCTGAAAATGTTGGAGATATATTTTTTGCTACTTTTGCTATGGCAAAAGAAGGATTAGATATTGAGAGATTAAATACAGTTGTTTTAGCAACATCACAAAAAGATGTTATTCAATCTGTTGGTAGAGTAATGAGAAAGATCTTAGAAGAAGGTGATCTAAAACCATTAATTATTGATTTTTCAGATCATCTATCAGCTTTTATAAATCATACTAAATATCGTAAACAATTTTATAAACAATCAAAATTTGATGTCGAAGAATATAATATTAATGATATAGAAAAAAATTATTCGATTGACTTGGTTAAAGCTTTAAAAGTAGATAAAGTTGAAATTAATAATGATAATGGGATTAATGAAGATATAAATAAGGGACAAAATATATTGGATATATTAGATGGTAAAGTCGAAGAAGCAAATTGTAATAAAAAATATACTAAAAGTGAAAAAGATATTATAAATAAATTTAAAAAAAGATTTGTGTAAAAAAAATGAAAAAATAAGTTATTTAAATGTAATTCTATAAAATTAATAATAATTATGAATAATAATTTAGATCGAATTCCATGGATTGAAAAATATCGTCCACATAAAATTGATGATCTTTATTTGGATAAGACTATTTTAGATGAGATTAATAATTGTATTAAGAATAAGGAAATACCTAATATGATTTTAACTGGTACGCCTGGTATTGGTAAAACTACAACAATTTTATGTTTGATTCGTGAATTATATGGACCTCGTGCATCTGAAGCTGTTTTAGAATTAAATGCATCAGATGATAGAGGTATGCAGCCAATTAATAATATTGTTATTCCATTTTGTAATTATTTATTATCATATAAAGATGATCTAAAATCTAAATATTGTAAATATAAATTAATTATATTTGATGAAGCTGATAATATGGGTGATAAAACTTTACCAATTATTTCATCACTATTAGATCGTTATCATAAAACATGTCGATTTGTATTTACATGTAATATTTCATCTAAAATTATCGAATCAATTCAATCAAGATGTAAGATTTTACGATATACCAGATTAGATTTACAATTTATTAAAGCACGATTAACTGAAATATGTATAATGGAAAATATATCTTATAAAAAAGATGGAATTGAATATCTAGCAGTTCTATCTAATGGAGATATGCGTAATGCAATTAAATTATTACAATCCACATCTGATAGAAATAAAGATATTACATTTAATGCTGTTGCAACTGCGTGTGACAAACCACCACCTATTTTAATAAAAGATATTCTTAAAAGTTGTATGGAGAATAAACTTAAAAAAGCAATCGAATTACATATGGAATTAAAATCTAAAGGTTTTACTGGTACAGATATTATTACAAATTCATTTTCAATTTTAAAACTTAATATTTGCAATGATATTTCTGATAATAATAAAGTAAAATTACTTCATGTTATTTCGGAATATATGTATTTATTATCTAAATATATGGATACTGACACGCATTTAATGTCATTTCTAATTGATCTTAATAAAAGTTTTATTTAGAAGATAATAAAATATTTAATCCTTTATTTACTCATAACATCTTTTATAATTGGTAATACATAAGCTTCTAAATCTGAATAAAATTTATCAAAGTCTACTTTGCTAAATTTATTTATTTCTTCATCTACTTTTTCATCTACTTTTTTATCTACTTTTTCATCTACTTTTTCATCTACTTTTTCATTTACTTTTTCATTATCATTTGCATCAATTTTCTCTTCTAATTCAATAATTTTCATAAACATTTCCGCAAATTTTTCTTCACCAAAGGTTTGACCTAATTTTGTCTTAAATTCTGGATTCTCTATTGTTCTCTTGATAGATGATACATATGAATCTAATCTATTCTTTGCTTCTATTGTTTCCTTTGTTTCTATATCATTTTTTTTAAACTTTTCAGCGTCCTTTATCATCTGATCAATATCCGAATCATTTAATCTACCTCTCTTGTTCTCAATAATAATTTTACTCTTATTTGATGTCGATTCTTCTACTGCCTCTACATTCATAATACCATTCTCATCAACTGAAAATGAAACCTTTATACGCGGTACACCTTTTGGTGCAGGTGGTATTCCTGTTAATTCAAAAGTACCCAACAAATTGCAATATTTTGTCATTGATCTCTCGCCCTCATAGATTTTTACTGTAACGCCTGGTTGATTATCAGAAAATGTCGAAAAAATCTGATCAACTTTTGTTGGAATAGTTGTATTTCTCTTAATCATTGCGGACATAACACCACCTGCTGTTTCTATACCCAAACTTAATGGTGTAACATCTAATAATACTAATTGATCTGTTTTAGCATCACCGTTATTCGATAAAATAGCTGCTTGTACTGCTGCACCATATGCAACTGCTTCATCTGGATTAATATTTGTCTTTAATTTTCCTGGAAACATTTCTTCTAATAATTGTCTGATTTTATGAATTCTAGTTGAACCACCAATTAATACTACATCTTGAATATCATTTGTAGTAAATTTTGCATCTGTTAAAGCTTGTTTAATTGGTTCTAAAGATTTAATAAAATAATCATTACATAAAACATCAAATTTATCTCTGGTAATAGACATTGAAAGATCTTCTCCATCATAAAAATTATCAATCGAAACAGTTGCAATAGTATTACTTGAAAGTGTTTTCTTTGTCTGTTCGCAAAGAGTTAATAATTTTCGCATTAACTTTGGATTAGATCTAATTTTCTTATATAAATTAACTAATTCTAGAAATTCTTTTACACCATCTGGATATTCATCTTTGATTATATAATTTTTTTTTGTAATCTCAATTAAATTATTTATATTAAACTCATCTAGGATAAATTGTTGTACATCAGGTTTTACAGATTTTAATTTAAGAAATTTCTTATCTGAAAATGTTAACAATATATAATCTCTCAAAACAATATCAAAGTCCTCACCACCTAAATGTGTATCACCTGATGTTGATTTTACCTCAAAAACTCCATTATCAATTGTTAGAATTGTTACATCTAAAGTACCACCACCAAGATCATAAACTAAAATATTTTTTTCTTTAGTTTCATGTAAACCATAGGCAATGGCAGCAGCTGTTGGTTCATTAATAATACGTAAAATATTTAATCCGGCAATCTTACCAGCATCCTTTGTTGCCTGTCTTTGGGCATCATTGAAATATGCAGGTACAGTAATTACAGCATCAGTTACTGTATGACCTAGATATGCTTCAGTCTGAGATTTAATTTTTTCTAGAATCATCGAAGAAATTTGTTCTGGATAAAATTCTTTTGTTTCTCCAAGATAATCAACTATAATTAATGGCGAGTCATTCATACCAGCTTTTACTTTGAATGGAAATTGTTTACAATCTGATTGAACAATTGATTCAGAAAACTTACGTCCAATTAATCTTTTTGCATCATAAATAGTATTTAATGGATTTTGACTAGACATATTTTTAGCGTCTTCTCCAATATATCTCGAGTCATCTGTAAAAGATACATACGATGGAATTGTACGATTGCCGTGTTCATTTGCAATAATCTCTACTATTCCATTTTTATAAAAACCAACACATGAATATGTTGTTCCAAGATCAATACCAATTGCATTCATAATAAAAATATATAAATCTACTTAATAATTTCTTAAATCAATTTAATCATATAAAAAAAAATTTTTTCTTTATTCTATAATATATAAAATGCCAAAGTTTAATTCTGCTTATTTTCAAGCTCAAATTCTCAAGAGTCAAATCGCAGTCGATGTAGCTGTTGCTGATAACACACGTAACAATAGTATTGATGTTGCTGCAACTATTGATGTAAGTGCTAACTCATTTTTTTATATTACATCACAAGCTAATATTACAGCAAATAAACCTACAGCCGCCGCTGCTGGTAATGGAACCTATTATATTGATACAACACTCAACACATTAAATCTTGTGACTACTGGTTCATGGGAAACTGTTAATTCAAACCGTGTAATTTTTACTAATTCCAGTGATGCATCTTATGCAAATAAAGCTTATACTACTAATAGTTCAGGTGAATTAACCCATTATACTTCTGCTACTTATAAATTAAAAACAAATACTACACAACTCTTTAGTGTTGCTTCAACTACACCATATACTGTCAGTGTTGTATCTAGTGGTAGATATTTTGTACAAAATACTACTGGTTTACCAGCTACTGTCAATGCTACCGATCTTTTAGATGTTGGACTCAACGTAACTAATGGTACATATACTACTGTAACCGAAACAATCGGTAGTAGACAATTATCTACTACATCAGGTTATCTATATTCAAGTGGTACTGTTTGGCAAACATATAATGCTTAAATGTAAAATTGTATTTTTATAAATTTTTAATTTTCTTTTTTTTATTATATAATAAATGCCAAAACCAACATCTATTAATAAACATTTAGCGAAAGCTCATACAAAATCATCATCCTGCGTACTACCACAATTTTTTGCTGTCTCTACTTTTCCATTATTACCTTTAAATACTGTTGATAATAAAGATATAAATAATAAAAACGTAGAAACCAATCCAGAACAAGTAAACGTAGAAGAAAATCAAGAACAACAACCAGAAGTACAACCAGAAGTACAACCCGAAGTACAACCAGAAGTACAACCCGAAGTACAACCCGAAGTACAACCAGAAGTACAACCCGAAGTACAACCCGAAGTACAACCCGAAGTACAACCCGAAGTACAACCCGAAGTACAACCCGAAGTACAACCCGAAGT
>Ga0114966_10002440_pt1 | contig 16591 bp, 29 predicted proteins | sample M_130207_XF_Meta_FD_87029 | JGI IMG/M metagenome (GOLD analysis project Ga0114966, IMG submission 87029) | Freshwater microbial communities from Lake Montjoie, Canada to study carbon cycling - M_130207_XF_MetaG | ecosystem: Environmental > Aquatic > Freshwater > Lake | place: Lake Montjoie...
AAATGACAGAAAGATCAATTAAGTCCTTAAGAGATTGCGATGGCGGAGAAGATTTTAACATCATCTTTATGGAATCTAATCCTAATTCAACTCACAAATATGATGTTGATATACAGATCCATCCTGATTTTCCTTACCACTGTAACAAATATTACAATATTGGTATTACTCACGCAACTAGTGATTTTACAGCTATTGTTAATAATGACACTTTCTTTCACAAAACATGGTGGAAGAAATTACACAAGGCAATGATTGATTATAATCTAGATTCAGCTTCTCCCAAGTCTCCAACCAAACAACATGGTATTCATGAAGCTGGTGAAATGAAGCATAGGTTTACTCCTATCACCAAAGTGATAGAAGGACATACACCTATCCTTTTATTCTGCGGATGGTGTTGGGTTATTACAAGAGATGTAAGAGAATGGTTGTTTCCTGTAGATGAACAATTTGCCTTTTATTATAATGATAATGATGTGGCTATGCATCTAAAAGAAAAAGGCTGTCGTCATGCTTTAGTGGGAGGATCTTTGGTAGAACATTTTGGTCAAAAATCATACAAGGCATTATTTGATCGAGGTGTATATCAAGAGGTGACATTTGCATTAGAACCATTATTTGTTAATAAATGGAAAGATAGAATTAAATAAAAAAATCCCCGAAAGGGGATTTTTTCTTGTTACTTATTATTGAATCTATCAAAAATACTTAGTTCATCAATCAGATATTTACCAAGTGCTTCTGTTGTGTTGTATTCACGGAAATGCTTTGTGATCTCGTCAAGAAAATAATCATATTGGCTTTCGAGATACTTGAAATCAAACTTGTAGAAGAATCCAATTTTTGTTGCTAAAGCTTTTGGGAATCTGGTACAAATGAATCTTGGACACATAGGAAGATTTTCAAATAAAGGAATACATCCACTAGCCATAATCTCATAATGCCTCAAACAATCCCAACCAGCCTTTGGACAAGTGAAAGCATACTTAGATTTTGAATAGTCTTCATAGTAAGCATTTTCATTATCAAAAACATATGATTTAGCACTTCTTGGATCATTGGTTCCATAAATCTGAGTCTTGTTTTCGGCAGGACCAACAGCTTTAGAACCAGGGAAAGCAAAACCAATGCTGTTTACATTACCAAAGTAGTCCTTGTAATCCCAGTTGTGCTCCCATACTAATTCTCTCTTAAAATATGGAACTCCGTGTTTCACTGTATAATGGAATTGAGTTTTGTCTTCTCCATCGATTAAAATAATTTTATTCTTTGGGTAGTGCTCCAAAACGACATCTAGTAAATCTTGACATCTCCAAACATTTCCATAAACCACAAGATCAAAATATTTCTTTTCAATCTTTTTCACAATATCAGATCTGTCAGTGTTATCAGGATCTAAAACTCTGGTTAGTGTGAAACCCTTGCCATATTGCTTCTTAGCCTCTTCAAGGGAGAAATCTTTGTAGATATGATATCTCTTCTTATAATCTACAACATCTTCACCGAACAATTCTTTCAATCCGATCAATAAACAATCATTTTGATAATCTACTAAAGGTTCATTAGGCGGATTGTTTTGATCAGTGGCTATGTATAAAATCTTCATACATATATTATACAGTTTTTCTTCGTTCTATGTCATAAGAAATATCAGATTCATAATCAATACAATGAAGAACAAGTTTTTCCAATATAAAAAATAATCCAGTGATAATTGGATTTTTAATGCTGGATAGAAACATTTTTTCTCTGGCATTCTCTAATCTATTTATCAAAGCCACTGGATTGATGTGACCTGAATTCTTCAAATCTAATAAACTTAAAAAATTCAATATTTCTTGTTCGTGAACTTCTAAAGCATAATTAGCCATTGAAATATCACAGCAAAATAACTGTAAATTAAATTTAAATAAATCCAAATCTAATAAATAATATTCTCGGCAGTATTTATGATCATATTTCAAATCATATTTTAAACCAATGTTAGTTACTAAATTTTCCCATTGACTTAAAGATCTTCTGTTGTTATTTTCTAATGCTTCATTTAATTGAACTGTAGCTATTGATTCATAAGATTTTGGACAGGAGACTTGCCCTTTCCATAAAACATTATCAGGGTTTGCTTCTTCAACAATGAGAGGCCTTAAAACTAATACTCTATATTCCATTATTGTTTTTATACCAAACTTCGGATTACAATTAAATGCTTCTCTTTTTGGAGAAGCATTTAATCTTCATCCTCAGACAAAGAATAAGTTTCATAAAATTCTTGCTCTGCTATTCTGTACACTTCATTTAAATTAGGCAAAGGAGAAACAATAAAATCACCAGGCTTCAACACCATATATCTGTTCCAAGCAGCTAAAAACTCTATTCTTTCGCCTGTATATTTCGCAGCTAAAATTTTACCCATAGGAATACAAACACACCCTTCACCACTCCAATAAAAAAATTTATATCGGTTGAAAAATTGATCACAGCTGACAATATACTCCTCCTGACAATGCGTTTGGAGATTCTGTAATACAAAATCTCCAAATTTCGCATAATTAGTGGTCTCTAATCCGTCAGCTGTGTAGGTTTCAACAAATTCATTCTCTTTTGCTAATCTAGAATATACTAAACTACATTTGTGAAATTCTTTACCTATATCCCTAATCAATGGATAAAATTCATCATAAGCTTGCTGTTGAGTCATACATTATTATTCAACAAAAAAGACCCTAATCACTTAGGGTCTTTTTCAAAATCAAACTTTTGCTGTCCAGTATTTATATTATCTAAAGACTTACTACTATCAAATCCATATAGAAAAATATTTCTCAAAGATCCCAATTCTTTTTCTGATAAATCGAGTTTCAAATAATCAACAACTTTATTAAATCTTTCTTCAGATTCTTCTGGAGTAGATATAGCATTGTGTAAAGCAAACATTCCACTATCCATTCCCAAACTATATGCTTCAGGACCAAAACCAAATTTATTGTAAAGCAAACCTCTATAAGAACCATTATCTTTAAAATAGTTTTCAAAGATAATGGTTGTAATATAAAAGAATAATAATAGTTGATTGTCAATTTCTAAAGAATCAAAATATTCTTTAGCCTTTTGCTTATATTGTTCTCTAGCTTGTTCTTCTATTTGTAATAGTTCTATATGTTCAGCTGAATTTGACCATTCAGTGTAGGAATTATAAGTTTTACCGTTTATTTCAAATGGCTTACTCATTGGATTTCCTGTGCTCTCTCTAATTGAATCTTCTTTGCGGTTCTTTATATCTTCCCAAGTCATAACTCACCTAAATAAAAATCTTTACCAGTAAAACAATAATCTCTAAACTCTTGTATAGATTCATAATAATTAGATCTATCATCAAATCTAATTATCAATGGGTCTTGTCCTAAGTCATTTAAAACTTTATTCAAGATCAATCTACCCGTTCTTCCATTTCCATCAATAAAAGGATGAACTACCTCAAATATATGATGAGAAGCCCAAGCAGCAACAAGAGGATCAATTTTGTTTTCATAAGCCTTGTTGATTAACTCTTTTGATTTTGTATACCAGATTTTCATAAGATTATCTAGCACAACAGGAGTGGGGCAAATATCGTGGCCAATCCAAACATCAACAGTGCGGTATTTTCCTGAATCTCTTTCGAAAAATGGTATATCTTTTGTTAATATCCTGTGAATGTCAAGGGGAGTGTGCGGAGATAATTCCCATCCACCTGATAAAACAAAATCTAATGCTTTTCTGTGATTATCATACATTTGACATCCTGGGCCAGAATTAGAATATCCAGGCTGAGGGTCAATCATTCCACTTTCATAAACAAATATATGTTTCCAAGAGTGCGATTCTGGTAAATTCATTTTTGTCACCTCATAAGTATAATACAAGAGAATAAATCAAAAATCAAGAAGAAATATATATATCTCTTTATGTGAGGAAAATTATAATGCCAAAACCAGTACACGATATGGTTAACAAAATGCTTGCCGATCCAGATTTTTATCCTGAGAAATCTGAAAAACAACAAAAGGCTATTGCTTGGGCTACAGCATGGTCACAATACAAAAAGAAAAAGAAGAAATCTGATAATGAATACAGCTCCGTGAGAAAAGCTGAGTTGCTAAAATTAAATGACGAAATCAATCTATTAGAAAAGAATGGGTTTATTAAATCAGCTCAAATATTAGATGATAAATTCAATGATCTTTCTGAATCTTCTAGTGATGTCCTAACAGTGGAAGCAGCAAATGGGGGCTTTCAAATTATTCTTAATGGGCAAACACCATACAAGACAATGGACACACAAGCTCCGGTAGTGTTTGATAACCTTAAACAAGCTCAAATATACGCTCAAAAACTAGCAAATACTGAAGATTTTATATATAAGCCATAAAGAAATAAAACCCTCATAAATAGAGGGTTTTTTGTTATAAAATAAGAGTGAAGAAATATTGTAGTATTGAAGAGCCATTTTCAGCAAATCAAATGTATGTTCCAATTGCTCGAGGGAAATTAATTAAATCCAAAAAATACAATAATTGGATTGAAAAAAATATTCCAATCCTACAAGAGAAATTATCATCTCCAGAAAAATATCCAATTCAAGTGGACATTTTAATTATGGCTGATTATATGTGGAAAACAAAACACGACACAGATAATATAATTAAACCACTTATTGACCTATTAGTGAAGGCAAAAATAATCCCCAATGATACAACAAGATATATCAATGGGGTGAATGCAAGATATTTACAGGGTTTCGGTCCACCTGTCACAACAATATCTTATGATTATGTAGATTAATTTCTCATCATCCTATCAATAGCAGCTTGTTTCTTTGTTTTAGCAGTGGATACATAATAATTTTTCTTAGATGTATTTTGCATCATATGCATTGCTTGAACACATTCTCTAATCTGTGTTGAATTTGAATTTTCTTTCACTGGTTCCGGTTTTATAGCATAACCAATACTACCACTAACTAAAACTAACATAAAATAAAAAAATATCTTCTCAAAATTAATTTTCATAATAACTTCCTTAAATAAAAAAGCCCTATCCTTATTTGGACAGGGCTTCAATGCTCTAGTATAATGTTACCATTTTATTTGTGGTTTGTCCTAACTACTTTGTTAAGAAAAATTGATAAATTCCTAACATTAGCAAAAAAGCAACAGCAGCATAAATAAACGCTGTAGCTTTCTTGTTATTTTCCCATTCAAATTTCAATTTCGAATTCCTTTCCTGTTAATTGAACATATCTTCCAATTGACATTTTGTAATATTCTTCATCTAGTTCACAACCATTGAATATTCTTCCGGTATTTTCACAAGCTACCATTGTTGAAGCAGATCCATTAAATATATCTAACACTACTTCACCAGGGTTTGTATATGCCAAAATAAATCTTTCCAATATACTAATAGGCTTTTGTGTGGGATGCCATTTACAATATTCTTTTGATGTTGTGTGGTTATTCTTTTCCCAAATAGAGGTGGGAATAGTACCTTGATCGTATTCTTTTCCCGTTCTAATGTTTACTTTTTGCTTTCTTTCAGTGCGAACATTATCAGCATTGAATAAAAATGTTGCTTCTTTAGAATAACACCATATATATTCGTGTTTTCTGGCAAAATTGGTCTTTGATCTTCCACCCCAGTTGTAAGACCAGATTATCTCATTTTGCATATGGAAATTTGATAAGTTGTCTAAGATGTCTAATTTGTATTTCAAGAATGTATTATGTTTTAATGTTCCAAAAATAGACATCATTCTATTTTGTTTCAATACCCTGGCGCATTCAATAGTCCATGAATTACACCAATCTAAATATTCTTTTTCAGACTTCCATTGAGAATCCCAACCTTTTCCGCCATCATAACCAATAAAATATGGCGGATCTGTGAGCACTAAACCAACACTTTGATCTGGTAAAGTTTTTAAGAATTCTAAACAATCTTGGTTTTTATATTTGTGGTTCATAATTGTATGTAATATTGCCAAACATTATCATGAATGTCTTCAGAAGATGTTAATAAAGATGCGAAATGATATTTAGGAACCTTGGGAGTGGATAATAAAGCCATACCAGATTGTTCTAATGTTTTCCAGCCTTTTAATGCATTACATTTTTTACAACAAGCCACTAAATTGTCCCAAGTGTGAGATCCACCCAAATGTCTAGGATAAATATGATCTAAAGTAAGATCTGCATTCTTTTTTGCACAATATTGACAAGTAAAGTTATCTCTAGAGAAAATTCCATGCCTACTTACCCTAAATGTTCTCACATACCGTTTTTTTACATTGTGCTTTAATCTAACCACAGAAGGTAATTCAAAACTACTATCAGCTGTTTTAATTATAGAATCATAAAAATGTAATGCATCAGCTTTGCCATTAATAATCATTTTTAAAGCTCTCTGATAATTACAAATATTCAAAGGCTCATAATCTAAATTCAATACCAATACCCTGGACATATGCTATTATACCCTCCAAACACTTTACAATAAAGGAAACGATAGCTAAATACAGTAAAATATTCTACTATGTGGTACAAAATTTCAGCTCGTGGATTAATACAATTTGACAGCCTAGCTAACAAAATGGCTGAAATAATTTATCCCCAATTAGAAAATGCTAAAAACGATTACAAAACAGAAATAGATCAACTGGAAAAAAATTATAATATCTTAAACTCTTATTTTAAATCATTATCCAAAGATGATCAAAAAAAAGAATTAAAACGATTTAAAGATTTTGCCAATTCTATTGCTTCTGATATTCAATATGACCTTGAATTAGCCTTTAATCAAGCAAGATTTATAATAAAAGATAAAGATTTAGATAATGATTTCGATATTGATATTTATGTTCATCCTCAAAATGACTGGAAAGCTCATTACCATAATAAGAAATTAACATTAAGTGTTTTAGACATTAATTCACAAGAAGAATTAGCAGAAACATTAGAACACGAACTAATTCACAATAAACAATTTAAACATATGCCTAATCAATACTCTCCTCAAGCTAAAAAAAGGATGAGAAACACTAATTATTTTGATCTAAAAGTGGAAGGACCAGCTCTTGTCTCAAATGTCCTTAGAGAACTTCCATTAGATGAATATCTTAATCATCAATTTAAACATATGAAGATCCAAAACCCATGGATAGAATCTGAAGATTTTATTATTCAAGAATTATCAAGCTTATTATCTAACTCATACAAAATGCAAAACTTTTTAAATTTATCTGAATGGTACAGAACTATCATGCAAGGCGATGAAGATAGAGAACCCATGCAGAAACAATATAGAAGAAATAAATTTAATAAAATCTTACATGAAGCAATATCACAACAAGCCAGAGAAATAATGTCTAAATTATGAACAAAGAATTAATTGATGAATTAAAATTCTTTGCTGAATATTATGAAAGCAATGGATTATTTAAAGAAGCCGATAATATTGATGAGTGGTTAAGAACAGCAGCATCTACACCCTGGTACAAAAATCCAGCTACATATCTTTCAGCTCTAGGATTAATGGCAGCTCCCTCAATCATAAAAGACACCAAAACGCAATCCCCTGCTACTGGATTACCCTACTCAACACCCGAAAGCTATGATTCTGATGTTGCTAAATTTAATAGAATAAAAGAAAAAAGAAATCAACAAGAAAACTTTGAAACATTTGTAGCAGAACAACCAAAAAATGAGCCTAAAAGTGCCCCTAAAACAATAAAAAAATCTCCTGTTCAAACTCCAACAAGAACATTGAAAAAATCCCCTCCAATTCAAAAAGGAAACTTCTCAAGAGCAATTGATAAAATGCTTAATCTTGAAGGTGGTAAATCTGATGAAGGATCAGATAGAGGCGGTAGAACAAATTTTGGTATTACACAAAGAACTTATAACGCTTGGAAAGATTCTTTAAAACAACCAAGAAAAGATGTTTTTAAAATATCACAAGAAGAAGCAAAAGAAATATATAAGAAAAACTATTGGGATCTTATTAAAGGATCTCAATTACCTCATGATGTAGCACAAGCAATTCTTTCGATGGCACTAACAGATGGACCACAAGATGCTATAAAACATACACAAAAAATATTAGGAATCCCACCCACTGGAACTATGGGACCTATCACAATGAAATCAATATGGTCAGCTGCTAAACAAAAAGGCACCAAAAAATTGACAAATTATATTGTAGATAAACAAATACAAAGATATCAATCAGATGAACAAGCCAAAACATATGGAAAAGGCTGGACTAATAGAGCAGAAAGCTTAAGACCCAAATAAAGAAAAAGAGAGGAATAAATCCTCTCTTTTTTATTGTGGGAACTGATCCACTGTAATCTTGTTTGTCCATTCATCTGTGTCCAAAATGGCTAACATTTCTTCTAATGTGTAATACTCAGACTTTGATGTAAGATCTAAGACACAAACTGGAATATCATCACCATCCCACTTGACAAATGTTTTCTGATTGTTAACAGATTTTCTTATTGTATCCACAGATGTTTCAAGAACTTGAGAAAAATCAATCTTGTCCAATTCTGCAACATCAAATATAACAAAGTTTCTATTCATATTTCCACCCCTAATCTTAAATAAAAAAGAAGAGAAAAAATTTCCTCTTCTTTTTTTATACAAATATAATTTTATCTTACAGGATTTCCAAATTGATCAAGAATAGATTGACCTGTTGGATAATAACTCTTTCCCCATAAGAAATTGTTAGGATTAATTGTAGACTCAAATCTAAACCACTTTGAATGACCATCAGCAAATACATAATTAGATCCACCTGTATGACGACCAGGTTCCATGAATCTAATATGCAAACCACCATCAGCAGCTACACTTCTACAACCAGCAGTGCCATTCATAACACCTGAATCAGATGGACCACCCCAACCTTCAGCACCCTCAGCAGCAGCCTTTGTAACAGCATAAATAACACCTGTAGCATCAGCAACACTTTGACCAGCCCATTGACCACCATTTACTGTTCTCATCATAGCATTTGTTGGTCTATGTGATTTATTTCTTCGTTCTGTGTTTAGCTGTCCTGTACTACCTAAGAAAATACAGCTCAAATGGTTAGTTGTTTCTGCAATAGCAATAACATCAGCTGGGAAATCTACAGCAGCAATTGATACAACATTTGGGGCATCTTGTGGGCCTCTTTTTCGTGGCAGAACAGCAGAGTTTGGAATGTATGACAAACGAGGCACCTGAGCTTCACATCCCATAGTGTTAACATCAGTCCAAGGTAAACAAGGAGGATTGTCTGGACCTACACCACCCAACTTATCAGAAGGACAGACCCAAACCTTATCACTCTTAATGTAAGGCTGAATCATAGCTGAATAGTGAACATATCCACCTGCACTTCCACCATTAGTAGTAGGTGTGTTATTCTTATATTGATATGCTGTAGGATATGTTTCATCATAATCCTGGGTATACATCATCAAACCTAAGCCAATTTGCTTCTGATTTGACAAACAACTAGCAGATCTAGCCTTGTCACGAGCCTGAGCAAACACCGGGAAGAGAATAGCAGCCAAAATAGCAATAATGGCAATAACAACAAGAAGTTCAATTAAAGTAAAAGCTTTTTTCATTTTTTAAACCTTTATAAATTTTCCGCACACCATTATTATTATGCGCAAATGATAATGTTATATTAAGAAAATATTAAATAAAGGAATAACACAATAATCTTATCAAAAATAAAAATATATGGTACAAATTTCTCATTAAAGCGAAAGTTACAGTTATGACAATCAAGTGGAAATAGAACATAAAATTAAAGATTCGACAAATATAGATCCATCAAACGACAAATCATAACAAAACAAAACATTATATTAGAAAGAAATAACCAAGCTAATTTATAATGCCTCTTGCTCTCATTAAAATATTTCCAACAATAATATCCACATATCCATAAACAAATAATATATAAAATACATTCAATAGGCTCTGTAGAAATATACCCGAAATAAGAAAATAAAATCATCTCAATTAAAAAAATCATAATTATTTTATAAAAGGTAGTTGAATAGTTATATAGAAATTAAATACATAACCTAAACAAGAACCAAATATGAATAGATATAGCAAACAATATCCAGAAGAAATTTATAAACCAGGCGGAATCACAAAGAAAATTGATTTCTACTATTGGATGATTAGAGATAGATCAAGAAATATAGAAGATTCAGATCCATTAACAAAAGGTGACAGATTAGAAAACCTTGGTGATTGGAAACATGGATTAATGGAATTTACATCAAAACCAAATAATGATCCAAATGTAATTAAAACTATCCTACAAACCCTTATAGATTTATCAAAAAACGAAAACCCCACCGATCTTTATATGTATATGGATGAATTGAAAAAAATCAAAATAACAAATGAAGATATAAACTACCTACTAGATATATTCAATACACAAAGAGAAACATTTGAATCAGTGTACTTTGATGATGCTTCTGAAAATATAGATGAAGCAGATTCAAGAGCTAGAGCAGAAACTGAAATGTTTAATGAATATATGCCAAAAAATGATTTCGATGAACAAACTAATAGAAGAATATCGAAAAATTATAAATCAATGGTTAAATTGGCAGCTTATTATGACCAAACAAAACAATACAAAAAAGCTGATAAAATAACAATTATTCTTAACAAATATAATAATTCTAATTAAAAAAAGGAAAAAAAAATGATTAGGTTCTCATCAAGCGAAATTCCATTAAGCAAAATATGGAAAACAGATAAACCAAAATTTGTCAAAGTGGCACAAAATATAATGAGCCAAGAAATAGCTATGGCAAAGTGGATGCCTGAAATTGAAGCTAAAGGCAATCACTATTATAAGTTTGCTCAAGTACGTGCCAGAAAAGCTAACCCTAATGAAAAAATTGAAACATGGACAAGTGACAATAATGTGAAACCTGAAACTGTAAATGAAGCAAAAGAAGATGGATATGTTGTCACTAATATAGATTCAGTGGGTGAATCTTATATAACTCCCACCGCAACGTTTGAAAAAAGATATTATATGTTAGAAGATGATGGCGATCCTAGAGGTGCTATCTATCAAGCAAAAGGTGAAGGCATGGCTATTGAATATAATGGTGATTTAGGTAACGAAATCGAATTCATGGCTTCTTGGGGTTCGCCACAAACATTGGTAAAAGGTGACATGATTATGAGCCCTTTACCAGATTTGAATGAAGTATACAGAGTAGAAAAAGATGCATTTATCAAAACTTACAAATTAAAAGAAAATAGGTAACACAATGAACAAAAAACAAATAATTGCTTCCCTAAACAAGTTAGCAAATGAACTTGACAATTCAGCTCTCTACACAGAAGCTAATTCTATCACTATGATCATGAAAAAATTAGCACAATTCGATGGAGATATGGGCGGAGATGATCCTAATATAGCTAGAGAATTTGATGCAACAGAAAATGCTGATAAATTCCTCACCAAAGAATACACCATTATATTAAGACATAATGATTACGAAGAAGAAATAATGAGAATACCAGCATCAAGAGTGGTTAAGAGCTATATGTTTGATCTTGAACATCTCATTTCACAACTTAAAAAAGCTGGATTTGGACCTGGAAGAAATTGGCCACACGACATTTATGGTCATAATTTTTTTGATGATGGATTCTACCCAAAAGTTGATAGAGAAAATAAAATAATCTCCTTGGATGTGCAAAGAAATACTGGAAAAGCAGGTGGGCCGGGAGAAAGAATTACAACAAACAATCCAGAACTTGATAAAGAATTCCACGGAACTAATAATGATCTTGTAAATCGAAAAAAACGAGAAGAAATGAAATCAAGAGAAATGGATGCTTTCTATCCCGAAATCTAAAACTTAAATTAAAACAACCATCCCCAAAAAGGATGGTTGTTTTTTTACATCTTGTCATTCTTCTTTAATTCAAATAATAAATTCCCAATAACATAATTAGGAATATTTATCATATCTGCCACCAAAACCCTCAACGCATCATTCTTTAAAACAACCAACGCAATCTTTAAAATAATATTCTGATAGTCCTTAGATAATTTTTCCATTCTATAATTCCCCTAATGTAAAATTTATCTTTTATTTTTTAATGACTAATATTCTCTACTATAATTAAAAATATATCCCTGCCAAATTCTCTTAATCTAGTTTATATCTCCAACACTAATTGCTTAATCTCTTTTGGCCTTGTATGTTCCAAAATAAAAGCTTCAACCAATTCTTCAATCCTATCAAAATCCCAATAAGGAATTCTGAGCAAAGGTATATTGTTCTTCAAAGCCCATTCATTCTTAATCTTGTCTCTTCGCTGACAATCTTCTAAATTCTTTTGCTTCTCTTCAGGTGTGGATCCAAAACAAGCAAAATAATGCCCTTCTCCATCATATTCGATTAATAAATTATCTGATGTTAAATAAAAATCAGGTTTTAAATATGACTTGTCTTTTAGTGTCTTAAAAATTTTATTTTTAACAAATTCAATATTTTTTTCTTTCAAATATTTAGCTATCCTTAATTCACCTTTAGATTCATTACAAATAGGACAACCACTACCAGATAAATGACTGCTTGGTGTTTGAAAGAAATATTTCTCACATTTTCTACAAAAAATTTTTACCTTTATTTTAGCACCATTATATTCCACGCCAGAATAATCATACTTATCTTCATGAATGATAATTGACTGTGATGTAAAATCTTTCAATGACTTTAAATTAACAGGATTACAACCATTACAATAATAAAAATTTCTCATATATTGTTTTGCTACATAACCACAAATTTTACATTGAACTATATAATACTTTTCATTTAAAGAGTTTTTACCAAGATAGCCCACTACTAATTTATTATGTGTATCAGCTCTATTACATATTCCTTCCAAACTAATTCTGGCTGTACTAAGATCACTCAAAGATAAAAAACTTGTAAATAAAATCTGATGAAAATTACAACTTACGAAAAATTTAAGATCAAATATTTCTTCTTTACCATCAATCAATTTATAAATTTTTTCAACAACCGATTGGAGATTTTTATCATAAGAAAGACTTACAAATGTATCTTTGTATTCTGGCCTATTAAACAAATCACCAATATTATAAATTTCTTCCATCCATTATATATACAAAAAAAGATACCTAATATTTTGCCCAACACATTAATTTAAACTACCCCCACCCTAATACCCAGAAATTTTATATATATACCAAGACTAAAAAGATACCTATATTTCTGACATATAAGAAAAATAAATAAGCCCCCCCCATAAGTGCCAGAAATTAAAAGAAATAAATTAAATAGATCTTAAACTAAAAAACACATAGCCGATTAGAAAGGCCTTGTGTTTTTTTTGACGGGGGGTGCGGATCCAGATGGGAACCCAAAAAGTGTTTTACCCCCCCCTGTCTCTTATATATTTTGCTTGTGGTCTTTATCTTTATTGTTTAAGTATATCATAGTTCCAATCACTAGTAACCACAAGATGATGAGTGAACCAATACTAATAGTCAAAAGATATATATAACTCATACAGTCCACCAGTTTCTATATTACATACATCTATCATTTCATCCCACTGTACATAATACCCTACCATCTTCTTTAGTGTATCAGATATTGTTTCATATTGCCTACCTACTAATTCATTATTAAATACAGCTAGCGTTTTGATATTCTTATTCAGACTAGCGTGTTTACCAGTAAGAGGATTAACATACAAGAATACCTGATGTTTTATGCTGGATTTTTCGATGTCTGTTTGTTCTTCTGTGTCAATCTCCATAAGTTAGATTATACATATCGTTACAGTAATAATATATCACCAAATACAACACATTGCCACAACAAAACAATATTAAAATTGTTCTTGCGAAGGCGGTATAGGATGATATAATTAAGCCATGGAAAGCACATACAACCTGATTGATGTATCAGAAGAATCAACATCGGTAGAACAGTTTGCAATCGCCGGTTCCCACGCATTGGTTATCAAGTGGAAGGGTAATGACAAGAAATACCTTTACACACTGAAGAATGAAACGGGGATTGGTTATTGGATGCGGTTGGTTGTCTCTCTTGGATATGGCAAAGCAACCAATATTATTAAAAAAGAATGTGGCGAACCAGTTATAATCTGATATACTTAATGTGGAGGTAGTTATGAAAGCAACGTATCGTGAACTCTCTGAGATTTTGGTAGGCATTGGAATTGAAACGGAGGAAAGAGAAACGTTTATTGATTTTTCTGACCTTGACTACACTGATGCTGATATGCTGTTGATTAGGAAGAATACAATCAAGCGTTTGTTGAAAGATTTTATTACCGACTGTTATGAATCGGAAAACAAGAACGAGAAAGAATTGTTGGATAATGTGATTGATGTATTTGAAAGTGTATCGGAAGAATACATCAACATTACAGCCTAAACTCAAGGGGATTAAGTTCCCCTTTTTTATTTTAATATTTTACTTGACATATTGTTAGGTTTGGCTTCGCCAAACCTAACTTCCAGATATATAATTTATCTGGAAAAAATGTGGGAGAAATTTTCACTTCTCCCTTGACATTAGAAGATTTTTGGCATAAAGGATTTTCTCTCTGGTTTTTCTGCTTCTATCATCTTTACTGAATTAATGCTAACTAAAGAGCATTTTTCCAATGAAGCGGACAATTCTTCAAGTAGTTCTACCAAAGATATATTATTCTCCTGAATGGCTTGATACCTAATATCGTTTACAGTGTGGGACAATGACTTAACATTGTCACGCAGATTCTTTGCTCGGTCATAAAGCTTGTCTTTCATTCTTGTCCTCTTGGGTTAAGTATATCACCCTATATAGTTATTGCCATTGTTCATTTCAGAGATTTGGATTAATTTTTCTGTAAGGTTTGTTGGTTCAATATTCAACGCTTGTGATAATTTTATAAGGTTTTCAGATGTAGGAAACCTGATACCATTCATCCAGATGCTTACATGTGGTTGTGTAGTTCCCACTCTTTGTGCAATTTCCTTTTGTGATAATCCATTCTGTAATAACATAACAAGATGTTTTCTTTCAAGAGACATATAAATCCCCTCCTGCATCAATTATATCAGATTATAGGGCATATTTTGACCATAAAAAAAGGTCAGGTATTTATACCAGCTTGCTACAAATTAACTTGCAAGGATGGTATCAGGTGATATACTTAACCTATGAACAAAACACTTACCTCACTCGTTGTTGACCTGACCGCATCCTCCACCCGCCTGATGGATGCAAAGAAGGCTCTCACCATCGCCAACCTCAACCTCTCAAAAGTAGAGCGTGTATTCGCCGAGAAGCGTAATATGGCAATCGTTGAAGGCAAAGCATCTGGTAGCAACGAAGCGCAACGCAATGCTTCTCTCGCAGTTCTCTTGACCGAAGAGACCAAAGCAGTTGAGATTGCTTCCGATGATGTTGTAATGGCAAAGTTGAATGTCGAACTCGCATCCATTGAGAATTCCACATTCAAGTATAGCATCACCGCTTACACCTCCACCGAAGAGTAAACCACACAAGGGAGAGAACTATAAAATTCTCTCCCTTGACTCTATGGTATTAGATGATATACTTAACCCAAGGAGATATGGAAATGACCTATCAAGATAAAGTTTATAGTCGTGAAATGACACTGCATGAGTTTGAGGTATCAGTAGACATTTATTTGAAAAGCGATTTCTTGACAAACGAAGACATCATTACTCTTATCAAGAAAAAACACGCAGAAACCAGTGCCAAGCTTGAAAAAATTCATTCAGACTATTTGAATGCGCCAAAGCCAAAAGACCCGTTCAAAGACTGAAATAATCCCCTGAAATATGGGGATTATTCTTTGCTATGCTGGTATAAGATGATATAATATAAACATGGAAAACACTACTGACCCATTCGACGACAACATGACCGACGAGCCAAAGAGCATCGAACTCCCTTATCCATTCGGTTGGGATTGTATTGATGGAACCGAGGAGGAAATTGTTGATAACTTGGTACACTGGCTTACAGACGGAATGCCAGATGACGTTCCAAGTAAAGATTAGTTAACTATAATTTCTAGGTATTTTATATACCTAGAAATTAGGTTTGGCGAAGCCAAACCTAAAAAGCAGATACATATTATATCTGCTTTTTATTTTATTCCTCAATCACATCTATATGGTCTTTGATTTTAAAAACAGGATATGTACACCATCCTGATTTATCAACCTTGCCAGTGTTCTCAAAGTGTCCAGAAGATAATATAGAATCTTTGAGAGATGAATAGGTGTTTTCATCAAAGTGGAATTCTCTTGGTTCCAATTCGGTATCAGTCAAGTTAGTAGAGATTTTAGCCAAAGGTTCTCCACTGTCTAAGAAAAGCTGAATACCAAGATGACCATTAGCATATCTACCAAACTTTGCCTTTGCCCATCCATAGGTTGTTTTGATTTCTATCTTTTGCATGGCTTAATTATATCA
>Ga0114966_10002441_pt1 | contig 16590 bp, 14 predicted proteins | sample M_130207_XF_Meta_FD_87029 | JGI IMG/M metagenome (GOLD analysis project Ga0114966, IMG submission 87029) | Freshwater microbial communities from Lake Montjoie, Canada to study carbon cycling - M_130207_XF_MetaG | ecosystem: Environmental > Aquatic > Freshwater > Lake | place: Lake Montjoie...
GACGATTAAACGTTTGGGATACATTCCTGGTTCATACGTAAGAACTCCCGCTAAAAAAGCTGCTGGGTAATGTGTTTTGAGCCAGGCCGATTGATATGTTGGCATTGCAAAGGCTGCAGCGTGGGCTTTGCAAAAACCAAAGGATGCAAAGGCGCGCAGCAGATCCCATATCTGATTGACAATCGGTAGTTCGTAGCCACGTTGTGTTGCAGCAGGGAAAAACCAATCACAGACCTCTTGCTGACCACTCTTCTCCCCCAGTGCGCGGCGCTTCTCATCGGCACTTGCTAGAGATGCACCAGTCATCGTTGCAATAATCTGAATCACTTGCTCGTGAAAGACAACGACACCTTCGGTTTCGCGCAAGATTTCATAGAGATCGGGGTGAATGATTTGGGCTGGACTCCAGCCGTGGCGGGCCCTTAAAAATGGCGTAATCATGTCGCCCTTGACAGGGCCAGGACGAAAAAGGGAGATATCAATAATTAAATCAGTAAAGGTTTTAGGCTCGAGTTTGCCAACTAGTTCGCGTTGCCCCGGGCTCTCAACTTGGAAGATTCCAAGGGTGCGTGTTGATTGAATCAACTGATAAGTCGCAGCATCGTCTAGGGGCACTACATCGATGTCGACCTTTGTCTGCTGTGCGCGTTCGATTTCAGTAAGTGCATAAGAAATTGCTGACTGCATACGTACACCCAGAACATCAAGTTTCAATAAACCAACTGCTTCAACATCATCTTTATCGAAGACAACCATTGGATATCCGCCTGCACTAGCCATTAAAGGCGTGCGATCTAATAAAGCACCATCAGATAAAACTATTGCGCAGGGGTGCATCGCTAAATGTCTTGGCAATCCATCTAAGCGCTCAGCAAGGGCAATAGTCATCGCAGTTAAAGGTGCAGATATATTTAAGGATTTAAGTTCGGGTAGGTTTTCAAGAGCGTTGGATATATTACGTGCCCTTACATGGGGCATGGATTTAGCTAATAAATCAATCTCCATTGCCGGCAGGCCAAGGGCAGCGCCAGCATCACGTATGGCATGTCTGGCACGATATGTATCAACCATCGCAACGGTTGCGCAGCGCGATTGATTATTCGGTGTATCCCAACTGGTATCACCGTAGCGTTTGAAAACCATGTCATAGATTTCAAGGCGTCTGTGGGATTCAACATCGATATCGATATCCGGCAAAGCCCTACGCAATGGTGAACAAAAGCGCTCCATCAATAATCCATGGCCCATAGGTTCAACTCCTGAGATTCCCAGTAAGTGGCAGATGAGTGAGCCTGCACCACTGCCACGTGCAGCGACGCGAATACCAGCGTTGCGCGCCATATCGCAGATATCGGCAACGGTTAAAAAATACGATTCAAAACCTAGCGTCGCAACTGTTGAGAGCTCATCATCTAAACGTGTGCGTGCCTTTTTGATAGCTGCGCTATCGCTGTAGCGCCAGTTGATTCCAGCTTCACTACGAGTGCGCAAAAGTATGCGCATCTCATGTGCCGACTGTGCACCCACAACATGGGGCTCCGGCAGATGTGCACCTCCGAGCCCAATATCGCGTGCGGGTGATAACAAAGCACGCTCTGCCCATGCTCTAGTTGTAGCTAAGAGCTGACGTGGAGTGCGCTCACCAGCTGCGCAAGCAATCTCTGCGGCAAGTGCAATCATCTCGTCACCAGATTTTAAAAAGCCCTCAGCGTTTCGCCGCTCAACATGTCGAGGATGCAGTGGCACTAACTGGCGTGCGCAATCTAAAACATCGGCAACTGGTCCATCGATGCGATCTCGCATCCGTACAGCATTTGTAATTACCGCATCGATATCGTGATCGCGCGCAAAGATTAGTGATTTAGCGGCATGTGATGTAGAGCGCGCTCCTTTGCCCGCAACTAAATGTGAAACACACTCAATGGCGTTACCAGCAAATAAATCGCGAGTTGTATTAAATACAGTAGAGGCTGCATCGATACGGTTATCAATGAGTAACGTACCAAGGGGTGATTCAGGCCCATGCAGTGCGTAGAGCTTTAAGCTGTAGTGGCTAAAACGTTCAAGAAATTCTAGAGTGAGAACTGGAGTGCGTTTATCTGAAACCATTGCAAGGGAAGTTAACAATCTACATAGTGCAGGCCATCCCCCATCGCTATGTGCCAGTAACGTGATACGGTTTTTTGCTCCAGGAAGATCAGTAGAGAGATTAATAGCAAGGTTGACGCCAATAATTGGTGCAATGCCGTATTCAACGCAGCTCTGTGCAAAGCGAACCGCGCCAGCTAACCCATCACGATCAGTAAGAGCTAGCGCTGGCATTTCAAACCGTGCCGCACGTGCAACGAGATCATGTGGCTGTGTTGTTCCATATTTAAGTGAGTACGCACTTGCAACATTGAGGTGGATAAAACTCATATCGACCTAATAATCCACTGACCACTGAGTTCATCGCGCTCGAGTTCAAAAGTTGCAAGCGCTCCAATAGGTGCGGCCTCAACGCGCCAGACTGCACGTGCCTGATCATCAGGGCGATACTTTCCATCACTGATCCGGTTCCACCATCCCCCAGCTTCACACCAGCGGGATAAAACTGCATGAATGCGAAAACGTCTACCCTTAAAGGTAAATTCAATGGGAGTTGTTGCGCCATCGATCATCACATCATGGGCGGGATTAATCTGAGGGACTGACATTTCTGCTGCGCGCTCCTTGGGTTGTGGATATTCGAACAGATGTTCGAATAGGCGCTCAAAAACTAGACCCTTGGACTGACAGATAGCAAGTGGACGGGCGTGTCGGGCAGATTACGGCCCACGCCTCACAGGCGAACCCTTTAACTTTTAGTTAACTCTTAGTTGACTTTTAATGTACGTTATTTTTTGATCAAATGAGACTGATAGCCCGCAAGAAGTAACATCAGAGTTGGATAGGTCATGGCGAGGGGCAGAGAGGTCATCTGGGCGAGAGCCCCTGTCACAGATGGACCAATGAAGTAACCAGCTAATCCAATGACTCCCACACGGGCGATTGCTACAGAAGATGCAACACCCGGAATCTGAGAGGCCGCCAAAATATAGGCAGGAAACATTGGACCAATGCCCAGACCGGCACAGGCAAAGCCAGCATTGACAACAATAAGTGCTAGAAGGGGATGTGAAGTTGATAGTGGTACGCCTATAGAGATACCTAGAGCTAAGCCTAGGCTACCCAAATAACCTCCTAGTTGAACGGTTTTTCTTGGACCGAAGTAATCGAGTGCACGGTCTCCAAGAAAGCGCGCAGTTATCATGGCGAGAGAAAAAGTAGCAAAGGCCGATGCGTTAACGCCTTTCCCAAAACCCATGTCATCGCGCAAAAGAATTGCACCCCAGTCACTGGCTGCACCTTCTGCAATCAAACCACCGAGCAGGCCTATCCCCATTCCCCATAATGGCAAAACACTCTTTCCAAAAAAAGGAATCTTGGCTTGGGTAACTTCTTCTCCACCGCTGTGATCATCTAAATCAGGCGGCAATAACTGCATCATGGATGGAATAAATAGAAGGAAACATGCAATGCCTACCCCGACTAAATTATCGCGCGGCGAAACATGCTTGGCAATCACTCCACCTAAAACTGTAGTTGTAAAAGCACCTGAGGACCAGAGTGCGTGAAATGATGACATCACGCGTTTTCCTAAGAGTGTTTCTATCGCAACAGCTTGGGTGTTAGATGTGATATCCATAATTGAGTAACCAAGACCCATCACAAATAAACCCACAATTAAAGTAAACGGTGATGTGGACAGGCCCATTAAAATAAGGCCGGTGGGCATAATGCATAGTGCAACACCGAGAACAAGCTTGGTTCCATATGCATGTATAAAGCGACCAGCTAGTTGTGCACCAATCACTGCACCAATAGCGCTCGATAAAAGAATTAATCCTAACTGACCATTGTTAAGGCCATTGAAATCTCTAATCTCCGGGATGCGAGCAACCCAAGCCATAGATACTACGCCCATAAAGAAAAACATGGCCCATAAACCATTACGAGCACGAATCGCTGTTTTCATCAACTCATTTGTCATAGGAGCCATAACGATAACTGACAACTACTCATAAGTCTGCCTCCATAGATATAGATTCCTCTCTTTCTGGCGCTATAAAGAAGAGTATTCGAATGCTCAACCCTGCATCCATTTATGTAGTTAAATACTCTAATGAATAGGGCTCCATCAATCCTTGAATCACTTGAGAGTGAATCGATTGAGATTCTTCGTGAGAGCGCTGCGGCTTTTCGAAAGCCCGTAATGATGTACTCCATTGGAAAAGACTCCTCGGTACTTTTGCACCTTGCCAAGAAGGCCTTTTTTCCAGGTCCTATTCCCTTCCCACTTTTGCATATAGATACTAAGTGGAAGTTCAAAGAGATGCTCTCTTTCAGAGATACTGTTATAAAAGAGAATAATCTCGAGCTCATTGTTCATTCAAATCAAGATGGAATAGATGCAGGCATAAATCCATTTACATCAGGAATCTCTGAATACACAAGAATCATGAAGACTATGGCGTTGCGCCAAGCATTAGACAATCATGGATTTGATGCTGCAATCGGTGGTTCGCGCCGGGATGAAGAAAAGAGCCGTGCCAAAGAAAGAGTATTCAGTGTGCGAGAAGCAGGTCATACGTGGGATCCCAGAAACCAGCGACCTGAGTTATGGCGAACCTACAACACGCGATTGAATATCGGACAGTCGATGCGCGTGTTTCCACTCTCTGACTGGACTGAGGCCGATATCTGGAACTACATCTACCAGGAGAATATTGAAGTTAATCCACTCTACTTTGCTAAGCCTCGACCTGTTGTGATCCGTGGAACCCAGCTCATCATGGTCGATGATGACCGACTTCCATTATTAGATAATGAAAAGCCGGAGTTAAGGACTGTCCGATTTCGTACGCTTGGGTGTTATCCGTTGACTGCTGCAGTTGAATCTGATGCACGTACCATTACCGAAGTTGTAGAAGAAGTTTTGCATGTGAAATTAAGTGAGCGGGCAACGCGTCTGATTGATGGCGAGAATGAAGATTCTATGGAAAAGAAAAAGTCTGAAGGGTACTTCTGATGACTCAATCCATAATTCGTCTTTTAACGTGCGGTAGCGTCGACGATGGTAAGAGCACGTTGATTGGAAGACTCTTGGTCCAAACCGACAGCGTTCCCCATGACAGTATCGATGCCACGCGTAAAATCCGTCGAAGTGGTTCCACCATTCCGGCAGGCGAAATCGACTTTTCTTTACTCACCGATGGCCTCGAAGCCGAGCGTGAACAAGGAATAACTATTGACGTTGCATATCGATCGATGAACTTGCTCAACGGTAAGAGATTAATTATCTCTGATGCACCAGGCCACGAACAGTACACACGTAATATGGCCGTCGCGGCCTCGCGTTCCGATATAGCGTTGATATTGGTCGATGCAACAAGAGGAGTTCGTACCCAAACTCTTAGGCACCTTACAATCTGTTCATTAATGAGCGTTAGTCATGTAATAGTCGCCATCAACAAACTCGATGCTATGGGGTATTCGCAATCAGTTTTTCAGAGTATCTCTCAAGAGATTTCACTGGCTCTTGACCGTTTAGAGATCAAGAATGCCACGGTTATTCCCATGAGTGCATTAGCTGGTGACAATGTCGTTGATGTTAGCGCTGCAATGGATTGGTACAAGGGTCCAACGTTGATTGAAGCTATCCAAGAGTGGATTCCAGATCCGGTTGTTGATCGTGGCGCACGATTGCAAATTCAAAGTGTTTCTAGAGCAGAAAACTTCCGTGGAGTCTCTGGGACTGTCCATGATGGAGAGTTCAGCGTTGGTGATTCAGTTAAGACTTTCCCTGGCGCGGTAAATGCGACAATTTCTAGAATCGTAACTTTTAATGGTGATTTAGAAACCGCAATAAATTCATCTGCAGTTACGCTTGTACTTGATCCAGAGATCGATGCCACAAGAGGTGATGTAATTCTTAAATCATCTGAAGAAATAGCTCCTAGTGATCGTTACCTTGCAAATATTGTATGGCTCGATGAGAACCCACTGATACATAGTCGCTCATATATTTTGATTGCAGGTACGACCACTACCCCAGTCATTGTGACTAAGATCAGGCACAAACTTGAAATAAACACTGGGGAGCAAAACTCAGCAACAACACTTTCAATGAATGAGATTGGCTCAATCGAAATAGCTACCGATACCTCTTTACTTTTACTTCCATATAAACAATCCAGAGATTTCGGAAACTTCGTCCTTGTTGATAGAGCTTCAAACCGTACAGTTGGCGCAGGAATGCTCGACCATGTACTTCGCAGAGGAAGCAACGTCACGCACCATGACTATGAGATTGGCAAGGTAGAACGAGCTGAGATGAAGCACCAACGCCCTGGTGTTCTCTGGCTAACTGGGCTTTCTGGTTCTGGTAAATCTACTATCGCTAATGAGCTTGAAAAAAAGCTTTTCAACTTAGGAGTTCATTCCTATGTATTAGATGGTGATAATCTGCGATTAGGAATCAATAAAGATTTAGGATTCACAGCGGAAGAACGCGCTGAAAATGTCCGACGAACTTCAGAGATTGCAAAACTAATGGTCGATGCTGGGCTCTATGTAATCGTTGCACTTGTCAGCCCATTCAGAGGTGATAGAGATCAGGCTCGAGCTATTTTTGATGAGAGTGAATTTATTGAAGCGTGGGTAAATACACCTATTGAAATCTGCCGAGCACGTGACCCAAAGGGGCTTTACAAAAAGGCTGCCAGTGGTGAGATTCCAAACTTAACTGGCCTTGGCCAAGAGTATGAAGTCCCAATTAATCCAAATATTATTCTGGACGGTACGCTCTCTGTCGCCGAGAATGTTAATTCACTATTAAAGTTAATCTTATGAACTGGTTCTTTTTCGCTCTCGCAGGCTCTATCGCTCAGCTCATTGATGGGTCTCTCGGTATGGGTTTTGGACTTTCAAGTTCAACGCTCTTGCTGACACTCGGCGCAAGCGCATCTGTTGCCTCAGTAGCAGTGCATATAGCAGAGATTGGTACAACATTAGCTTCAGGAGCATCACACTGGCACGCTGAAAACGTTGACAAGAAGATCCTTAAACGACTTGCGATTCCTGGTGGAATTGGAGCGCTATGCGGCGCAACTTTTCTCTCTTTTATTGATGCCTCAAATGGACGGGTCTTTATCTCTACACTGCTCCTTTTCTTAGGCTTTCTTTTATTGTATAGAAATATTTTTCAAAGCCCTGAGAGTACCAATTTGATTGAGATTAAAAATCCAAATTTTTTAAGTTACCTAGGCTTCACAGGTGGCTTCGTCGATGCATCTGGAGGTGGTGGTTGGGGACCAATAGTGACCCCAACACTTCTAGCGACTACAAAAACTGAGCCACGTAAAGTCATTGGAACGGTGAGTGCAGCAGAGTTCATCGTTGCCCTTGCTGCAAGCATTGGCTTTATTGCAAATCTTTCCCGCATTGATGTCGACTGGAGTGTTGTTGGTGGGCTTGCCTTAGGTGGAACCCTGATGGCTCCGTTGGCAGCTCGTTTAGTCGGAAGGTTACCAAAGAAACCACTTGCAATTTGCGTGTCCATTGCAATTATTTTATTCAACGGCATAAGAGTTTTAACAAGTTAGACTCCAGAAATGAAATCGCGGATAAAAACTACTTACATCGATTATGTTTTTGTGGGAGGAACTGGCCGCAGCGGCACCACGATCATCGCTGATTTGCTCAACAATCATCCAGATATCCGCTCGAGCCTTCCAATAGAACTCAAATTTACAACTAACTCTGGTGGCGTCCTAGATTTAACATTTGGTTCCCAGTTTGCCCCTGTGAAAGAATCTGCCTCCATCCCTTTTTACAGTCTTCGCACTCGACGTGAACGCAAGTTGCGAGAGAAAGAGAGAGATTGCCAAAACTTGAAAGCTTTTGAAGCAAAAATCAATTCGACATGGTGGGATATAGATGCCCCACCCCCGCATGGACGTGGCCTAGTATCTGGAATCAGTCATGAAGTATTTAGCCATGCTTTCAATGAGTTTAAAACTAGTTTTATTCGAAATAGAGTGAAAGCCACCCGAAGATTTCTCGATGCACTAATCCACAATCAAAGTAATAACTTCGGTGAAAAACTTTGGGTTGAAACTACCCCTATGAATATCCCTAATGCCCATCGACTCATTCAACTTTATCCGACGGCTCTCTTCATTAATATGGTCCGTGATCCAAGAGATACAATTGCTTCCTTACTGACCAAGGACTGGGGGCCAACTACCCCGTTAGAAGGTATTGAATGGTTTGAAAAACGAATTCGGTCCGGCCACTTATCTTTATCAAAGGTGCCTAAAGACCAACAACTAACAATCTCAATTGAAGAGCTCGTAGCACAAAACACAGCAGCTACTTATCACTCACTTTTGAGTTTTCTTAGGATTGAAGATTCCAATCAAATGGCAGATTTTTTGCGGGAGCAGATGAAGCCATCGGCGGCACGAATAGGCCGATGGCGAGATGAAATCACTGATTCGGAATTTGTCCCCGCATATGAAGCCATGATTAAAAGGCTACGCGATGACAACGTTGACTTTTATTCAAGTTCGAACTAACAAATGATAGAAAGCCGAGCCCTTTAATGGAAAAAGTACTGGAGAAAGCGGCAGTAAAAAGATTTATTGAAGCTCGAAATGCCTTGGGAATCAAAGGAGAGATTCACGTACTCTCAGAGAGTGCTCGAACTGCCGCTGAAGCTGCCGCGAGCCTAAAAATTGAAGTCGGACAGATTGCATCGTCCCTCATTTTTAAACTCCCCAACGGCGCTCCTCTTCTGATTATCACTTCAGGCCGGCATCGTGTCGATACTCGCCTAGTTGCTTCGCACCTTGGAATCGAAGCATTGGATCGCGTGGATGCAGAGTACGTAAAAGCTAACTCAGGCTACTCAATCGGTGGCGTAGCGCCGATTGGTTGGCTCAGCCCCGCAACGATTCTTATCGACGAAGCCCTCAATGAATACGATGTTGTTTGGGCAGCCGCTGGTCATCCCCATGCGGTTTATCCAACAACGTATGAAGAGTTGATTAGCGTTACTGGTGCAATACCAATGATTGTTGGAGAATAAGGGAATGAAATCTCGAGTCTTCGAATGGCTTGGTGTAATAACTGCAATCATCTATTCGTTGCTTGTAGCAGCTAATGTCGGAGCGGAGTTCATTGGCTTCACTCTTTTATTAACATCGTCAGTGCTTATCGGGGTGTGGGCTTATCTCGGAAAGCACAGAGGGATTCTCTTCTTACAGTTCTTCTACGCCACTGCAGGACTAATTGGGATGATCCGCTGGTATTAAATGATAGTGGCATATTTTTGGAGGATTAAGCCAAGTGCACTGCCATTTGCTATGGCAGCAATGGCCTTCGATAGATTTGCACTAAGAAGCTCGAAGAACGTTGGATTTTTTAAATCTCTTGGGACGGGTAGAGGCGAGACTTTTACGCCACGAGATGCGAATCCACTTCGTTGGGGATTGATTGCAAAAGTTAACGATATTGATGCTTTTGATAGTTGCTTCGTGGTGAAGCAATGGCGCAAGAACTGCGTTGAAGAGTTTCGAGCAGTTCTAGAACCCATTTCTTCCCATGGTAAATGGTCAAAGCAAGAGCCCTTTACCTCATCTATTAGGGAATGGGATGGACAGATTGTCGCAATAACTCGGGCACGCATTAAACCCTCTCAAAACTTTAGGTTCTGGCAAGCAGTCCCGCCAGTGACAACATCACTTCAATCCTCCCCCGGCTTGATCTCTGCAATTGGGATCGGGGAGGCTCCGATTGGCCTGCAGGGTACTTTTTCAATCTGGGAGTCTTCAGCGGCCCTTAAAGATTTTGCATATCGGGGTGAAGCCCATAACGCTGCAATTGCCGCGACTAAAAAGTACTCGTGGTACTCCGAGGAGCTCTTTTCGCGCTTTGCTCTCCGAGATATACGTGGCTCAATTAATACCAAAGCTTAAAAATAGGGCAGAATTAGAGGCATGTCGATTCGCCACTACTCACCTCGTAGAAATCGCCAAAGAAGCATCTCTCGGCGAATGAATGCCATGTTGGTCGTGATTCTCTCAATTGCTATCGGACTTCAGATTATCTATCCCTTGGTAAACAGTGAAGTTCTTCGACTGATAACTCTCGCTATTATCTATTGGGGCGCTGGTGCAATGTTGTTGCATGCTCTTCTCGCCTTTGGCGGAAGATATGCATTCATATACCTGGCCTTCACCTTTTTCTTCGCTCTTACTGTTGAACACATTGGAGTTCTCACTTCGTGGCCATTTGGAGAATACAGCTACTCCCCTGATTTAGGGTTTCAAATTTTCTCAGTCCCACTTGTTGTTCCATTTGCATGGATCATGATGGCGCATCCAATATTGATTGCATCGAGGCGAATCGCAGGGAACTGGATTTTCCTGTATGGCGGAGTTGCCCTTGCCGCATGGGATCTATTTCTAGATCCTCTTATGGTCTCATCGGGACGTTGGAGCTGGGTCGTAACTGGAGCGCATGTTCCGTTTCAACCTGAAATTCCTCTGTCAAATACTTTTGGCTGGCTTTTAACAGGGATGGGATTAATCGGCATCCTGCACCTCATTCTTCCTCGCGAGCTTCGAAAGATTGGTGCATCGCATGCTGCAGTAGATGCCTATCTTATTTGGACGTTGTTTTCAGGAGTTATAGGAAACCTCTTCTTCTTTAGTCGACCTGGTGTTGCGGTGTTTGCGGGTGCAGTATTTGGTGCAGTTCTGACTCCCTATCTCTTTACTCGCTGGCTAGGGCGTCCATAAATTTCATGCATTGGATAACCGCTTTACCTATATTGCTCTTACTAATCACTCTTATTAACTTCTTTACTATTCGCAATCCTGCCACTTCGAGCGATATCGATGAGTTTGTGAGCGTCATTGTGCCACTTCGCAATGAAGCTGCGAATGTTGAACTCCTCATAGAATCCCTTAAAAATCAGAGAGCACTTCATAACGTTGAATTCATACTCTTGGACGATAACTCTGACGATGAAACCTTAGAGTTACTCACACGTGAAGCATCTGGAATTTCAAACTTTCACATTATTGAAGGTAAAGCACTGCCATCTGGCTGGATAGGTAAGGTTTGGGCGCTCCAACAACTTCTGGCTGCTTCGCGTGGTGAAATAATCGTTTCTATTGATGCCGATGTTCGACTTAAATCTGATGCTCTCAGTAAATCTATTACCTTAATGAAATCAACCTCTCTGGATTTTATATCTCCATATCCCCGCCAAATAGCTAAGAGTTTTAGTGAGCGTCTTATTCAACCTTTGCTGCAATGGTCATGGATGTCTACGTTACCTCTGCGCATCTCTGAACGTGCCTCATTTTCTTCAATGGCAGTTGCAAATGGGCAGTTTTTTATTGTTCGCACGAACGCACTTAAAATTGCTGGTGGATATGAATCTGTAAAGAGTGCGGTCCTCGATGATATTTTCCTAGCCCGCAGATTAATCGACTCTGGTTCGCATGGCGTCGTAGTAAGTGGCACTGACATTGCAGAGTGCCGAATGTACTCATCTTGGAGTCAGATTCAGGCAGGTTACGGCAAGTCACTGAGACATGCATTTGGCTCTCCAGTTGGCTCAATTTTTGCAGTTGTATCTCTTTTTTTAGGTGGTATCGCGCCAGTAATGCTTGCAATCATGGGTTCGGCGTGGGGTTTGTTGGCCTATCTGCTCATTGTAACCTCGCGATTCTTCAGCGCAATAAAATCTGGTAGCCGACTAATTGAATCGTTCTTGCACCCGCTCTCTAGCGCTTTGCTCATCTATCTCATTGCGTACTCCTATTTCAAGCACGGAGCGATTCAATGGAAAGGCCGCACGGTATGAAGATCGTTGTCATCGGGGCTGGCATGGGTGGAATGACCGCTGCAGCTAGATTAGCGCGCGCGGGACACTCGGTAACTCTTTATGAGGCATCAAATACCTTTGGTGGAAAACTGCGCACTGAATGGATCGGGAGATTTGCATTTGATACTGGGCCGTCACTATTAACTCTGCCAGCGGTCTATAAGGATTTTTTTATACGAACAGGTAAACCTCTTGGCTTACTGTGCGAGATGACATCCGTTGATCCCTCTTTTGACTACAGGTTTGCAGATGGCACCAACGTGAAATTTGCAAACCTCTCGAGACATCACACGCTTCATGCAATTCGTGAGGCGTATGGTGATGAGGTTTCCAAAGAATGGGATCAGATGATGAAGAGAGCCACAGCGATGTGGGATGTTTCCCGCGAACCTTTTATAGAGTCTGAGCTCGACTCACCCATCTCCTTGCTCAAGCGCAAAAGCGTCTTAAGAGATATTTTTATAATCGCACCATGGAAATCACTGCGTACTTTTGCCGATGAACACTTATCGGATCCACACCTGAGATATATTCTTGATCGGTATGCAACTTATAGTGGATCTGACCCACGTAAGGCTCCAGCAGTTCTGGCAACAATTGCATATGTTGAAGAGGCCTTCGGCGCTTGGCATATCAAGGGCGGTCTGGGAACCCTCGCACATTTAGTCCATCAGCGGTGTCTCGATGTTGGTGTTGATTTTCATTTCAACTCACGAGTGGCTCAGATAAACGTGACAAAAGGTGTTGCCTGTGGAGTTACCTTATCTGACGGAACAATTATCGATGCAGATGCAGTCATTGCAAATGCAGACGCAGCGCTTATTTACCGCGAATTAATCAAGGGTGAAGATAGAAAACTTCGCAAAGTTCGAAAGAACTTAAAGGCAGCCGATGCATCAATCGCAGGATTTACATTACTTCTAGGACTTCGCAGAAGTAGTAGTGAAAAGTTAAGTCATCATACTATTTTATTTCCTGAAGACTACAACGCAGAATTTAACGCGATTTTTAATCAGAAGAAGCCCGTTGAAAAGCCAACAATTTATATCTGTGCACCGCATGATGAACAAATGGTGAAAGATTCCAGCCTTGAAAGCTGGACCGTACTTGTCAACGCACCTTTTCATGGAGTTGGTGGTTTCGACTGGAGTGATGAGAGTTTTGCAAGAGATTATGCGCAGCGCATTATCGACCAGATTGAATCTCGAGGAATATCGGTACGTGATCGACTTGAGTCGCTAACAATTAGAACACCAGCGGATTTGGAGCGTGCTACTAGCGCTCCAGGTGGCTCTATCTATGGGACTTCAAGTAATGGTGCGAGGGCTGCGTTTATGCGAGCTAAAAATCGCTCGCCAATCAAAAACCTTTACTGTGTAGGCGGTTCAGCTCACCCTGGTGGTGGACTCCCATTAGTTGGAATGAGTGGTGAGATTGTTGCTAACGCAGTTGGGAGTGCGCATAGCGCACAACCAGAGTAAAACTTACAATTTGTACAGCCAGAAATCCAAGGGAAAGAATCTCAATGCCTGGAATTTCTAGTTGATACATTAGCAGTGACACGAAGAGAAAACTTGCACGTACTGGACGCTCTGCAGGAGTGATGACTCCAATATCTGCAACATTTAATGAAGTTAACTTTGCCCGTGCATACTCTTGAAAAGCTGCAATGCTCCAGAGAGTTATTGCCAGCCAGGCAGGTATGCCAATTAAATATAAAGCAAATAACCAAAAGGCTTCACTTATTCGATCAGCAACTGAGTCAAGGGTTGCGCCCCAAGCACTATCGCGCTTTTGGAAAATTGCAACACTGCCATCAATTCCATCACAAAATAGTGAAAAAACCAGAAATACCATGGCCCACCATGAGGTTGCCGTTAGTGCAGTCACCGCCGCACTAATGAGACCAAGCATAGTTAGAGCATTAGGAGATATCCGTAAAAGCGTCGCAATCAATCCAAAACGATAAGAGATTTTTAGCCACCATGCAACTACTCCACTCACAGGTGCATCACCATGCAAGCTGCTCCACTTTGCATAAAACTCTTCTTTAGTAAGCATCGTTTAAGTTTCTATCAATCTCTTTGGTGGCCGTTACATTGTTCATAGTATAGAAGTCAAACATCAGTTCGCCAGTACTGTCGTGATCTCCTTTTTGTATAGACTCTTATGCGCCGTGGGTCACACTTGCATACTCCTACACGAAGGGCTAGCGGTCTTCCTTAGCGCTCATCTCAACACACGCCTTCTATCCAATCACTTCTGGCAAAATCTTATGATTACGAAGTGCGAACAAGCACAATCTACGGGTACCGTTAAGGCGTGAGTTTACAGGCCCAGGCAGCACTTCAAGAGATTCGTGATGCGGTAGAGATTGAGCTTTCGAACTTCCTTACAAAGCAATCTGATTTATTACAGATGATTTCAAGTGATTTAACACCAGTCTCTCATGCTCTCACTTCATTTCTACTAGATAGCGGAAAACGATTGCGTCCACTCTTTGCATACACTGGTCATTTGACTGCGGGCCGTAATCTAGAAGCATCAAGCATGAAGGCAATCGCAAGTCTTGAGTTGCTGCAAGCATGCGCACTTATCCACGATGATTTGATGGACAGCTCAGATACACGCAGAGGCAAGCCTTCAATACATCGCCACTTTGAATCCATTCACGTTCAAAACGAACTCGAAGGATTTGCACCAGCTTATGGATTAGCCGCTGCCGTCCTCTTGGGAGATTTAGCCTTAGTTTGGTCGAGTCAAATGCTCAATGAAGCAGGTCTTACTCAGCAACAGATCCAAGATGTCCTGCCAATTTATGATGAGATGCGCGTTGAGTTAATGGCTGGACAGTTCTTAGATATTCATGAACAAACTCAGAAATCTACTGATCTACAACGCTCTCAAAAAATCGCTCGCTACAAGTCGGGCAAGTACACAATTGAGCGACCGCTTCATATTGGTGCCGCACTCTCCGGCAATCAATCCCCCGAACTCCTAACGGCTCTATCTGCATACGGACTTCCTCTGGGTGAGGCATTTCAATATCGCGATGATTTATTGGGAGTATTCGGTGATCCAAGTGTTACGGGCAAACCCACAGGCGATGATTTACGCGAAGGTAAGCGCACTGTACTCATTGCATTGTCAGATTTATCCTCCAGCGATTCAATGCGAGAAGAGAGTAAAAAACACTTTGGTGCAGCTGATTTAGATGAACATGGAATCACCATCTTGCAAGAGATAATTGTTTCTACAGGAGCTAAAGAAAAACTTGAATCAATGATTGATGAACTTACCGACCAGTCACTACGTGCGGCCGAAAATGAGATCTTTGCAGAGGCCGCGCATCCTTTACTTCTTGAATTAGCCAAAATAGCAACTAAGAGGAGCACATAGATGGTCGCACGTGTTAAAGGCCCAACCGATCGCGTTGTAATCGTCGGCGCAGGATATGCAGGACTGAGTGCGGCGCTCCGATTAGCAGGTGCGGGTCGCAAAGTAACTGTTATTGAGCGTGAGTCTGTACCAGGTGGTCGAAGCGGCCTACTGCAAAAAGATGGATATTCATTTGATACAGGTCCCTCTGTTTTAACGATGCCTTCTTTGATTCAAGATGCGTTTAGTTGTGTCGGGGAAGAAATGAAGGACTGGGTTGAACTGATGCCGGTTTCTCCCTTGTACCGTGCCTTTTATGCAGATGGATCCCAACTAGATGTGCATGCAAATACACAGCAAATGGAAGCAGAAATTGCAGAAAAAATCAGTCCAGAAGAAGCTGCTGGTTATGCTCGATACGTAGAGTTTGTTACAAAGCTATATAAGTATGAAATGAATGACTTTATTGATCGCAATATTGACTCTCCTCTAAATTTACTAACCCCCAACCTTGCGCGATTGATCGCACTAGGTGGTTTCCGCAGGCTTTCACCAAAAGTAAATCAGTTCATGAAGGATCCACGTCTTCAAAAGGTCTACTCATTCCAAGCAATGTATGCAGGAGTTAGCCCACAACAAGCCTTGGCAATCTATGCCGTAATTGCATACATGGACTCGGTTAACGGTGTGTTCTTTCCAAAAGGTGGGATGCACGCAGTACCGCGTGCCATGGCAGCGGCAGCACAAAAGCATGGAGTTGAATTCAAATACAGCACAACGGTTTCAAAGGTAGATGTACAAAATGGACGAGCAAAGGCTGTCATAACAGAGGATGGTCAGCGAATTGAATGTGATGCTGTAATTTTGAACCCTGATTTACCTGTTGCTTGGCGAGATCTTTTGGGTAAAACTCCGTTGACTGTAAAGCGCCTGAACTACTCCCCCTCCTGCGTAACTATGTTGGTGGGATCAACAAAGAGATACGACTTTGCAGCTCACCACAACATTCACTTTGGTAAGTCATGGGATGGTGTATTTGATGAACTCATCAAGCAGAAGAAGTTAATGAGTGATCCAAGCGTGCTTGTAACTATTCCTTCACTTGATGATCCATCTTTGGCACCTGCCGGAAAAACTTCCTACTATGTACTGTTTCCAACCCCAAACCTGAGTGCAGATATTGACTGGACCAAGCAAGCACAGCCATATCGTGATCACATGGTTGAAAC
>Ga0114966_10002444_pt1 | contig 16586 bp, 10 predicted proteins | sample M_130207_XF_Meta_FD_87029 | JGI IMG/M metagenome (GOLD analysis project Ga0114966, IMG submission 87029) | Freshwater microbial communities from Lake Montjoie, Canada to study carbon cycling - M_130207_XF_MetaG | ecosystem: Environmental > Aquatic > Freshwater > Lake | place: Lake Montjoie...
CGACCACAGCCCCGCCGACCACAGCCCGCCCGCGCGCAGATCGTCGCGGCCTGCCCGCCGGCGATCTCCCCGCCGCGTCACCACTTCTCCACCGCACGACAGCCAACCCATCTTTGCGTGTGTGCAAACCCGTCTTTGCACAAAGGCGAAACCCGGAAGCCGTCCGGGATAAATTCGTTAAGCGTCCATCAACAGGGCGCACGCCCTTGGGCCAATACGGATAAAAACAATCGAGTTTCCTTCTGGATTCTCGATTGGATTATGTGAAAATTTCCTCTTCTTAACTCCACCTCCCACGATGTCCGCACGATTCCTTTCCGCCCTCGCCGCCCTCGTATGGCTGCCTTGCACGCTACTCGCGCAGGCCCCTGTCTCGCAGTGGCCGGGGCCACCGCCGAAGACTCACGACTACGCCAAGTGGGAGAAAGCGATCACGGCGTTTGAGACCGCAGACCAGGCGAATCCGCCATCCCCCGGCGCGGTGCTGTTTGTGGGCTCCTCGACGATTGTCCGCTGGAAATCGCTGGCGGCCGATTTTCCCGAGACGAAAGTCCTGAACCGCGGCTTTGGCGGCAACCAGATCAAGGACTGCACGTATTACGCCGAGCGGATGATCTTCCCGTATCGGCCGAGCGCCATTTTCCTGCGCGCCGGCGGCAACGACCTCAACGCCGGCTGGCCCGTGTCGACGGTGTTTAACGACTTCAAGGCGTTCGTCGCGAAGGTGCGAGGCAAGTTTCCGCATCTCCCCATCTACTACATCGGGACCTCGCCTTCGATCAAACGCATCGAACAGGTTGCCGCCGGCAACCAGCTCAACGATCTCATCGCCGCATTTTGCCAGAACGACCGCGATTTGACCTACATCGACACCCGCAAGCTTCCACTCGATCCGAGCGGCAACGTGCGCTCAGATCTGTTCGTACCCGACATGCTGCACTTCAACGCCGAGGGGTACACGTTACTGGTCGCCCACGTGCGGCCCTACCTGCCGAAAACAAAGTGATTAGGCGCACCACCCTTGGGCATGGACCGACCCCCACTTTTTGTCTGCCATCCGCCACCTCGAGAGCCGCCCACCGAGGAATGCCGTCCGCTCGCGCGATGGCCCCGAATCGAAGCACCTCGTCACGCTCGAGGATCAACCCCGCCCGTATTTCTGCCCAGCGGGCATCCCGGCTGCCGACCGGCCTCGCCCACCCGACCGATCCACGGAAACGCCCGCGCGTCCGGCCGCGGTGATCGATCCGGAGTAAGGGTGGCGCACGTTTCGCGATGTCTTCGGCTGATGCCAGTCTGAGCCAGTGGTTCTTCGAGGAGGTGCAGCCGCACGAGGCAGACCTGCGCGCCTATCTGCGCCGGGCCTTCCCGAGTCTGCCGGATATCGACGATTTGGTGCAGGAGACCTACGCGCGGGTTTTTCGCGCCAAAACCGCCGGAAAAATTGTGGAGGCGCGGCCGTATCTTTTCTCCACGGCGCGCAACGCGGCCTGCGACCTGTTTCGTCGCGGCCAAATTATTTCGATCACCGGTCTAGCTGAAATTGACCGCCTGCCCGTGGTAGAGGATGGGCCCGGTGTCGCCGAGGCCCTCGATCATGCTCACGAACTCGCGATTCTCCACGAGGCCATCGGTGCGCTGCCCGACCGCTGCCGGCAGGTGCTCACGCTTTGCAAGGTCTATGGTTTGCCGCATCGCGAGGTGGCGCGGCGGCTCGGCATTTCCGAGCACACGGTCAACGCCCAGGTCGCGCTCGGCGTGCTCCGCTGCCGAAATTTTCTCCGCGCGCGTGGACTGATGGCGGAGCGCGCGCCATGAGCCCGTTACCCTTCGACGCCGCCGATGCCACCCGCATCGAACTGGAAGCCGCCGATTGGATCGCGCGGCACTCTGCCGGGCTTTCGCCCGCGGCGCGGAGTGAATTTCAGCGGTGGCGTGCAGCCGACCCGCGGCACAACGCGACCTTTGTCGAATTGGAGGAAACGTGGCGCACTCTGGACCGGGTGCGCGCGCCCGGCGAAAAATTCGGCGGCATCGATCCCGATATCCTCGCGCCCCGGCTCCCACGTTGGGCGCGGCGTTTCGCGCCGGCGTTCGCCGCGGCCGCGGCGGTCGTGCTGGCGGCCACCGTCTGGTGGCGCCCGGCTTCACCAGAACACGCGTCGTATGCGACTGCCCTTGCCACGGCGGTCGGAGAGTTGCAACGGATCGAATTGCCGGATGGCTCAACCGTGCGGGTGAACACGGATACGCGGCTTGAGATTGCCTATTCGGCGTCGGAACGGCGCGTGCGGCTCACGCGGGGTGAAGCGTTCTTCACCGTGGAGAAAAGTCACGCCCGCCCGTTTTTCGTCGAGGCGAACGGAGTCGCGGTCCGCGCCGTGGGCACGGCGTTCAACGTCCGGCTCCATACCGAGACGGTCGAGGTGCTCGTGACGGAGGGTCGCGTGCGCGTGGCCGATTCCGCGCACGGCGGGAGCCTGATTGTGGCGCGGTCCGCGGAGCATCCCGCCGGCGAACCGCCGTTGTTGGTGGCCGGTGAACGCGCGGTCGTGGCGGCACCCTCTAGGGCCGGTGAGGCGCGTTTGCCGGTGGCGGCCTCTCTGGTCGCCGCGCCCGATTTGGCGCGGATCCTCGCCTGGCAGGAGCGCCGGCTCGAATTTGTCGCGGCTCCGCTCGCCGAAATTGTCGCGGAATTCAACCGCTACAATCGGCGGCAGCTCATCGTCGAAGGCGCCGAATTGGCAGCCCACCGTTTTGGCGGGAGTTTTCGCGCCGACCAGCCGGACACCTTGGTGCGGTTGCTCGAGACGCGCTTCGGCCTTCGCTCCGAACAGCGCGGAGCGGAGACGATCCTGCGGCCCGCAGTGCCGCCCGCGCCGTGAGCACCCGCGCCCGCAGAAAAGATTGGAAATTCATATAGTGAGTGCGGAGCGGCTGCCCGTGGTAAAAGGTGCGCTCTGTTGCGCGGTCACCCCTTATGAACACCACCGTCAATCGCCTCATTCGTTTTCTGCGTTCGCTGCACCTGGCGCTCCTTGCCATCGTCATGGTGGCGGGGGTGGCGCGGTCCGCTGATGCGCCGAAGCGGTCCTTCGAGATTCCCGCCGGCGAGGCGCTGACGACGCTCAAGCAGTTCGCCATACAATCGGGTGCGCAATTGCTCTATTCGGCGGGCGAGGTGGAAGGCGTGCGGACCGGGGCCACCAAGGGACAGTTCTCGCCGCGAGAGGCGCTGGCGCGCCTGCTCGCCGACACGAAGCTCATGGCAGAGCAAGACGAATCCACGGGAGCGCTGACCGTTCGTCCGCGCGTGTCGCCCCCGGCCTCATCAGCCGAGCGTACGCTGCGGTCCGCGGGTGCGACGGGTACGCTCAGCGGGCAAATCAGCAGCGCGGCCACGCGCAACACGCTGGAGGGCGCCTTGGTTAAACTCACGGGATTAAGGCGGCAGCTGCTCACCGACGGGAATGGTCGGTTCGAATTTTCTTCGTTACCGCTCGGAAATATCGACGTCGAGATTTCCTATCTTGGCCTGGCAACAGTCCGGCGCATCGTGACCGTCACGGACGGCGGGCGGGCGATTCTCGAGGTCGCGATGCAAGCCGAAGATGCGATTCGACTTGAGAAATTCATCGTCGCCACCGAACGCGAGGGCAACGCCGCCGCGATTACCCGCCAACGGACCGCCGACAATGTGAAGAGCGTCGTGGCCATGGATGCGCTGGGCATTCTCAGCAACGACAACGCCGGTGAACTGCTCGTGCAACTTGCGGGCATCAGCGGCGAGCCGGATGACGTTGGTAACGTATTCAATGTCCGGATTCGCGGCATCTCGTCGGAGCAGAATTCGGTGACCGTCGATGGCAACAAGATGGCCAGCTCGGGCGGTATGGCGCGCAATTTCCGCTTGGGGGCGATCAGCGGCGCGTTGTTCGATGAAGTGGAGGTCACCAAGGCGTCGACCCCGGAGATGGACGCCGATTCTCTTGGCGGCGGGGTGAATTTCAAAACCCGCAGCGCGCTGGCCTCTCGCGACCGCCGGCGCGGCACCTACCGCGCCGGCGTCCGCTGGCTGCCACCCTTCACCGACCAAACGGTTTACCGGCAGGATCACCGCACCGCCCCGCTTTTTAATTTTAGTTACACCCAGATCTTCGATGTTGGTGGCGGCGAGCGCAATCTGGGAGTCACCCTCACTGCGAGCGGTAGCCAGAACAACCGCGGCGCCAAGGTCACGCAGCAGGAGCGCCTCGATACTACGAGCGGGCCGAGTTATGTGCGGACGTTTGTTGCCAACGATGTCTACAACGCCGGCCGGCAGGAAAGCTACGGAGTGCGTTTGGACTACAAGATTTCCGACCGCAGCAGCGTCTATTTGACCACCAAGGTCAGCGATGCCGCCCAGCGGACGCTGGCCGAACTGAAAACCACGGCGTCGGTCAACACCCCAAGGGTGCTGACGTTGGACACGGCGGGTCAGCCCACCGGCACGGGACAGATTTATCCGGATTTCACGGATTCCCTCACGCGCGTGCGGGCGCAGACGACAAATTTCTTCGAGATCAACACGTTTACCCGGGCATTTTTCGACCTGCAACGGCTGATTAACGCCGGTGGCCAGTATCAGCGGGGGTGGCTCAAATTTGACTACGATGGTGGGATCACGAGCAGCAGCGTGATTCAGTTCGACGGCCCTTACCCGAAGAAGGACTACCCCGGTGGCGGACTGTTCACCATGCGGGTGACGAACATCGGCTGGCGCTACGACGAAACGGCCTCGGTCACGGATCCGATTTTTACGCAGACGGAGGGACCGAGCATTTTTGACGCACGGAACTACGGCACGGGTGTGCTCACGCGGCGGGACAACCAGCGTCTCACCCGAATTGGCACCGCGTCAGGCTCTGCGACCCTCAACCTGCCCTGGCAATTTTTGTCGCAGTTCAAGGTCGGTGGCCGATACCGCATCAATCACATCGACATCACGGGAGGTAACCGCACTTTCAACTACGCGGGACCAGACGGAATCCGCGGAGGCGCCGGAGCCGGGGACGATCTCCCCGGGCTCATCGACCCGACGGCTTCTCTGAACAATTCATTTTGGCAGACCCGCGGGCGGATTCCGTTCCCCACCCTGGGGACGCTGGCAATCGACATCCGTGACCATCCGCAGCGATGGGTCGAAGATCAATACGCGAGCGAGACCCAAAAGTATATCGGCACGAACCGGCTCGATGAGACGTTGCAGGCCGCTTTCGGCCAGACGCGGGTACAGCTGGGAAGATTGCGTGTTTTGTCGGGTGTCCGGATGGAGCAGGTTGATGTAGAGGCCTTCGCCTATATCAAGGGCGTGAAGAAGCCCGCGACCCCGATCACCGACCAGCGGGAACTAGCGCGATTCGATTATAACAACCCTCGTACCGGAACGGGTTCAACTCGCTCGATTTTTCCGAGCGCTCATCTGACCTATCAACTGACCAAAGGCCTGCAGGCTCGCGCCAGTTGGTCGAACGGCATCGGCCGTCCGCCGACCGCCAACTTGCTTCCTGTGGAAACGGTCAACGAGGCGGCGCAAACGCTCACGATCAACAACCAGGCCATCAATCCGCAGTTCACCAAGAATTACGACGCGACTTTGGAATATTACTTCGAGCCGGTCGGCATGGTGTCGGTCGGCTATTTCCAAAAAAACATCCGAGACTACATCGTCAGCAATGTTCTCGGGCTCGTGCCGAGCGGACGGGACAACGGCTACAATGGTGAGTATGCCGGCTTCTCGTTGCGCAGCCAGACCAATGCCGGCGGGGCGCGCATCGAGGGCTGGGAGTTTTCCTATCAGCAACCACTCACCTTTCTGCCGGGGCTACTGCAAGGTCTGGGCGTGTTTTTAAATTTCACGAAGCTCGAGACCGAGGGCGATTTCGGGGGTGCGACGGTGCGGCGGACCGGACAGGTCGCGGGTTTTGTGCCGAAGTCGGGTAACGCGGGCTTTACCTATAAATACCGGCGCCTCGGCGTCCGAGTGTCGGCCAATTATACCGGCGAAAACCTCACCGATTTTTCCGCCACGGAAGCCTTGCTGCGCTACCGCACCGCGCGAACGCTGGTCAATGTGGGCACTGCGTTTCAGATCCGCCCCGGCACTGAGTTCTTTTTTAACGTCGAGAACATTTTCGACGAACCGCAGCAATGGTATCGCTACAAGCCGAGCCGCCGGCAGGGTACGAATTTCAACGGCGTCGGCATCTTCTTCGGCGTCGACGGTCGTTTTTGAAATTTGATTTTTTCATTCGCGTCGGACGCCTTTTCGCCTTCTCAGGTCGCCATGCCTGCAACCCGCTGGATTTCGCTCGTTCGTTCGCTGGCCTGCGCAGCGCTGTTCACGGTCAACGTCGCCGCCGCACCAGCGCCGCCAGCCTCGCCCAATGTCATCCTCATCCTCGCTGACGACATGGGGCTGGGAGATCTCTCGTGTTTCAACGGCGGGCTCAGCCGCACGCCCAATCGGGATCGTCTCGTCGGCGAGGGGGTGTGGTTCAACCAGGGCTATTCGGCGTCCGCCGTCTGCGCCCCGGCGCGAGCGGCCCTGCTCACCGGACGGTATCCGCACCGGACCGGAGTCGTTTCCCTGACGATGACGACCGAGCCCGAGCTAACGCGGCTGCGGCGCGACGAAATCACCCTGGCTGATCTTTTTCTGGCCCGCGGCTATGCGACGGGATTGGTCGGTAAATGGCACCTCGGGATGGGCGCCGAGTGGCATCCCCGCCAGCGCGGTTTTCAGGAATTCACGGGTTTCATCGGTGGTGAGAACATCGCGTCCTACTTTGGCTACGATCTCGACGTGCAGGGCAAAAACACCCGTTTCGAATCCCGCTACCTCACGGACGAACTGTCCGCACGGGCGATCGATTTTGTACGGCGGCACCGCGCCGCCCCCTTCTTTCTGCACCTCGCGCATTACGCGCCGCACCGGCCGCTCGGCGCCCCGCCGGAAACGATTCAACGCTACTTGGATCATGGGATTCCCCAGGACGCGGCGACGGTGTATGCGATGATCGAGATCATGGATCGCGGCATCGGTGAACTGCTGGCGACGCTGCGGGAACTCGGTCTGCGCGAGCGAACCATCGTGATTTTTGCCAGCGACAACGGACCGGATCCGCTGGCGGGTCCGCGTTTCAATCAACAGCGGCGCGGTACAAAATACGAAATTTTCGAGGGCGGTATTCGTGTGCCGTTGCTCGTGTCGTGGCCCCGAACATTGCGCCCCCGCTCCACCGATGTCGTCGCGCACTTCACCGATATCGTACCCACGTTAATTGAGCTCTGCCGGCTGGAGCGTCCGTCTGGTCCGCCATTGGATGGAGCCAGCCTCGCCGGCCTGCTCCAGGAACGTGATGCTGGCCCCCGCCGGCCACGCTTCTGGCAATGGAATCGCGGCGCGCCCAATTACACGCACAACGCGGCGATGCGCGAAGGAGAGTGGAAACTCGTGCGACCTTACGTGACGCGCAACGCGGTGGCGGGCGACTCGGCCTTGCGGCCGGCCCTTTACAATTTGCAGCTCGACCCGCTGGAGACGACCGACGTCGCCGGCCAGCATCCGGAGCGTCTTGCGCGTATGAATACAGCGCTCGCGGATTGGGCGAGCGGGGTCGAGCGCGATCGGCTGCGCCCGAACCCGCGGTGATTTTGCGCCGCTTGCGTCAGCGCCACCAAGTCGGACAACCTCCCTTTGCCCATTCTGAAAATGCCCCGTTCTCCCGCTTTTATCTCCCGCGTCTGGCGTTCAGTGCTCGGTGCCATGATCGCGGCGGGCGGCCTCACGTCAGTCGGAGTTTCTGCCCCGGAGGCGCGCCGTCCCAACGTCCTCTTCATCGCCGCTGACGATCTGCGTCCCGACCTCGGCTGCTACGGCTCGTCCGAGGCGAAGACCCCGCACCTCGACGCGCTCGCGCGCCGCGGTGTGCTCTTCGAGCGCGCCTATGCGCAGCAGGCGGTTTGCAACCCTTCGCGCGCCTCCGTGATGACCGGACGCCGGCCCGATACGCTCAAGGTGTGGGACCTGAAGACGCATTTCCGCGAAACGCTGCCGGACGTAATCACGCTGCCGCAGCATTTCAAGCAGCACGGCTACACCGCCGTGGGAGTCGGCAAGATCTTTCATAACGAATCCGGCGCCAAGCCGCCGTTTCCGTTTGCCGATCCCGTCTCGTGGTCCGAACCGCCGGTGTTTGCCGAGGGCCCGCATTGGCGCGATTGGGTCGTGCCCGATGATCCGGCCGGTCCGAAAGGAAAGGGCGGTGCCGTGCAATGTCTCGACGTGCCGGACGAGGCCTACCTTGATGGCCGCATCGCCGCAGCCGCGGTGTCAAAGCTGGGCGTGCTGGCGGGAAAACGAGAGCCGTTTTTCCTCGCGGTCGGATTTTGGAAACCGCACCTGCCATTCAACGCGCCGAAGAAATACTGGGATCTATACGATCGCTCCAAACTAAGCGCGCCCAACCCGAGCCGCCTCCCGGCAGGCGCGCCCGCGATCGCCGGCCATCCGTGGAACGAATTGCGCGGCTACTCCGGTGTGCCCAAACAAGGTCCTCTGCCTGCGGCGCAGATCGCCGAACTCCGCCATGGCTATCTGGCGTGCATCAGCTTTATGGATACGCAAGTTGGCCGCGTGCTGGCCGAACTTGACCGCCTCGACTTGGCGACGGATACCCTCGTGGTTTTCTGGAGCGATCATGGTTTTCACCTCGGGGAGCACAACCTGTGGGGCAAGACGACCAACTACGAAATCGATACGCGGGTGCCGCTGATCGTCGCCGCAGCCGGCGTGGCCCGGGCCGGAGCGCGGGCGGCGGGCCTCGTCGAGTTGATTGATCTCTACCCGACTTTGACGGAACTGGCTGGACTGCCGGCGGCGTCCGGCGTCGAGGGCCGGAGCCTCGTGCCGTGGTTGCGCGACCCGCGCCAGCCCGGCAAGGACGTGGCGATTTCCCAGCACCCGCATCCTTCTTACGGCACGGCGACGCACATGGGCTACACGCTCCGCACCGCGCGGCACCGCTATGTCGAGTGGCGCGATCTCACCACCGGAGTCGTCACCGACCGTGAGTTGTATGATCACGCGACGGATGCGGCGGAAACGCGCAACCGCATCGCCGACGCCGCGCAGACCGTCACCGCGCAGGAACTCGGGGCCCGCGCCGCCGCGTTGGTCGCCGCTGGCCACCGGTGGGCGGCGGACCGCGGGCGATAAGCCGGACGTGAACATCCCCCGGTCAGATTAATCGCCCGCCCGACATTGAATCTCAGAGGCACCTTCACGTAATCCGTGAAAATGAAAATCGCTCATCTCTTGAGAAACACGTCACAGATAAACGTGGCATGCGGTGAATCTGAAACTCGGGATTCCGCCAACTTTACGATGAACAAAACAATCGCTTTCCTTCCGTGCTGGATTCGCGGGGCGTGGTGGTTGGCGGCCGTCGGAGTGGCGGCAGTGGCGTCCGCCGCCGCGGCCGACGCCCAACGTCCCAATTTTGTGATCATCCTCGCGGATGATCTCGGCTACGGAGACCTCGCCTCGTATGGCCACCCAGTCCACCGCACGCCCCATCTCGACCGACTGGCGGCAGAAGGTCTTCGCTTCACCGATTTCCACAGCAACGGCGCGATGTGCTCGCCGACCCGCGCCGCGTTGCTCACGGGCCTCTACCAGAATCGCTTCGGCCGCAAATTCGAGACCGCCTTGAGTGGAAGTACCGGCCGGGGTGAGGGACTGCCCCTGGCCGCGATCACCTTGGCGGAACTCCTCCGAGACGGCAGTTACGCAACCGCCGCCTTTGGGAAATGGCACCTCGGTTACCAGGCGCCCTTTCTGCCCACTCGCCAGGGATTCGACGAATTCCGAGGACTGCTCTCCGGCGATGGCGATCACCACACGCACCGTGACCGTGAGGGCGGGGAAGACTGGTGGCACAACGAGCAGCGGGTGGCGGAAAAAGGCTACACGGCAGATTTGTTGACGCGCTCCAGCGTCGATTTCATCGAGCGCCACCGCGACCGGCCTTTTTTTCTCTACGTGCCGCATCTCGCGATTCACTTTCCGTGGCAGGGCCCGCAGGACCCGCCGCACCGCGTCGAGTCGAGGGATTACGAAGCGGACAAGTGGGGCGTCATTCCTGATCCCGGCAATGTCGCGCCGCACGTGCGGGCGATGGTCGAGTCGCTCGATGCAAGTGTCGGCGCCATCGTCGCGGCGTTGCGTCGCTTGGACTTGGATCGGAAAACGCTGGTCTTCTTCACATCAGACAATGGCGGCTATCTCACCTACGGGACCAAGTATCGGCGCATTTCGAGCAACGGTCCGCTGCGGGGAGAGAAAGCCGAGTTGTTCGAAGGCGGCCACCGGGTGCCGGCAATTGCCTGGTGGCCGGGGAGGATTGCCGCCGGCGTGAGTGCGGAGACAGCGCTGAGTTTCGATTTGTTTCCGACGCTGTTGAACCTAGCGGGCGTGCAGCCGCCCCAACACGATGGCGTCAACCTTGCTCCCGTCCTCTTTGCACAGAAATCGCTGGCGGAACGAACGGTTTTTTGGCGAGCCGGTGCGACGAAGGCGGCCCGGCGCGGACCGTGGAAGCTCGTGCAACAAGGTGACAGCCCGCCCCAATTATTCAATCTCACCCGGGATATCGGCGAGAAGAACAATCTCGCCCCGCGCGAACCCGAGCGCGTGGCTGACCTCGTGGCGGGCTTGGCCCGCTGGGAAGAGGATGTCGATCGCTCCGCGCGCACGGAACCGGGCGGCCGTTAGCGAACGGAACTTCATCACATGCTTGCGGGTCGCGGTTCGCTCCTGCGGCCCCCTCCCTCCTGAAAACCCAGTTGCCTCGCTTTCGCGGTTCCCTTCGTCGCCACTGATTCCGGCCGATAGATAATAGCGGTCGGTCGTTAGTTTTAGCCCACGTTCCGCCGTTCGAAAAATCAGATAACTCGCGAGCGGTGGTGGCGCGATGGCACCCCTGGTTTTCGGCACTACCGTCGAGATTTCGCGCGGGTCCTTGGGCCGGCGCAGGCCGAGGTGGGCAAGCCGCCGGGCCGGAGCGGGGTCGGGCGTGGCGACGACGCGCCCGCGCAACTCGGTGGTCAGCTCGCGGCGTTTGCCCGCTACTCGTTTTTAAATAAGGCCGTGCGCCATTTCGATGGACGCTCCACGCATTAATCCCGGCGTGATTCCGGTTTTGGCCCTTGTGCAACGACGGGTTTGAACTCACGCCAAGATTGCGATCGCGGAGACCTCCGGAAACTTCCAGCCATCATCGATAATTTGGGCAGGAGGATTTTTTGGCAGGAGGATTTTTCGGAGAAAACCCATGCGGCCTCTGCTTGGCGGTCGTTCAGCTTTCTCCGGAGCGCAGTGCACCCCGGCCAACGGAACGTCCCACCATCGGGGAAAAGCAAAATGATTTCTCTGGAGCGGAAAATTTTCTTACCAAGAAATTCTTCCTGCCCTCAATCTGGCGATGCTTGGTCCCGCCAACCGTGGCCTGGTGAACGAAGCGCCTAAGCTTACGCCAGGATGGCTAGCCACCCGTCCAGACCAAGCCCGACCGTCGCACCCCAACGCCTCGCCGCCGCCACTCGCCCAACCGCTGCCATGGGTCCAACCCATCATCCGCGTCAAAATCAGCCGGCAGCGACCGTTCGCAGCAAAGTACTCGCCCACGCACGTTTTCAGGGCTCGGAAAATTCCCGCGTATCTTAGAGACTCGCTGGTCCCGTTCGGGTAAGTCTCCGTTTCCCTAAAGTATGAAATTTCCCCAATCGGATGGTTCCTCACTCGTTGGGCTCCGACCCCTCTCTCAAATCACTCGCTCCACCCACCCGATGCCCCGCCCACTGCCCGCTCCACTTGCCCGTTGCCTCTCCGCCGTCCTCGCCGTCTTCCTCGCCCCCGCGCCTACCGCCGTCGCCCAGCTCGCCACTCGGCCAACCACCACCGCCCCGGCCCCAGAGCCCGTTGTGGAATTGAGCCCCTTCACCGTCAACACGACCCAGGATGTGGGCTATCTCGCCGAAAACACCCTCGCCGGTAGTCGCCTCAACACGAAACTGCGCGATACAGCGGGTTCTGTCTCCGTGTTCACCAAAGAGTTTCTCGACGACCTCGCACTCACCGACCTCGCGAGCATCCTGGAATACACCGTCAACTCTGAGATGGATACCAACGCGTGGCAGTCCGGCTTCGGCCAGAATCCCACCATCTCCGGAGAAAATCTGCTCACCCGCACTGCCATTCGTGGGCTCGCGGCCAGCCAGGGCATGGATTATTTTACGAGTATCACCAATATGGATCCTTATCGGGTCGGGCGTTTCGACGACACCCGCGGGCCCAACAGCATTCTCTTCGGGGTCGGCGCACCCGGCGGCTTGCTCAACCAGACGTCCAAACTCGCGGTCACGCATCGCGACAGCACGAACCTTCGGTACGGCTTCGGTTCGTGGGATCGGAGCCGAGTCGAGGTGGATACCAACAAGGTTCTCATCAAAAACCAACTCGCGGTGTCGGTCGCGACTCTCGATCAGCAAAATGGTGGCTGGCGACAATTCGAGTTTCAGGACAAGCAGCGGGTGTTCGCGGGGATCCTGCTGCGCCCCGCGCGGGGCGTGACGCTGCAGGCGATGGGCGAAATCGGCCGGGATATCGGATCCGTGACGAAGACCTTGCCACCGTCCGACGAGATGCTCGCGTGGTATGATAATCGCAACGCCAAGGGAGTCGATGCGGTGACCTTCATCCCCACCACCGCGGCACCCACCACCACGCAGATCGCCCTGGGCGCCACGACGCGCAACGGCACCAGCGGAGGATTGAACCGGCGGGCAACCTTCATCGAAAACGACGGCACGATCTTCGACGCCATCGGCACATTTCTTAGCGGTTCTTACAATAATGCCGCCGTTCGCAGCCCGACGGGGCAGCCGGGGGTGACCGGGACCGCCCTCGTCATTAACGACGAAAAATTTTATCCGCGCTGGGCCAACGCCGGCAGCTCCGGTTCATTCCGCGATCAAAAACTCTACAACTACACGCTGATGGCCGACTGGCAGCCGGCCAAGTCCCTCATCTTTAATTTAGCTCAAAACTATCAGCAGACCACCCTCATCACCCGAGCATTGGTCGGAAACGATCCGACCCTCCGCGGCGATCCCAATCGCACCCTGGGTCTCGGCGGCCCCGCCAATCCCTACGCGGGCAAGCTCTACGTCGACGGCAATTGGCGGGGCGACATCCATTACGGAGACTACCGCGAGTCCCGATTATCCGCGACCTATTCCTACGACTCCCAACGCCCTTGGCTCGGTCGTCACCAACTGGCCGGCTCGGGTTCACACGCCGCGCAAACCGACATCAACGAACTTTCGTGGCTCTCCCTCGTCGGCAGTCCGTTCAACGCCTTGTCCAGCAACCCCAATAACCGCATCACCGTACGAAATTATTTTACCGAGGGCGCCGTGGGTACCTACCGGGCGGGCGACTGGCGGGCCGCCCCGACAAAATTTAACTTCGGCGGGCGAATCTACGATCTCGCCTACGCGAATGATGCCGCGGGCGCCAACAACAGCGGGATGCGCCAGGACACCGACTCGCTCCTCGCGGTCTTGCAGAGTTATTTTTGGAACAACCGGCTTGTGACCACCGCGGGTTATCGCGTGGATAATGTCTCCGTCACTCAATTCGGCTACTACCTCGATCCCATCGTGGGCGATCACTTCGATCGCGATCCCGCCAAGGCCACCGTCACTCATGTTACCGCGCGCACCCAGTCGGTTGGCGCGGTATTTCATCTCGCCAACTGGCTTTCGCTCATCGCCAACAAATCCTCCAACGTCGGCGTCCCGCCACTCGCCCGAACCGTCTTCCCACTCGGTAACTTGGCGCCGCTATCACACGGCACAGGGCAAGACTACGGCATCGGACTCGACTTGCTCGAAGGCCGCGTCAGCGCCCGATTCGTGTATTTCACCGCCAGCGAACAAGGCCGCATCACCTCCAGCGGCCTCAACGGCGCGCCGGGCAGAAATACTCGGGTGCTGGATGCCTTTGCCGCCGTCGTCGCCGGGCCCGGCCGTCCGATTTCAGCCAGCGATTGGGCGGCAGTCTATAAGGCCTACAACCCGCCGGCCAACGCCATTTCGTCCGACTTTTATTCCTCAGGCTACGAGGCGCGGATCACCACGAATCTCACCCGCAGCTGGCGCCTCGTCTTCAATTATTCGTACACCGACTCAGGCCGCACGAATTTCGCGACGGAGATGGCCGATTGGTACGGTCTCAAACCCGCCGGTGATGGCGTGAGATTTGTGCAGGGCGTGCGCCAAGACGCCAGCGGCCGCTATCTCGTGGATCCCGCCTCCTTCGTCGCCGGCAGCGCAGTCGCGAAATGGATCGAGCTCGGCAACCTCACACCAGCGGCGAACATCGCCAACCTCACCACGGGCACAGGGGGCGTGAGCGTCGCCCAGGAGATCTTTGATCTCGTCGATTCAACCAACGCCGGCCGCGAAGATCAGCAAAAGCGCTGGGGGGTTCGCCCGCATAAAATCAGTTTTTTCACCGCCTATGATTTCAAGGAGGGCTGGGCCAAGGGCTTCACCGTCGGCGGCGGCTGGCGCTGGCGGAATGCCAACGTGATCGGCGCGGACTCCCGTGGTAACGAAATCACCGGCCGCCCCATCGAGGCGGCTGACGCGATGATGGCCTATGCGCGCAAAATCGGCCGGCTCCCCGGCAAAGTACGCTTCCAAGTCAACGTCGCCAATCTGTTTGACCAAACCGCCATCATCCCAGTGCGCCTCTCGACCTCCAGCAGCGCGCCAGATGGCTTTGAGCTACCCGGCGGCCGCGGTATCGCGTACAGCCGCTATGATCTTGTCTCACCGCGGGAGTATCGTTTCACCACGACGTATTCGTTCTAAACTCGTTTTTACCGCGCACGGTCACCAAAGCGAAAAGAGCCGGCCTCGCCCACGCCCCTCGTCGTCCGACTTTTCCTGAACCGCGAGCGCCCGAGACTCGTGACCCAACCACGCGCTGGCGCTCGCGGCTGCCCAGGAAATTAAACTCTACATCTTTTGACGATGGACAGGCCGAGCCAGCGCCGGAAAAGGACTTCGGCCCCACCGTGGCTCGGGCCGCGCCGCCGCGGCGCGCGTGCCAATCCCTCTCATCCCTCACCGAAATCGCCGATGCCGGCATCGCCTCCTCCCCAAAGATCCATCGAAGCCCAAAGCTTCGCGGACGAGGGCCGAATCGGCGGCCTCGCCGCCGCCCGCCCTCAAAACGCCGCGCACCGAAACCGCCCGCCAGCCTGAAAACCACGCGACCATCCCCCTGATACCCATGGCCGTTGAAATTTGGACTCCAGCCACGGGCAGGATGCCCGTGCCTCCTCAGAGGCCGAGGTCTTTCATTCAACAGGCACTGGTATCAGCGCTCACTCAGCGGGTGTTTCACCCAGTTTCCGCAGTCAACGGCGAGCGTGAGCGCGCGGACATTTCCCATCAGTGAGCGGCTCTGGCGCCCAGCCCAGCCTGCGCTCACCACCACGTCCGCACCGCCGCCACCCGCAAGGCGGTCTCCAGAGGCGGTAAATAGGGGTGCCACTGCTTTTCCCACTCGAGGCTGACGGGCCCCGTAAAGCCCGCCACCCGCACCGCCGCCATGAGCGCGGCCATCGGAAATCCTCCGTCACCCGGCAGCACATAGGTAAAAGGGTGACGCGCGCTCGGCACCGCCACGCTGTCCTTCACATGAAGGTGGACCACATGGGCGCGGACCGCCCGCCACGTCGCCACCGGATCCTCCCCGCCCTTCCGCCACGTATGATGCGCGTCCCACAGCAGGCCCACCCCCGGTACCGCCGCTAGAAATTCCGTGATCGCCGCCGCACTCAATAACGAATCATGCGTTTCCACCATCAGCTCCACCCGCCAGCCGCGTTCGCGCCGCATCTCCCGCCACCAGCGCACCGTCTCGGCCGCCACCACCGCCACCGCCGTCACTTCACCCGGGCGCCCACCGTCAAATACCCGCAACCAACGCGCCCCGAGCGCATCCGCCCACGGCGCCAACCCAACCAATTCCTCTCTCGCCGCTATCGTGGCCCCCGCCAGCGCCAACGAAGCATTGAGGGCCACCACGCGCCCCGCGACGCTCGGCCCTCGCGCCACCAACTCAGCCGGGGTCCCGTAGGTCGCCTCCAAATAAGCCCTCAGATCAATCGTGCCACCAAGCGAACGTAGCTCCACTCGCGGCACATCATACCGCGCCGCCAGTTCAAACAGCCCTTCAAGCGATGCCTCCGGCCAGCCAAGGCTCGAGATACATTTTACATAGCACATCCCCACCAGCTTGAATCCCCCCTCGATCTGCCACAAACCCAGATTTTTTCTCGCCGCACGCTCCACTTCACTTCTTTCTCACTCTCTCGAATCCCCTCCAACTATGCCACGCCCCTGTACATTATTCACCGGCCAATGGGCCGATCTCTCCCTCAACGAACTCGCCCCGCTCGCCC